>Ga0206799_1064_pt1 | contig 23452 bp, 24 predicted proteins | sample Alteio_BWOrgCont_67_FD_152900 | JGI IMG/M metagenome (GOLD analysis project Ga0206799, IMG submission 152900) | Enriched cells from forest soil in Barre Woods Harvard Forest LTER site, Petersham, Massachusetts, United States -... | ecosystem: Environmental > Terrestrial > Soil > Temperate forest >...
AGCTGTTGACGATTTGCGGAACGCTCAAAATTCAGCCCGTATAGAGTTGAATGAAATAAACAGTACCAATAATAGCCTCCAAAACAGGATATATAACGCTGAAAAGGAGCTTGATATATTCCGGATACAGCAGCAGGCGCTTGAACAGGAAAGCGAGCGTAACATGGAGGACGCTACAAATAAGGAAGCTGAACTCTCGCACTTTAACCAGGTAGTGGCCGAATTGCAGTTCCGCGCAGAAACCATGGAGAAAGAGCTGCAATTGCTTACTGAATTTGAAGATAAATTACAGGAACAAATAAAGACGGCAGAAACTGAATCAGAAGAAATAAAAAACAACATTATACAGGATAGCCGTAAGCTTGATGCCCGCCAGAATGAATACAATCTGACCAAAAGCATGGTGGATAACCTGGAGGGGTTCCCTGAATCTATCCGTTTCTTGAAGAAGACTACTGGCTGGGCAAAAAATGCGCCACTATTCAGCGATATCCTGTTTTGCCGGGAAGAATACCGCGTAGCTATAGAAAATTATCTTGAACCTTTAATGAACCACTATGTGGTTGAGGATTATAACGAAGCCATTGCCGCTATCAATTTGCTGAGTAATTCGGCACAGGGAAGGGCGCAGTTTTTTGTACTAAGTAATTATGAAAAACCGTCGGCAACAAAGCCAGCAGGCTTAGGGGATAATGCAATAGCCGCATTGAGTGTTGTTGAAGTTGAATCCCGCTATCAAAACCTCTGTAATCATTTATTGCGAAATGTTTACCTGGTTAATGACTCGACCGAAAAGGACCTGAATAATGCCTCGTTGCCTGATGATGTTGTATTGATCGGTAAGAGCGGAAAATTCAATAAATCAAAGTTTACAATGGCTGGCGGATCTGTCGGTTTGTTTGAAGGCAAGCGTATAGGCCGGGCAAAAAATTTGGAGAACCTTGCCAAAGAAATTAAATCCGTAGATAATAAGATCGGTGAATACAAAAAACGCTTTGATGAATTGCAAAGCAAACTGACTGCATTAAAAGAGTCCGGGAAGAGTCAGCAAATTAATCAGCAGCAACAGGACCTTAACCGATTGAATACCGAATTGGTTACCGTTAAAACCCGGCAAGAACAATATGAAGCTTTTATCGAGAACAGCCGTAACCGGAAAGAAGATATCGCCCGGAAGATCGATACCATAAAAGAAGACATCATCCGAATACAACCTGAGATCGCTGAATTAAAAACTCAAAAGCAAATACTTGCTGACCAGCTTACGATTAAACAACAAGCATTTAACGAACTTAACGAACAATTCACCGTTCAATCCAATACCTACAACCAGGAAAATATCCGTTTTCATCAGCAGCAAAATAAGGTTTCGGGATTGGTAAAGGATATGGATTACCGGGAAACCCAAAAAGAAAGCCTGGAAAGCCGCATCAACCAAAACAGCGCTGAACTGGAAAAAGTAAAGCAAGCCATTACAGACAATTTGGAACAAGCCGATCATTCAGATGATGACCTTGTTGAAATGTACAAGCAAAAAGAGGAGCTTGAAAAAGCCACGCAGCAAGCAGAACAGGAATATTACGGCTGGCGCGAAAAGATCACGGAAACCGAAAATGAGATAAATGTGCTAAGGCGAAAGAAAGAGCAATTTGAAGCAGTTGAGAATGAATTAAAGGATCAAAAAAACAACCTCAAATTGGAGTTAAATGCGCTGAAGGAACGCCTTTCGGTTGAGTTTAATATCGACATACAGGAATTGCTGGATGCTGAACCACCTGCAAATGAGAATGAGTATGAATTACGTGATAAAACCGAAAAACTGAAAAGACAACTGGATGATTTCGGGCCAATAAATCCCCTGGCGCTGGAGGCTTTTAGCGAAATGAACCAGCGGTATGAATTTATCCAGGCGCAAAAAAAGGACCTGAGTGAAGCCAAAGCCTCATTGTTAACTACCATACAGGAAATTGACGATAAGGCCCGCGACAAATTTATGAAGGCTTTTACCGATGTACGGGAAAACTTTATCAAGGTATTCCGTTCCTTATTTAACGAGGAAGATTCATGCGACCTGGTATTGCTTGACCCGGCAAACCCGCTCGAATCAGATATTGACATTATAGCCCGGCCAAAAGGCAAACGGCCATTATCCATCAACCAGCTTTCAGGCGGTGAAAAAACATTGACGGCCACAGCTATCCTGTTTTCACTTTACCTGTTAAAACCTGCACCATTCTGTATTTTTGATGAAGTTGATGCCCCGTTGGACGATACCAATATTGATAAGTTTAACAATATTATCCGCGATTTTTCGGGCCAGTCTCAATTTATCATTGTATCACACAATAAACGGACAATTGCCAGTACCGATGTCATATATGGCGTTACCATGGTTGAACAGGGCGTATCAAGGGTAGTTCCTGTAGATCTGCGGGAACTTGCTGATTAGATAAACTAAAAGTTGTTGTGCTTTTATCTTAATATCTTACTTCTCAATTTAGACTTCCTGTCCAGTATCATCCCGGTAAAGTTATTCTGGTTCATTTTTATAGCAAGTGCCCGGTGATCCGCAAGAGAGAAACTCTTCTGATTCGCCGGAAGGCTTTGTATTACCGGTGATTTAACTGAATAAGTTCCATTTACGACATAGTTTAAAGCATGTGCCAGCAAGCCTTCGGTTGGGTCACCAAAATCCTTGGTCAGATCATCATAATCTTCTACACCAGGATAATCAGTTGTTCCGGGTGTAAATCCCTGGTAATAGCCGCCCTGGCCTTTAGAATTTTCGACGGAAAACTCCGGAGTATAAATCGTGTATTTATTAATATCGATATCGAAAAAACCAACGGGCTTGCCATAACTGGTTTCGCCTATAAATTGTACATCCATCTCGGGCCGCAGGTTATTAATAGTTAACTCACTCGCCGAAGCCGTGCCACCGGTTATGATAAAGAAAACGCGATTTACATTTAATGAACCCGCTTTAGCAAAATTTGCAACATTAGCTGCTACAGAATAATTAGTAGAATCAGGGCCATAATTAGTATCGTGGCCATTTGGAAGCCGTCTCCATTGATTTGTGAGTAATACTCCTTTGCCTGCCTGTAGTGTGTTATTGTAATACGTATTGTACATCAGGGTGTTCGATGCAGAGGCAGGTACTATCAAATTATCTAAATATTGAGCGGTTAAAACATAGCCCCCTCCGTTATAGCGCAGATCAACAACCAAATCAGTCACCCCCTGGGTGGTAAAATAATCAAAAGCTTCATTCAAATAAGGGTCGGCATTCGCATCTGCGGTAAAACTATTAAATACGATATACCCTACAATTTTGCCGCCGCCTTCGTCAAAAGTCTTATAAGTTAAAACCGGGTCCACATTATAATTGGCTATGGCCATATTGTTTATTGTGAGTGTGGTACCATCCGGCTTAAGCAAAGACATTGAAATAGTATTGCTATTTTTATATGCGTTAATAACAAAATTATAGTTATTGCTGGTGCCATCCCCATATCCGGGCCCATCATAGCCAACCGCAGTACTGCCATTAATACTGGTTATGCGGTACCCGCGTTTTATGCCTGCCTGGTCGGCTGGTGACCCGGCATAGATGTAAGAAATACGCAGGTCATTACTATTCAGCGGGTTATAAAATATACCAAAGCCATAATCCCCTCTATTGCCGTTTAACTCAGCAGCTACCTGGCCGCTGTCGATAAAAGAATACTTTGCTTGACCCGGATTATCTATATAATATTCATAAGGTGCGCTGGTTGCAGGGTTGATGGCTATCTGCGATATTGCATTAAGCTCATTACCAATACTATTATATGCCCGTGGCTGGAAAGAAGCATAAGTAGGCAATGCCGTATACCACAAATAATCCTCCTTCGCGTACAGAAAAATAGAGTCTTTAATTTTATCAAGCACACTCCCCGGCACATTAGGTCCAGAGATAAAGGGCACAGTAGGTTTTTCCTTATGACAGGCCGAAACCAATAGGGCAGAAAGTATGATGAGTGAGTAAAATATTTTTTTCATATCCGGTAATAGATCGCGCAATAATCAACAACAATTGATTTAAACGAAATCCATACTAATTATGTTATAGTCTGACCTGCTAAACCTGGTCGATTTTAACAAAATCTATACCCGAAGCTTCTGCACATTGTGCATCGGTATCTGTGTTCCCGATCATCAAAATATTTCGTCGTTGTATATTACGATCTTTTATCAGTAGATCGATACAATCGGTCTCCGGTTTTGGCATTATTTCGTTGGCAAAATAGCAGGTCAGGTAGGGCTCTAGGCCGACCCATTCGGTTTGTTTTATTTTATTTAATTGCTGTTCGGGATTACCATTTGTCACAACAAATATTTTTTTGCGGTCAACCACTATATCCTGTAGCAATTTGAGCATATCCGGGTATAGTAAAAGCTTTAATGGGAGCTTCGCAGTATTGCTCAAATGATTTAAATTGAAACGATATTTTTCATCAAGTTTAAGCCTTGATTTTAGATCGTCAAAAACACCATCCTTTCCGCCTGATAGATAAGCACTGATCATCAGGCTGGTTACTTCTTTGGCATCTATCAATTCAGTGTATTCAATAAATGAGGTGAACAGGTAATAAACCTGGTATAAATAGTCCTTTTCCGGATAAAGCACATCATCCAGCTCAAATATAAAAGCATCCTTGCGCGGGTCTATGTCGCTATATTTTATCATCAAAAGCTAAAATGGTAATACCGTATTCATGGAATAATTGTTTGGAAGCCAGCAACAACTCAATTTCTGATTTTCGTAAAGCATAAACCTTATCAATGTTTTTATCCAGGCACAAAGCCAGCATTTGATGCGTATAACTGGCGCTTTGCGGGTCAGGCAACATAAGTATTTTACCAGCTTTCACCAATAATTCAGGTAGCTCTACATAATCACCAATTAAAACATCTTCGCTGCTCAGCGAATTTTTCAGTTGATAAGCTGCGGCTGTACTGGCAGCAGTAATAAGTGTAAACATGGATATTTATTGGACGATCAGGCCATCTTTCATTAAAATCTTCCGGTCCGAAAGTTCGGCAAGGTGTTCATTATGTGTCACGATTATAAAAGTCTGGTCAAACTCATCACGTAGTTCCTTAAACAAACGGTGCAATTCGTTTGCGTTGGTTGAGTCGAGATTACCCGATGGTTCGTCCGCAAAAATTAACGAGGGGCTATTGACCAAAGCCCTTGCCACTGCTACCCTTTGCTGCTCGCCGCCCGACAGTTGGTTGGGTTTGTGGGTTATCCTGTCGCCAAGGCCTAATCTTTGTAACAATTTTAGTGCTTTTTTTTCTGCATTGCTACGTGACTCACCCGCTATTAAAGCAGGAATGCAAACGTTTTCAATGGCATTAAATTCGGCCAATAAATGATGAAACTGGAACACAAAGCCTATTTGCAGGTTCCTGAAAGCACTCAGTTTTTCGCTGTTCAGCTTGCTTAGATCAGTATGTCCTATTACAACATTTCCCTGGTCGGGCTTATCCAAAGTGCCCAGGATGTTTAACAAGGTGCTTTTTCCCGCTCCTGATGCGCCTACGATGGTTACAATTTCGCCTTTTTTAACTTCGAGGTTTACGCCCTTGAGTATCTTAAGTTGTCCGTATGATTTATAGATAGAATTGGCCTTGAGCATGGGCGAATTTAGTGATTAGTAATCAAAATAAAACTAATCTCTAATCACTGCTCTCTGATGACAAATTTTGTGAAACAAAATTGTAGATTTGCCCAAATTCTACTCTCACAATATGAATATTCACGAATACCAGGGCAAGGCTATATTAAAAAGCTTTGGGGTCAGAGTTCAGGAAGGCATTGTTGCCGATACTGTTGAACAGGCCGTTGCCGCTGCCCAAAAATTAAAGGAAGACTTAGGTTCAAGCTGGGTGGTTATAAAGGCCCAGATACATGCAGGCGGCCGCGGAAAAGGCGGCGGTGTTAAACTTGCAAAAAACCTGGAGGAGGTTAAAGAGAAAGCAGGCAATATATTAGGCATGCAGTTGGTTACCCCCCAAACTGGTCCTGAAGGTAAAAAAGTTAGCAAAGTGCTGGTTGCCCAGGATGTTTATTATCCCGGTGATAGCGAAACAAAAGAGTTTTATGTGAGCGTATTGCTCGACAGGGCAAAAGGCCGCAACATCGTAATGTATTCAACTGAAGGCGGTATGGATATTGAACATGTTGCCGAGCATACCCCTCACCTGATATTTAAAGAAGAAATAGACCCAAAAGTAGGTTTACAGCCGTTCCAGGCGCGTAAAATTGCTTTTAACCTGGGCTTGTCGGGCGATGCTTTTAAGGATATGGTGAAATTTGTATCCGCCCTATATAAGGCATATGACGCGACAGATTCTTCCCTTTTCGAAATAAACCCGGTTTTGAAAACCTCCGACAATAAGATATTAGCTGTTGATGCCAAAGTTAATTTGGATGATAACGGTTTGTTCCGTCACCCTGATTTTGCTGCTTTGCGCGATCTGGCTGAAGAGGACCCTACCGAAGTTGAAGCAAGTAAATCAAACCTGAACTATGTGAAGCTTGACGGTAACGTGGGCTGCATGGTAAACGGTGCTGGTTTGGCTATGGCTACTATGGATATCATCAAATTAGCCGGCGGCGAGCCTGCCAACTTTTTGGATGTTGGCGGTACCGCTAATGCTGAAACCGTAAAGGCTGCTTTTAACATTATTTTGGAAGATCCTAAAGTAAAAGCTATCCTGATCAACATATTCGGCGGCATCGTGCGCTGCGACCGTGTGGCTCAGGGTGTGATCGATGCTTATAAAGATTTGGGTAATATTACGATACCTATTATAGTTCGTTTGCAAGGCACTAATGCTGAGGAAGCTAAAGCACTGATTGACAATTCGGAACTTAAAGTTTACTCTGCTATCCTATTGAAAGAAGCTGCTGAAAGAGTTAAAGAAGTTTTGGCGCTGTAGGTCAAAACCAGGTTAAAATATTCGAAAGTCCGTTTTTACGGGCTTTTTTATTTAATTCTTATCCGAACAAATATCCCCTTTCTTGGTTAAAGTCTATAAGATTTGTCGACATAATGTAATCTTAATAAATTGATAATACATGTTTAAACACATATTTATTATCTTTGTTCTATAATTACAAATAAGACAATCATTAAAGCTAAATATCATGGAAACACAAACAGCAACAAAATGGGCCATAGACCCCATGCACTCAGAAGTACAGTTTAAAGTAAAACACCTGGTGATCTCTACCGTAACAGGATCTTTCAAAAATTTCGAAGGAACCGTTGAAACAGAAGGCGACGATTTTAGCAATGCTAAGATCAATTTTAGTGTAGACGTAAACAGCATCAACACCAACCAGGAGCAGCGCGACGGGCACCTTAAATCAGCAGACTTTTTTGATGCTGAAAAATACCCGCACATTACTTTCGAATCGACTTCGGTTACAAAAGAAAGCGACGAGGATTACAAACTGACCGGTAACCTGACCATCAAAGGTGTAACCAACCCGGTTACTTTAGAGGTTGAGCATGGCGGTATTGCTGCCGATTTTTATGGAAATACCAAAGCCGGTTTTGAAATTGAAGGTAAGATCAACCGCAAGGCCTTTGGTTTAACCTGGGACGGCGTTACCGAAGCAGGTTCAATCGTAGTTGGTGAAGACATTAAATTGCACATCAATATCCAGTTGGCTAAACAAGCTTAATTATTTTTCGCACACATATACCAAAGCCATCCGCTGATTAGTGGATGGCTTTTTTTTAAAGCTATATTTGCCGAATCAATATGCTAATCAAGATATATCCTGAAAACCCTAATCCCAAAGCTATAGAGCAGGTGGTTGAGGTATTGCGTAAGGGCGGCATCATCATCTACCCTACTGATACTGTTTACGGATTGGGTTGCGATATTACAAATCACAGGGCCATTGAAAAGATATGCCAGATACGGCGGATAAAACCCGACAAGGCAAATTTTTCCTTTATTTGTTATGACCTGAGTCACATTTCGGATTATATCAAGCCTATTGATAATGCTACTTTCCGCGTTTTGAAAAAAGCATTGCCCGGACCATTTACTTTTATTTTTAATGCAAGCCACAACGTACCTAAACTGTTAAGTTCGAACAAAAAGACAGTCGGTATTCGTGTACCGGATAATGATATTGCCCGCGAGATCGTCAGGCAGCTTGGCAACCCTATCGTATCCACTTCAATCCACGATGATGACGAAATAGTGGAATATTCCACCGATCCCGAACTTATTAATGAAAAATATGAAGATAAGGTTGACCTGGTGATCGACGGCGGTTACGGCGGCAACATCCCGTCAACCATTGTGGATTGCACTTCCGGCGATTTCGAGATCATCCGCGAAGGCAAGGGCGAACTGGAATTGTACTTGTGATATAAAGATTTACGAAGTTTTTGAAACTTCGTAAATCTGACTATGTTTGACAAAACTTTATTCCATTGTTCAAAACACAATTATCAAGCAATTTAATTCCCGAAAAGGTGGTTATAGCGGTAGTACCAGTACTCGCTTTTTTCACCCTTGGCGCGATGATGCCCATTTTAACTATACTGGTGTTTTTGGTGATGCTGATATTGGTTCCGTACAGTATTTATACCATCTATATGGTGCCTTTAAATATCTCTTATGATGCAGCTTTTGTCTTTATTGCGAGCAGGAAAACTGAGAAGATAATCGCCCTAAAAAGCATCACACAAATCCAACCTGTAATTAATTATGGAAGCCTGCGGAAAAGGTGGCGGATAAGCTATGTTGATAATAGCCTGGAAGAAGATATATTCTTTTACCCGGTAGAAGGATCGGTGAGCTTGGCGTTGTTTATGAAAGCCGTGAGAACGCAAAATCCCTCAGTAGATTGTTGATGATAAAAACTCTCTGTGTACTTTGTAACTTCTTTGTGTCCTCCGTGGTAAAAATTAACCACAAAGGGCACGGAGTTTTTTCACTGAGAGACACAGAGTTAAAACCTTATCGAACCCACAAACTCAGGTATTCTCTCTAAATAATCCTCTGTCCCCAAAAACTTAACAAAAGCACTGCCTACGATTGCTCCGCGCGCATATTCACAGGCTTTGTTAAATGTATCATTGTTGGATATACCAAAACCAATGATAGCCGGGTTTTTTAACTCCATCGCTTTGATACGCTTATAGTAATCTTCTATAGCGTTGGAAACCTCCAGGTTTTTACCGGTGATGGATGATGAGGATAACAGGTAAATAAAGCTGTTGCTCAATGTGTCTATTTTGCGAATGCGATCTTCGGATGTTTGCGGTGTTACCAGGAAGATATTACTCAGGCCATTATCATTAAAATATTTTGAATAAAGGTTTTCATATTCATACATCGGCAGATCGGGTACAATAACGCCATCCACGCCAACTTCAGCAGCTTTTTTGCAGAAGCGCTCCACGCCATATTGTACCATCGGGTTAAAATAGCCCATTAACAATATGGGTATGCTAACGCGCTGACGCAGGTCTTTCAATTCATCAAACAGTTGGTTCAGGTTCATGCCGTTTTCCAGTGCCTTTTCAGAGCTATGCTGAATGGTTGGCCCATCAGCAACCGGGTCGGAATAAGGGAAACCTATCTCCAAAAAGTCAACCCCGGCTTTTTCCAAAGCCTCGGCGATATTAACCGTGGTATTCAATTCGGGATACCCCGCAGTAAAATAGATGGATAGTAAATTATCCTTTTTTGATTCGAAAAGTTTGTTCAGTCTATTCATTATTAGTTTTTGTCACTGGATTCCTCGGTATTTTAGTCATCAACTCAATTTGAATTAATCCTTGTTGTTCTTTAAAGAATGTTAAAGATATATTTTGAGTAAATCCAATACTGAAAACTTCATCGATTTGAAGCAAATCAACAGTTCTGCCACCTTTTGGTAATGGAATACTACAGTCGTCTCCTTTGATTATTTCCCCAATAAAATGAAACCACCACCACCAGAATATATATTCATTCTCCCCATCACCTACATCGCATACCTCAACCTCCTTATTGATATCTATACCTAGTTTTTTAAATAGGTTTTTAACCTCTTCCGGGTATATGCTTTCTCTTAGCGAAATGAAATATTTGCAATTACCACATTTACAACTTTCAGCTCCGCTCAAACTGACTTTTTCATAAAGTTTTTCAGTCTGTGCTTTTTCTGTTTCTAAAACCCAGTCGTGGTATTTGAAAATATCTACTGACATTGCTAGTATCCAAAATATTTAATGTAAGTACTCAAATCCTTATCTCCACGCCCAGATATACAGATAACCACATTATCATCCTTCTTAAATTGCATTTTCTCTAAATAAGCCAATGCATGTGCTGTTTCAATTGCCGGGATAATACCTTCCAATTGACAGCATAGCAAACCTGCCTGTAAAGCCTCGTCATCTGTAGCACTTACATATTGCGCGCGTTTAATTTTATACAAATGCGCATGCTGTGGGCCAATACCGGGATAATCGAGGCCAGCGGAGATAGAATAAGGTTCAACGACCTGCCCATCGTCTGTCTGCATCAATATGGTGCGGCTGCCATGTAAAACACCCTCTTTACCCAAAAAGGTTGTTGCTGCGGAATGCCCGCTATCAACCCCCTGCCCTGCTGCTTCGACGGCGATCAGTTTAACCTGCTCATCATCCAAAAAATGGTAGAACATGCCCATTGCATTGCTGCCGCCACCTACACAAGCCATTACATATTGCGGTAATTCGCTGCCTGTTTTTTCAAGCAATTGTTTCCTGGCTTCTAATGATATGATGGATTGAAACTGTGCAACCATTTCCGGATATGGGTACGGCCCCACTACCGAGCCGATGATATAATGCGTATCAACCGGGTTATTGATCCAGTCGCGCATGGCTTCGTTTGTAGCATCTTTTAAAGTTTTACTTCCGGATGTAGCCGGAACTACCTTTGCACCAAGCATTTTCATCCTTGATACATTAGGCGCCTGGCGTTCCATGTCAACCTCACCCATGTAAACCACGCATTCTATACCTTTCAAAGCACAAACCGTTGCCGTTGCCACGCCATGCTGACCAGCGCCTGTTTCGGCTATGATGCGCTTTTTACCTAATCTTATCGCCAGCAATATCTGCCCAATAGCATTATTTATTTTATGTGAACCGGTATGATTCAGATCCTCGCGCTTAAAAAATATATTGGCGCCGTATTTTTCAGAATATCTTTTAGCATGATATAATGGCGACGGCCGGCCAACATAATCCTTCAGCAATTGGTCGTACTCAGCTTTAAAATCAGGATCATTCAGTATTTTGGCGTACTGCTGCCTTAACTCTTCCACATTGGGATACAGCATTTCGGGGATATATGCCCCTCCAAAATCGCCATAGTAGCCTTGTTCGTTTACTCCGTATTTCATCTTAATAGTTCAAATGCTTTCTTCAATTTATTGATATCCTTTAGTCCCGGTTCCAGTTCAAACTTACTGTTCAAATCCACACCATAAAATTGCGGGTGCTTTATTTCTTTAACTTCAGCCAAATTCTCTGGGCTCAGTCCCCCGCTTAAAAAGAAAGGGATATCCATTTTGTAATTATCCAGCAACGCCCAATCAAAAGTCAAACCCGAACCACCATGCTTATCTGTTTTTGTATCGAACAGGAAATAATCAACACTACCTGCAAACTGATTTAATCGTTCAAAATCAAAGTTCTCACCAATGCCGAAAGCCTTTATCACGGTCACTTTGCTCTTAAACGCCTTACAAAACTCGGGGCTTTCATTCCCGTGAAGTTGTATGGCGTCAAAGTTATAGTTATCAACCAGTTTTTGGATGGTTTCGGCATCTTCATTTACAAAAACAGCCGTTTTATAAATAGTTCCGGGCAAAGTATCCAGCATTTCGGCATTGAGTTCAGTCGCATACCTGGGCGAAGGTGAATAACAAATAAAACCCACATAATCAGGACTAAGGCCTGTTACCTCTTTTATATTCCCAGGGTATTTTAAACCGCACACTTTTATTTTCATCTCAATTACTGCTTACCAGGTTATTAAAGCTTTTCAATGCCTTTTTGCTTAATAATGCTTCATCAGCCTCATAAAAACAATCGGCGAATGTTTTCTCTGGATGGATCGTCCTTATCGCCAATGCCGCATTACATAATACTACATTGTTTTGTGCCGAAGTAGCCTCGTTGTTCAATACGCTCATAAATATATCAGCCGAATCCTTAACCGTGCTGCCACCTGTTATCTGATCAGGGTTAATCCTTTCAAAGCCTAATGCCTCAATGGTATTTATCTTTTCGCCTTCGGCAGAAAAAGTTTTGAAATCTCCCGTAAGGGAAACCTCATCATAGCCATCCAGTGCATTCAAAATAGTATATTTCATATCCGATTTTTGGTACAGGTAAGCATAAACCCTTGCCAGTTCGAGGTTAAATACCCCGACTAATTGATTATTAGGCTTTGCCGGGTTTACCATCGGGCCAAGCATATTGAAAAACGTTTTTACACCCAATTCGCGGCGGATAGGTGCTACAGTTTTCATTGCCGGGTGAAACAACGGCGCATGCAAAAAGCAGATATTTGCCTTATCAATGCTCTTTCTCAGATGCCCTGTATCATTAGTAAACTGGTAACCTAAAAACTCCATCACATTGGATGAGCCGCATCCTGATGAAACCCCATAATTGCCGTGTTTAGCCACTTTGTATCCTGCCCCGGCCACAACAAACGATGCCAGGGTTGAGATATTGAACGTGTCTTTCCCATCGCCGCCGGTTCCGCATAGGTCAATCAACTCACGGGTTCCCAAATCTGCCGGAAGGCAAAGATCCAGCATTGCATCGCGGAAACCCTCCAGTTCATCCACTGTAATACTGCGCATACAATAGGCCGTCATAAATGCGGCCATTTGCGAATTGTTATATTCACCCCGCGCAATGCTGGTCAGTATCTCCTTTGATTGTTCGCGGGAGAATGTTTTATTTTCGAAAAGATAGTTAAGTATAGCTTTCATAAATTTAGGGGTTAACAAAAAAGGGTTACCGTATGGCAACCCTTCTTATATTATTTTTTAAACAAAAACAGGTTCGCCTTACGATTACTCGTTAAGCCACCACCAGTTATTATTTAATGTTTTGTTCATCACTGTGCCACAAATATGGAAATACTTTTTCCTAAAAGCAAGCGTAGAATCATAAATTTGGTTTTTAGTTAATCAAAAGGGGTTGTATTGGTTAAAGTGGTTATATTAGTTGGAGTGGTTTTTAAATCATTGCCAGGTTACTGCAACCAATACAACTAATACAACCTTTACAACCAATAATAACTAACAACATGTCAATCCGCAAAAGAAAATTTAACCCCGAGGACGACCTGGGTTTTGGTTACCAGCCGGTAATGAAAAGCCAGCCCCTGATAAAGCAGGATGGTTCCATCAATGTAAAGCGCCGGGGCTTGCCGTTTTTTCGGGCTTATGATAATTACCACAAGCTGATCACTATGAGCTGGACAAAGTTCTGGCTGCTAATTTTTGCGTGTTACGTAGTTATCAATGTGTTATTTGCATTTATATACCTGGCAATAGGCGTCCAATATCTCAATGGCGCCGAAGGAACAAATAGTTATCAGCATTTCCTGGACGCATTTTTCTTTTCCGCTCAAACCATTTCGACAGTCGGCTACGGCCGCATCAGTCCTACAGGAGTAGCTACTAACAGCGTGGCCGCGCTTGAATCTATGATGGGGCTGCTGACTTTTGCTTTGGCAACCGGTATGCTTTACGGGCGTTTCTCAAGGCCATCGGCCAAGATAACTTATAGCAAAAACCTGCTGGTTGCTCCTTATCTTGAAACGAGCCGGGGATTGATGTTCAGGCTAGCTAACCTGCGCCGCAATACATTGATCGACCTGGAGATAGAGATCATTTTTTCGTACAATGAAGATGTGGATGGAAAAATTCTGCGAAGGTTTTACCAGCTTGAGGTCGAACGGAAACGGGTAAGTATATTGACGTTAAACTGGACCGTGGTCCATCCCCTTGACGACAAAAGCCCGCTAAAGGATATGACGCCTGAGGATTTAAAAAGGACACAGGCAAGCTTCGCGATATTGCTCAGGGCTTTTGATGATAGTTTTTCGCAAACCGTTCACTCACGAACATCTTACCAGCATGATGACCTGGTATGGGGAGCCCGCTTCAAGCCTGCTTTTGACCGCGACGAAGAAGGCAGGATTGTGCTTGATCTGAGCAGGATAAGTGAATTTGCTGATGCTGAATTACCTGAAATTCAAGCATCTGAGGCAGATTCTTAACTGCTATCTGATCTCCTGGCATAACTCGATCAACACCCCGTTCGCACTTTTGGGATGAACAAAGCAAACTAATTTATTATCGGCGCCTGGCATGGGCTTTTCGCTTAACAGAACAAAACCGTCCTGTTTCAGCCGGGCCATTTCAGCCTCAATGTCATCGACATCAAAAGCGATGTGGTGGATACCTTCTCCCCTTTTTTCGATAAATTTACGGATAGGGCTATCCGGTGAGATCGCTTCGAGTAGTTCTATTTTATTGGGGCCACATTGTAAAAATGCTGTTTTAACCCCCTCTGATTCAACTTCTTCAATTTTATAAACCGACGTTTTCAGCAACGTTTCATACAATTTACCCGTACTTGCTATATCATTGACTGCGATACCAATATGGTCGATTCTATTCATAGCCAAAGATGCAAATAATTACGTTTATCTGATTATTCCGCCTTGTTTTGAATGATTTTAAATAAAAACTTTACCTATCTTTGTATTGTTAATAATTTAATTGAAATGAATATCCCCATATACCTGGATAATAATGCTACCACACCCATGGATCCAAGGGTGCTTGATGCCATGCTGCCCTATTTTAATCAGAAATTTGGCAATGCCGCAAGCAGGAACCATGCTTTCGGTTGGGTAGCCGAAGAAGCTGTTGATTATGCCCGTGAGCAGGTAGCCAAAATAATTGGCGCTAATGAAAAGGAAATAATCTTCACATCAGGTGCTACAGAAGCTGATAACCTGGCAATAAAGGGTGTGTTTGAAATGTACCACGAAAAGGGTAACCATATTATCACTATGGTTACTGAGCATAAAGCGGTACTGGACACCTGCAAACATGTTGAAAAATTAGGCGGGAAGGTTACTTATTTATCCCCAAAAGCTGATGGTTTGATCGACTTGAACGAACTGGAAGCTGCCATGACCAACGAGACTATTTTAGTTTCGATCATGTATGGTAATAACGAAATTGGTGTTATACAGCCCATTAAAGAAATTGCCGCCATCGCACACAAATTCGGTGCTTTATTTATGACGGATGCTACGCAAGCTGTTGGTAAAATACCGGTTGATGTAAATGCTGACGGTATTGACCTGCTTGCTTTTTCAGCACATAAAATATACGGGCCTAAAGGTGTCGGCGCATTATATGTACGCCGTAAAGGCCCAAGGGTTAAAGTTACTGCCCAGATGGACGGTGGCGGCCACGAGCGCGGTATGCGTTCAGGCACGTTAAACGTACCGGGTATTGTTGGTTTTGGTAAGGCTTGCGAAATTTGCATGCAGGAAATGGAAAGCGAAGCTAAACGTTTATCAGCTTTGCGCGACAGGTTGCAAAACTCATTAACAGTTTTGGAAGAAAGCTATGTGAATGGCAATGTTGAACATCGCCTGCCGCATGTGGCCAATATATCCTTCAAATACGTAGAAGGTGAAGGTTTAATGATGGCTATGAAAGATCTGGCAGTATCGTCGGGCTCTGCTTGTACATCAGCTTCGCTTGAACCATCGTATGTTTTAAAGAGTTTAGGCTTGTCGGATGACCTGGCACACTCTTCGATACGTTTTGGTTTGGGACGGTTTACTACCGATGAAGAAGTGGATTATGCTATTGAAGTAACTAAAAAATCGGTTACCCATCTGCGTGAGTTATCACCACTGTGGGAAATGTTTAAAGAAGGTATCGACCTCGACTCAATTGAGTGGGCGGAACATTAATTGATGTGCGAATTACAGATGTGCAGATATGCAAATGTCAATTCACCTGAAACAATAAAAGAAATATACAAATTGAAAGTTTTGACTTTTTAATTTTGACTTAATACTTAAAGATATGGCTTATTCAGATAAAGTAATTGATCACTACACCAACCCCCGCAACGTGGGCACTTTGGACAAAAGCAGCCACAAGGTGGGTACAGGTTTGGTTGGTGCCCCTGAGTGCGGCGACGTAATGCGCCTGCAGATACAGGTTGATGATAACAATATGATCACCGATGCTAAATTCAAAACATTTGGATGCGGGTCGGCTATTGCTTCATCATCATTAGCTACCGAATGGCTAAAAGGCAAAAGCATTGACGATGCCATGAAAATTGACAACATGGACATCGTTGAAGAACTGGCCCTCCCACCGGTAAAGATTCACTGCTCGGTATTGGCAGAGGACGCTATCAAAGCTGCTATTAACGATTACCGCGTTAAAAACGGTATGGAACCGATTGAAGCAGCGAAGACACATCACTAATCAGAAGCAAGAACCAAGAATTAAGAGCCAAGAACAGTTAAATCTTGATTCCTGGCTCTTGAATCTATAATTCAAAATGGTAACAATAACAGATAAAGCAAAATATAAGATAGATCACCTGATGGAAGATGCCGGGCTTGATGGCTCGTACTTTCTGCGGGTGTCGGTGAAGGGTGGTGGCTGCTCTGGTTTATCCTACAATCTTGATTTTGATAACGAAATAAAAAAGGGCGACCAGTTTTTCGAAGACAGGGGCATACGCCTGGCACTTGATATGAAATCGTTCCTTTACCTTGCCGGCACCGAACTGGATTTTAGTGACGGGCTGAATGGCAAAGGTTTTAACTTCCACAACCCAAATGCAACCCGTACCTGCGGTTGCGGCGAGAGTTTTTCCGTTTAATTTTTGATTGCACCGATTTTACCGGATGATTACACCGATTGCTTCCGGGCAAAATCTGTGTAATCATTTTTTATAATCAGTGTAATCCTCTTATATTTATCGGTGAAATCTAAATTAGTTTAATGAATTCTGTAGCTGAGCGATCAACCGTACCAAGTCTCATACGCAACTGCGTAGCCAATATCCACCCCGAAACACATACTTTTCTTGTCCACAAGGTTAAAGAAGAATGGGTTGAAATATCCTATAAAGAAGTTATTGATAAGGCTGATGCTATTTCGGCCTGGCTATTAGAGATAGGCATTCAAAAGGGTGACCGTTTAGCGCTGATCATAGATAACGGTCCGGATTATGTTTATTATGACCAGGCGTTGCAGCAAATAGGCGCCGTAAATACCTCCATCTATCCTACCTTGTCAGAAGCTGAAATAGAGTACATCCTAAATGACTCGGGCGCCAAAACCATATTGGTAGGCACTCCATTTTTGCTTCGTAAAGTTTATAAGATCGCCAATAATTGCCCGTCACTGATACGGATCGTACTCGCATTCAGCGACCTGGAAAAATACAAAGACAGAAGCAGCACTAATGCAGGCATAACCTGCCTGAAGGATGTAATTGAAGAGGGCAGCAAAATAGTTGAGCAGTCTCGCCCGGCGATTAACAGCGCCCGTGAAGCCATTCTGTCATCCGATCTTTCATGCCTGATTTATACCTCGGGCACTACAGGTATCCCGAAGGGTGTTATGCTGACGCACTATAACCTAACAGAGAATGTGCGCGCCAGTTTGGAACAGATCATAGTGCTGGAAAAAACCGATAAATTTTTATCCTTTTTACCATTATCCCACATTTTTGAGCGTACAGGTACTTATCATATTTGCCTTTTTGCAGGCTGTACCATTGCTTTTGCCCAAAGTCTTGAACTGCTGGCTAAAAACATGACCGAAGTTCATCCTACGGTGATGTGCTGCGTTCCCAAACTATTAGAACGCATTCATGATAAGGCCATGAAAAACGGGACATCGGCGGGCGGCGCAAAAACTAAGATTTTCCTTTGGGCGCTGGCCATCGGCAAAAAATACAGGGAAGTTTTAGAGCAGGGGAAGACTCCGGGTATCATCCTCCGCAATCAGCAAAAAATAGCTGATAAATTGGTATTCAGTAAGATAAAGGAAAAGACCGGTGGAAGGCTAAAATTCCTGATCTCTGGTGGTGGTGCTTTACCAAAAAACGTTGGTGAATTTTTTGGAAACCTGGGCGTCAAAGTGTTAGAAGGATTTGGCTTAACCGAAACTTCACCGGTAATGGCAGTAACCGAAGATGACCGTGTAATTTACGGCACCGTGGGCCGTATTATTCCGCGTATTGAAGTTGGGATACAAAACGTTGATACTAAAGAGATATATACCATCCAGACACACGAAACTTTCAAGAAAGATTTTCAGTCGGAAGAAGGTGAGATCATTGTTCGTGGTCATTGTGTAATGAAAGGTTATTGGAACAAACCAGAAGAAACAGCTACGGTTATTGATCCGGGAGGCTGGTTCCATACCGGTGATATTGGCCAGTTTTTTAAAGGGAACCTGCAAATTACCGATCGCCTCAAAAATATGCTGGTAAACGCATACGGTAAAAACGTATATCCTACCCCGGTTGAAAACACTTACTTAAAAAGCCCGCGTATTGAACATGTATTTTTAGTTGGTGATAAACGCGAATACATTACGGCCATTATTACCCCTGCCAAAGAAACTATGCAGGAAACCTTCAATTTACCAAATGAGTTTTTTGAAAAGCCCGAATTGTTTATCGAAGACAAGGAGATCGTGGACTGGATCGGCCAGGATATCAAACGCCTGTCGGGTGAACTGGCTAAGTTTGAGCGGATCAAAAACTTTAAGGTAAAGCGCACGCCTTTCAGCATGGATGAAGGCGAAATTACCCCATCGCTAAAAGTAAAGCGAAAAGTGATAGAGAAGAAATACGCCGCTGATATTGACGAAATGTATTTGCAGGAAGCGGAGGCGGATTAAGTTTGCTGAAAATTTTCTATACTTTTAGGTTTCATTAATCGGAATTAATATGCAACCACCTGTTGTAAAAATAAATGCCACTGTACGTCCAGAAATAAACGAGTTCATAAGTTGCGTTCATAGGTTTTACCCAAGTGATTTTCAAAACCAAAGTGGTGAGAAATACAGCAATCCGATAATCGATAAAATTGTTGAGGAAAAGGTTAATCAGCTTATTTATGGCAATTTGCCAAACTCATGCTATACGCTGATGGCAGAAGTTCGAGAATTATTTAAAGATAAGATCATTATCAAAGGCTTGGAACGACAGTTCCCAAGTTATGGCATGACTATTATGCTTAATGAAAGTACTCAGAATAATATTCGTAGTCAAACAACTATTACGTTAAAAATATCACTACTTACCAACTATTACACAGTCTTTTTCGAGGAATTTAATTGGTTTTTGAATTTTTCAAAATTTAAATCTATAAATAGGCCTACATTATTCAGAATCTTTTCATCCTCAAATCCAGCTATTGATTTGGATAATTTGTATTCCAACGCATTGAAGAAGATTATAGGAGAAAATTTTCCTGATCATAAGTTTGTTGACCATAAACTTCTATTCAACAAAAAAATCGAATACGGTTTTCCATACCAATTGAATACAGACGAAAAGTCTTTCCCATTGTTCGCGTATTTATTTGATAACGATGTTTTCCTGGCAGGAAACAACTATGAGGTAGTTGAATAAATCATTACTTACATGATATATATATCTCTTAATTAGCGTTATCCAGTCTCATATCTCAAATCTCGCATCTCAAATCTAAAAAAACGCTATTTTTGCATCCTTAATAAATAATATGAGTACTTTATCCGAACAGGAAATTATACGCCGCGAATCGTTACAGCAACTGCGTGAGCTTGGAATCAACCCATACCCTGCCGAAGCTTTTAATGTGACTGCATTTGCGCAGGATATATTAGACAATTTTACCGCTAACGCCGATACCTACCAGAACGTAGTATTGGCCGGCCGCATCATGACACGCCGTATTATGGGCAGCGCTTCGTTTGCCGATCTGCAGGACTCCAGCGGCCGTATCCAGATCTACCTGAAGCGCGATGATATTTGTCCCGGTGAAGATAAAACACTCTATAATACAGTATTCAAAAAGCTGCTTGATATTGGCGATTATATCGGCATAAAAGGATATGCTTTCGTCACACAAATGGGCGAAATATCCGTTCATGTGCAGGAGTTGGTTATCCTTTCAAAATCGTTAAAGCCGCTCCCTGTAGTAAAACGCGACGAGGATGGCAATATCCACGATGGCTTTACCGACCCTGAATTGCGCTATCGCCAGCGCTATGTCGACCTTACCGTAAACCCTGAGTACAAGCAGATATTTATTAAGCGCTCAAAGGTAATTACTTCCATGCGCGATTATTTTAACTCACAAGGCTGGATGGAGGTTGAAACCCCCATTCTGCAACCTGTGCATGGCGGTGCTGCGGCAAGACCATTCAAAACGCATCATAATACGCTGGATATGGAGCTGTATCTCCGTATCGCCAATGAGTTATACCTGAAACGGCTCATTGTCGCAGGTTTCGACGGTGTTTATGAGTTCGGCAAGATGTTCCGTAACGAGGGTATGGACCGCACGCACAATCCTGAGTTTACTTCTGTTGAAATATATGTAGCGTACAAGGATTATATCTGGATGATGGAGATGGTGGAGAATTGTCTCGAAGCCGTTACCCGAAGAGTGCATGGGATCCCGGTGGTACAGGTTGGTAATAACGAAATTAACTTTGCCGGGCCGTATACAAGATTATCCATGTACGAATCCATCCAAAAATATACCGGCATTGACGTTTCAGCAATGGATGAGCAGCGATTACTCAATACTTGCCGTGACCTGGGCATCGAAACAGATGCGACCATGGGCAAAGGCAAGCTTATCGATGAGATCTTCAGCGCTAAAGTTGAGGCTAATTTGATACAGCCCACTTATATTACCGACTATCCTATAGAAATGACGCCGCTGGCCAAAAAGCACCGCAGCAAGGATGGATTAGTGGAACGTTTTGAGTTGTTCGTTAATGGCAAGGAAATAGCCAACGCCTATTCAGAATTAAATGACCCGATAGACCAGCGCCAGCGTTTGGAAGAGCAATTGATATTGGCAGGTCGCGGTGATGAGGAGGCTATGGCGATGGATGAGGACTTTTTGCGTGCATTGGAATATGGCATGCCGCCAACATCTGGTTTGGGCATTGGTATCGACCGCCTGGTTATGCTTTTAACCAATCAGCATACGATACAGGAAGTACTATTCTTCCCGCAAATGCGTGCTGAAAAGAAAGCAAAAGTTGTTACTGCGGATGATTTTATTAACATTGGCGTACCCGCTGAATGGGTACCTGTGTTAAATAAAATGGGATTTAATACTATTGAGGAATTAAAGGCCGCCAACCCAAATAAAGTGTTCAATGATTTGGGCGGAATGCGTAAAAAGCTGAAACTGGAAATTACGATGCCTGCTAAGGACATAGTGATGGCATGGTTTGAGTAGAGACGCAATGCATTGCGTCTCTACTACTTATTAACTATCACCTGTTAACAATTTGGTAATAAAATCATAAAACAAATAGAACTTTTGTATCGTTTTGTCTGTATAACTTTATAATTACACAAGTTATGCAAACACGATGACAAACTCAATATTGGAAATCACTGAAAGCGAATATCTTATCAAACTGAACAAGAGCAATTTTGATCTTTCGTTTATAAGAAGTTTATTGAAAATGGTTGAAGTAGCCAAACCTACGGTTGACGACTATACGTCCATTCCCGAAAGGTATTTGATACCAAGCCTGAATGGTTCGTCGGAGCCGGAATATTATAGCTATATCGAAGAAAAATAGGCTTTAAGAGTTTCCCTTTTAAAGCCTATTTTATTTTAGTACTGGCGATACCCGCCGCGTACTACCTGTTTATCCATTTGAGCCATCTGGGCCTTCATCATTTTTATCTGGTCGGCCAGCAGCTTATTTTTATCATCCTTTGTAGCTTCTGATAAATACATTTGTGCCTCGCGCTTGTTGCGTTTAGCCATTGCTATACCCGCCAGGCTCAACTTAGCAAGGGCAATATTGTGCGACATTTTCATGCCCAATTGCAATGCCTTTTTAAAGTATTTTTCCGATTTTAATGGGGCCGTACGCGATTCCATCAAGCCCAGTAATAAATTATAATAACCGTGCTGATTTTTATTGAGTTGTGTTTCGTAATTGGTGATCTTATTTAACCATGCAGTAGCTTTCTCAGTGTTTTCCTTCCGGAGATAAAACTGGGCGATGATCATGTTTTCGTTAAAGAAATAAGTAAGCAATACCATGCCACCTAAAAAGAATACCAATATCCCCCAGCCCCATATACCGAATACACACATGGCAATACCTGCTCCGGCTATAACACAGGCAATAATCAACCGAACTAAATTTGACATAATATTTTGAGTCTTAAAACAGAATGCAAATATCCGTTTATTTGTATTCTTAACCAACATCTGTACAAATATTTATGGCGATAGATATGGAGCCGTCCTGGCTCAAAGTTTTACATGGCGAATTTGAGAAAGGCTATATGGTCAAACTCCGTGAATTTTTAAAAAGCGAGCAAACTGCAGGTTATAAAACGTACCCGAAAAATGCCGATATATTTAATGCCTTTAAAAAAACGCCCTTTGATGAGCTGAAGGTTGTCATCCTTGGCCAGGACCCTTATCATGGTGAACACCAGGCGCATGGCTTGTCATTTTCGGTACAAAAGGGCATTACCCCACCCCCATCACTTAAAAACATTTACAAAGAATTGGTAACCGATATACCCGGTTTTATCATTCCCAATCACGGGGACCTGACCGAATGGGCCGAGCAAGGTGTGTTATTGCTTAATGCCTCTTTAACAGTTAGGGCAAATACACCCGGTTCTCATCAAAAACGAGGCTGGGAAGAATTTACCGACCAGGTGATCAAAACTATATCTGACAAAAAAGAAGGAGTTGTCTTCATCCTTTGGGGAGCATTTGCACAGGCTAAAGCTGAGTTAATCGATCAAACCAAACACTTCATCATCAAATCGCCGCACCCCTCGCCATTCTCGGCAGATCGTGGTTTTTTTGGGTCGAAACCATTTTCTAAGACGAATGATATCCTGATAAAAGAAGGTAAAAAGCCTATTGATTGGCAGATACATTGAGGTTTAGTGACTCGTTAACTCGTGATTAGTTAGCAGGCATAACCACGAATCACGGATTAACTAATCACAAATCACGAGTTACCCAATCACATTCACTAATCGCAATTGTCACCTGCTTTTTATACATTTGGTATTCGACACAA
>Ga0206799_1065_pt2 | contig 22957 bp, 23 predicted proteins | sample Alteio_BWOrgCont_67_FD_152900 | JGI IMG/M metagenome (GOLD analysis project Ga0206799, IMG submission 152900) | Enriched cells from forest soil in Barre Woods Harvard Forest LTER site, Petersham, Massachusetts, United States -... | ecosystem: Environmental > Terrestrial > Soil > Temperate forest >...
GTAACAAATTGATCGACCGTACGCAGCCCGGATGATTTCAGGATAGTAATAGTGGCTATAGCACCACTGGTTACTATAATAAGTTCAAGATTTAATGCAATTCTTTCAGGGACATTGAATGGGCATTCTTGGACATGTGCTCTCCAGGCTGCGATGATGCAACTGGCTAGTTTTTCCATATAACGGCCTTCTTTCAGTTGCCGTTCAGTGAGCTTAGCATTATTCGATGTTTGACCTATCATTGATAATGATAACGAACTGATTTGTGTCTTATGGTCTTCTTGATGTAAGTGAGCATCAAAGTCGTGCACTAATTGGGTTATACTCAAGGGCTGTTTTTTTGCAGTCTTTTGCTTTTTATAGGCAGATGGCTGTGCCTGATTTTGTCCAGTAGCATGCTCTTTTTTAAAAAGCGACGTTGGTACATAATCAGGATCATAGGAGTGTGGTTCTTCTTTGGGCCTTTGTAGGGATATGGGTGAATCAAGTTCTTGGTTTTCTATGGTGGTTTTTTCCGGCACTTCCACGTCTGTCTCAACTGCTTTTTCAGTTTCTTCTACCTTCTTGGGCTCTTTAGGAATATTGTCATGCGGCTGGTCAGCTTTTGTGTTGCGCATCCTTGCAGATGTCTGATTATCATCATCTACCAGGATAACGGGCGCACCGCCGGGTGATTGTTGCGGGTTAACAGTAACCCATGGATCCTGAGGGTCCTGTTTTTGTACTTTCTGATGTAATTGTTCAAGTTTTTTCTCAAGTTCTGTATTAATAAATAATGATGTGTGGGGTATGATCAGTAGTAGTACTAGGAGTAGATGTATGAGAATGGTAAAAAGAATAATGATCAGTAATCGCGAGGACCGCGATTGGAAATAGATAGATGGTTGCTTCATTATACCTACCCTACTTATGTCTACCGTGAATGCATATGTGCATGCTTAATAAGTACATACTAGACTATTTTTTTACCCATAGCCATTCCTTTTTCTTAACAAGTGACCAAGTTGATCCGATTGCGTGCATTCCTGTGCCCTTTTTTGCAAAGCGTAGAATTTCGCACAAAAAAGACTCAGATGGACTGAAGGGCACGTGGTGCGCAATGAGCCAGGTAATGATAACCTCCTGCTGCATAACCGGATGTAAAGTGAGTAGCTGCGTAGTGTTCATTGCGCATAGATTATTGTCAGTGGATGTGATGGTTGCCAGCGCTTGCTTAGCTTGCTCTTGTAAATAATCTTGTGTTGCTTGCAGACGTGTGGCCATTTTTCTAAAATTTTGTTCAAACCGATTGTCTGCAGCACGCAATGAAGGTAGTACTGCATGGCGTATGCGATTGCGCAAATAATCGGGCGAATCATTACTGCTGTCAATCAAATAGTCGATGCTATGGGTATCTAGATAGGCTAGAATATCAATCTTATTGATTTCCAGCAGTGGTCTGATATAGGGACCACTGTGCGGTTGCATACCGATCAGTCCATGTACAGTGGTACCGCGTATCAGACGAATAAAAAAAGTTTCCTGCTGATCTTGTGCATGTTGAGCCAATGCAATGCGATCCGCGTTATAGTGCTCAGCAGTATGCTCTAAAAAAAGGCGGCGTGCTTTTCTGCCTACTTCTTCTTTAGATCCGTTCCAGGTTATAGTGCCATTAAAATCGGATAAACGGCCAATGACGCAGGCAATGTTCAATTTTTGTGCCTCCTGCGCACACCAGCGCGCATCATCGGCAGATTCAGTTCGCCATTGATGATCAAGATGTGCGGTGACCAGCGTAATAATTCTCGCTTGGTGCATAGGCGCTAAAAAATGGAGCAAAAACACTGAATCGGGACCACCAGAAAGGCCCAACACAACAGTTGAACCTTCAGGTAATAAATTATGTTTTCGTGAAAAATGATTGATGCGATCAAGCACGTGGTTCTTCCGCTTTATTCAATTGTGCATTAATCTGTTTGGCATGTTCTATAATGCTCCACAGGTCTCGTGTTTGTTGGTTGATCGTGTCAATACTGTTAATAGCGAATCGCCAGTAGTAGCGAGTGCCATAGGCGCATAGGCCGGTAAGGCCAAGACCTAGTGTGCCGAGGATACAGCGAACAATAAGAGGCCTAGCAAAGAGAAGCACTATAGCAAACCCGATGATTTCCACACCGGTTGTTGCACCCAATGCAACCGATTTGGCTAGCGCGGTGCGATTATGAATAGTTCTGCCCAGCAATAATTTGCGTTCTTCAAACTTTTCTGTTCGCATCAAGTTGGCGTAGTCAAGTAATGCTTTTGCTACCTTTTTATATTCGAACATTTGTTGCCCGGATGGCGGAAATTGCGGATCGAATTCAAAAAATATAGCGGTGTCTTTTTTAAATTGCTCTACATTTGCCCGGGTGATTAAATTTTTGAGATATTCGCCTTGCTTATGAATCAGGTCAATGGGTAATGCATGCAGTGCTGCTTGCATGAGGCAGGCGCCGGCAAGGGTGAGGAATGTTATTTTTTTGATACTGTTCATAGTAACTCCATTAATGGTTATTGGTTTGTAAGTCTTGTAAATAGATAATAATTGCATCTGAGTTGGTGATTTTGTCTTGCAGGAATTGTTTGTAGTTTAGGCCTTGCTTCAGGTTGTGGTAGCCTTTGTAGAGGGAGTATGTACCCAAACCTGGGTTAATAAGGAATAAGCGCGTGCTAAATATGCATAATGCGCTTATATTTGAGATATATTGTTTCTTATACTGTGCCCACACTTCAGGCCATAAAAAATGAGATCCTGGTACGTAATGCAGCTTGTCCCCCATTATGGTTGCACCAATTAATATGTATGCTTCACCAAGCAATAAATAAGCCCCCAATGCCAGTTGAGCAGCGCCCCATTTAATTTTTGAGTGATTTTTTGTTTTATCACCTAGATTAGTCAATTCTTGTTCGAGGGCAGTTTTTTGTGTTTTGGCGAGTTGCAGAGCCTGATCCAGCATTGCGGTCTGATCTTGGGCAGGGATGGCGTTAGATGCGGTGATGTTTTGCCAAGCCGCTGTGCATTTTTCTATGCCTTGACTTTGCTCAATAGCAGTGACTAATTTTTTGCATGAGGCATCAGTTTTAATGTCCAGGGCCTGGGCTGCAGGGCAGGTAATAAGGGTAGCCAGTAAAAAAGAGATTAGACGGTTCATATATAACTCCATTGAAAGTTTCTATTAGCAACTATGTAGATAAAATACTACAAGTATAGGGTACCAGTTAAAATGCAATCTGCAAGGGGGGTGTGGCAGGTTTTCATATAGAAATGGCTACAGGGTGGGGATATAGAGGTCTGTGAAGTTTATGTGGAGGTGCTTTGTGCGACCTGTAACGACTGCAGGTACGCACGGATAGCATCAAGATTGGCAATTTTTTTGTATAAGGTGGTCAAAGTGCGTCTTTTGTACCCCAATTTGTGTATACCCCAGCAGATGCCATAGGCAGCAGGGATGGTAGCGCCCCATTGAGCAAAAACGAGGCCCAGGGCCAGGCCATTCTTGTGTAGTTTTTCATCTATAAGCTTTTGTAGCGGGTAAAAATACCACGCTTGTTTATGGTTGAAGCTTACTTTGTAGCATATTGTTGCTATCAGCGAGCTTATCAAATAGATGCCTCCTATGATCGCGGCGGTGGCCCGGAGGCTATCAGTATAATTTTGCGTGCTTGCAATATCGGCTACTGTCTTTTCAAGCACTTCTTTGTGTTGCTGTGTCAGCTCTTGCGCTTGTATGATAATGCCAGCGTAATCAGCTTGCGTAATTTCTTCATGATAGTAAATGAGTTTGAGCGCGAATTTAAAATGGTTTAACGGGACTGCCTCTTGGAGTGCGATTCGTAATTTTTTACACACGCAATGAGTGGTAATATCAATTGCATATGTAACACTATTGATCATGAATAAACTAAATAGAATGTAGTGCAATAGTTTCATAGCATCAACCCGTGACTAGTCTAGCGGATTGTAGTTCCTGCATGTATTCAATAATAATGTCAAGGGTAGTGATTTGTGTTTTTAAAGTATCAGTGGATGCAAGACCGACATTTATTTTTGCCATGCCTTTGTAGATCAAACAGGGAGCGATAATCAGTGATGCAACCCATTGCGCCCAGGTTATTCCAAAATCTATTTTATTCATTGTCTCTATACTCAGATCAATATGCGGACGATGGGTAATGAGAAGTTCCAATATTTTTTTAATGCCGGTCGGAATGAGAAAGCACGCAGTTGTAATGGTCTGCGATTGTGTATAGCGGTAAAAACTGAGTGGCAAGACCAAAAGACCTAGGGCCAAATAAGCACCAATGGCAACTTTACCGGCGCCACATGCTATCATCTGTTTACTGCGCGAAAAAAGAGCGCCTGCATCGGTTACGGATTGCTCGAGAGCCGCTTTCTGTTCTTGGGCTACTTGGAGAGCGTGTTCAATTACGGGAGCAAGGTCTGCGTGGGATTCTAGATATATTGTCGCAATATCTTGCCAGGCGATTTGATATTCTTGTAAGGATGTTGATTCTGTGACTGCGCTTTGTATGGAGATATGTATACATTCGAGATTAAAGGCGGTGGCTTTGGGGTATATTATAAAGGCAGCCAACATTATATAGGACATTTTGTTCATATAGTCTCCTACAATATGCTCACAATGATTAGCGTCTGTAGAGTATATAGCAATAATGCGATGCATGAAAAGAAAATTTCTATCGTCAACATAAGAGAGGAATAAACAGGGGCTTGTCTTATTTGAGGGCAGCTTGGTGATCGCTACCCTCAAATAATCTGAATTATATATCTAAATTGCGTACAAAATGGCCATATGTTTCGATGTAATCCTTGCGGCCTTGTACATCATCGCCCATTAAAATACTAAACCAGCGGTCTGCTTCGAGCGCATCTTCAACAGTGACTTTCAGCACTGTTCTGGTATTAATATCCATCGATGTCTCCCAGAGTTGATCCGGATTCATTTCACCCAAACCTTTATATCGTTGTATATGCATGTACGGCTTGCTAATGGCGTGAATGCCATTGATAAGTTTAACTGCACCACGACCGCCCAGAGAGCGTTCTTTGCCCACAACTACCAACTGCCACTCATTGTCTTCAACGGTGCGTAATGTATCAAGTAATGCATATAACGTATCTCGTTCGGACGAGGTAAAAAAAGCAAAGGGTACTGACCACTGCTTGCTCATCATTCGAAATACTATTTGTGGGCCTTCGGTATGAATTTCTGAAGCATCGCTTTCCGGACTAGCTGCAGGTTCTTCATAGGTAATAGTGTACTGCTTAAAGCTGCTGCGCAAACGAGTGAGTAGTGCCTCAATCCCATCAGATGCATGCCATGGGTTACTACGTAGTGCGGCAATTAAATAATGGCATTGATCATGGGCAAGTCTGAATTTGCCCCCCAGGTCAGTAAGGTGGTTGCTGTAGGCCAAGAGATCATTGAGTACTGTATGCCATGAAGTAGAATCCATTATCTGGTCTGCAATACTTAATTCTGTCTGCTCGTGTGCCCAATCAAATACAAAGCGAGCAAATGAGGTTTCATCTTTTAAATATTGCTCTTTTTTTCCAATTTTTGCTTTATATAAAGGCGGTTGCGCAATGTATAAGTATCCACTGTCTACCAATGGTCTCATATATCTAAAGAAAAAGGTGAGCAGTAAGGTCCGGATATGTGATCCATCAACGTCTGCGTCTGTCATTAAGATAATTTTATGGTAGCGTGCACGGCCTGCGTCAAACTCTTGACCAATACCGGCGCCAATGGCAGAAATAAGTGCTTTGATTTCTTCGTTAGAAAGAATTTTATCAAGACGCGCTTTCTCCACGTTCAGAATTTTACCCTTCAATGGTAAAATTGCTTGATATATGCGGTCGCGTCCTTGTTTTGCAGAGCCACCCGCAGAATCACCTTCCACAATAAACAATTCTGTCTTTGCAGGGTCTTCAAGCGTGCAGTCGGCAAGTTTTCCGGGTAATATGGCAGATTCAAGGACTGTTTTACGTCGAGTGAGTTCTCGAGCTTTACGCGCTGCTTCACGCGCACGCATGGCCAGATCTGCTTTTTGTAAAATCTTTTTAAGAATGCTTGGGTTTTCTTCAAAGAACGTATCAAGGTAGGCAAAAGTCCATGAATCTACTATGCCCTTGATTTCACTATTACCCAATTTTGTTTTTGTTTGGCCTTCAAATTGTGGTTCGGGGATTTTGATGCTGATAACGCCTACCAATCCTTCACGTACATCATCGCTTGAAAAACTTTCGTTATCTTTCAGAATACGTAGTTCGGTTGCGCGTTTATTGCACACTTTTGTTAATGCGGACTTAAATCCTGATACGTGTGTACCGCCCTCGACCGTGTTGATATTATTAACAAAAGAAAAGAGCTGCTCGCCATACCCATCATTATATTGCATAGCAACTTCAAGAATGTAGTTATCATCTTCCTGCATAAAATGGATGACTTCATCGAAAATAGGCGTTTTTTTCTTATTAATATGTTGTACAAATGAGACAATGCCACCTTCAAAATAAAATTCCAAATGCTTGTTGGTGCGTTCATCATCGAGTGTAATACGGAGTTGCTTGTTTAAAAACGCCAGTTCTCTTAATCGTGAGGCTAATATATCTGCGCTAAATTCAGTTGTCTCGGTAAATATTTCTGGATCAGGTTTAAACCGTACCAATGTACCACGTTTGTCTGATGGTCCAGCAACTCTGAGTGGCGCAAGTGGCTTGCCTCGCTGATAATCTTGCTCATGCATTTCGCCATCCTGAAAAACGACTACTTTAAGATCCTGCGATAGTGCGTTTACGACCGATACGCCAACGCCATGCAGACCACCTGAGAATTTGTATGCTTCTTTTTCAAATTTGCCGCCCGCATGTAATTTGGTGAGTACTACCTGAGTGGCAGACACTTTTTCTGTTGGGTGAATGCCGGTAGGGATACCGCGACCGTTATCTTCTACTGAGCATGACCCGTCATTGTGTAAGGTTACATTGATGGTGTTACAGTAACCGGCGAGTGCCTCATCGACTGAGTTGTCAATGACTTCGTACACCAAGTGATGGAGCCCCTGGGCACTTGTTGACCCGATATACATGGCCGGACGTTTTCGTACGGCGTCAAGGCCTTCAAGAACCCGAATGCTTTCGGCTTTGTATTGTTTTTCGTTTGTATGTAATTCGGGATTTTTCGCCATGGGCGTTCTCCTGCCGGGTAAATTTTTTAACTTTCAAAAAGACGGTATACTTGCAAGAAATAACACTCAGAAAATGTTACTATGAGTATAACAAGTTGTATATTTTTTTCTAGGTATATAGGTATATCAAGAAACGGGTCCATCAAGCAAGAATGAGTTATTATGAAATCAAGTATATTTGGTAAGGACAAAGATTTCTTCTTTATGCAACAAGCAATGTCATATGCGCATCAAGCGTATCAGCATAATGAGGTTCCTATCGGAGCGGTGGTGGTTTGTGCGCAAGGAACTATTGTTGGCGCTGGTTATAATCAAGTAGAATTATGTCATACGCAGCGCGCGCATGCAGAAAGCATAGCTATAGAACGGGCGGGGGCGAGCAGGCATGATTGGCGCTTGAATGGTTGCTGGCTCTATGTCACGCTAGAGCCGTGTGCTATGTGTATAAGTCTAATAACGTTGAGCCGTATGCAAGGGGTAGTGTATGCGGCGCCATCACCACTCTTTGGGTATCGCCTTGACAAAGAGGCTGCTATTTCAGTATACAATAGAGGCTTGCTGTGTACGATTGAGGGAGTAATGCAAGAAGAAGCAAGCACCCTATTGCAACATTTTTTTCAACAAAAAAGGAAAGTTGGTGGAAACAGCACTTGAGTTAATTAAGCATGCATTATTGGCACGTAAAAGAGAATTGGAAGAAAAATTAGCACGTATGGCACGCGAAAAAGTATCTGATGATCAAGTACAAGATCCGGGCGATCAGGCGTTATCATCTGCGATGGAGGCGCTCAAGCTTTCATTTCAAGATACGGAATTGGATGAATACAACCGTGTTGTACAGGCGTTGAAAAAAATTGATGATGGTACCTACGGTATATGCGCTGATTGCGGTGGGCATATATCGGAAAAACGGCTTAAGTCATATCCCAATGCGTCCCGTTGCTTAATCTGCCAAGAAGTTTTTGAAGAAAATAAGGGGCTTTAACCATTTTTGCAAGCCACGTATGGCATTTCGTGGCAATTTCGGTATACTCGTCCGCTGATATGCCGATGTAGCTCAGTTGGTAGAGCAATTGATTCGTAATCAATAGGCCGTCGGTTCAAATCCGATCATCGGCTCCAGTCTTCGTTACTTCGTAACTTCTTCTGGCTGGCGCCCTTGATGAACAATTTATATCAATTGATATTGATAATAGAAACGAAGACTGTCCGACCGAAGCCGTAGGCGAAGACGGACAACTATAGGATTTGAAATCATTTTAATCTCCTCGCTTATCCAGCCCTCCCATAACGAAAACGGGAAACCTAAGCAGAGACCGACTTGCGTTTTTTCATTTCAGCCACCAGGTCATTTGATGCTTTGAGTGCAGATATTCTTAATTGTACTGCTACAAAAATCAATATCCATTGCGCCTCTTTTTTGCCGGGAGTGTCAAATTTTTTTGATTCTAATTTTGAAACAAGGGCATCCAGATTGTTGCGGATGTACATGAACTCCCATTTGGTATCTTCATGCGCTTTTGCACTGCCAAATACAATGTTTTCATCGCCGCCAAAAAAGGTATTGTGCACCATGGTTATGGTGTTGACCAGCTTGTCACTTTCTCTTTTAATGTCAGCCATAGCTTTGGTTAGGTCTTGATAATCGTCACTTTTTTTAGAACCACGATGCTGCTGTACAAATTTGTCTACCTCTGTGATTACTTGGTTCCAGGTTGGTACCTCCGCATCTGCTTCCGCTTTGTCTCGTTTTGCTACTGCGATTTCCTGTTTAATATCAGGAGTTAGGGTGTTTTCGGGACTATTTTTGTATTGGTTCAGAATGTCTTTGTACTTACGGTATGAATATAAATTGCGTTTTGCAAAGGTGCGATTTACTTGACTGGCTACAGCCTTTTCAAGAATTTCAAGCTGACTTCCTTTTGCAGGACGTGTCTTGAGAATTTCTGGTACGGCTCCTGTAAGTGGGGCGCTTACAGCCATAAGGCCCAAGCCTATCAGGAGGGATACTACTATTTTTTTCATATGATTCTCCAATTTTTATTATAATTTTCCCTATATACTATGCATAATAGAATATTTTCACCAAAGAAAGCTATGCTTTGCCTTCGGATACCATTTTTGCAGGGATAGAGCCCTTTAAAAGACCCAAACGGTTAGTTTTGACTTTTTGAGCTATTTTGGCATACTGCTAACCATACGGTTTTTATCAGGTTCAGATTTCAATACAATACCCTAACGAGGTTTTTAAAAAAAGCATGGCTCAAAAGAAAACAACAGAAATCAAAGCTAAAGTAGCAACAGCTGCTCTCGCTCCAGTCAAAAAGGCTCCAAGGCCCAAAAAAGCACCAACCATTGCTCATGGTGTTGGCCGCAGAAAGAAGTGTGTAGCACGTGCATGGCTAGCGCATGGGGAAGGTAAGATCTCTGTCAATGGAAAATCCCATCTAGAATATTTTGATACTGATGTAGCGCGTCGAGCGGCAGCTATGCCATTTACGGTGGTTCCAGCAGGCGCCCATTATGATGTGCATGTTATCGTTCGTGGTGGCGGCAAAGAGGGCCAAGCAGACGCAGTGAAGTTGGGTATTGCGCGAGCAATGGTCGAACTAGATGAACAAATGAAGCCTGATATGCGTAAACATGGTCTTTTAACCGTTGATTCACGAGGTAAAGAACGTAAGAAATATGGTCGTAAAGCAGCCCGTCGTGCGTTCCAGTTCGTAAAGCGTTAATCGTTACGATTGTTCTAAAAAAAGGTGTAGTGGCGTGTGTAGTGTAGTGGGCTCTATTGGTGAACTGCCAAGTCGCGATTTTGTTATCGAGGGCTTAAGCCGGTTGGAATATCGGGGGTATGATTCGGCAGGATTTGCGTGTATTAATCCGGTAACTAATCATATAGTCTATGAGAAAGTAGCTGGTAAGCTTGAAAATCTACGTGCTCGCCTGGCACTCAATCCAATCGATGGCTGTACGGCTATAGGGCACACTCGATGGTCTACTCATGGCGTATCATCGGATGAAAATGCCCATCCTCATTTTGATTCACGTCATACCATAGCGGTCGTTCACAACGGCATCATAGAAAATTATCGATCAATACGTGCCCAACTAGAGACAGTTGGGCATCTGTTTTATTCCCAGACTGATACGGAAGTTATTGCGCATGCGCTTGAAGTCTTACTTGTGTCTCATCTTGATTTACGGGCGGCTGTGATGGCGCTGGTTAATCAGCTGGAAGGAGCATATGCCTTTGTGTGTATTATGCAACAGTTTCCCGATGTAATGGTGCTTGCGCGAAAACGATCACCCCTATGCATAGGGGTTGGTAATGGCCACATGTATGTAGCCTCAGATGTTGTTGCCTTTGCTGACAAAACTACCAATGTGGTATACCTGCCTGATGAAAGTTTTGTGTTGCTTTCCAAGGACCAGATTAACATGTACCATTTTGATGGTGGTCCCCTTCAACCACAGATACAAAAAATTACCTTTGACCATGCGTTGAGTGTAGATAAGCGTGGGTATCAGCATCATATGCTCAAAGAAATTTATGAGCAGAAGAAAGTAATACAAGATACAGTACATTTCTTGCATTTATTGGGTGATGCGGTGTGGGATTATGCAGGAGTATCCATTGACTATATTCGTAATCTCAAAAGTTTGAGCTTGATTGGGTGCGGTACTTCATGGCATGCAGCGCGTATAGCGCAATTTTATTTTGAGCAACTATGCAACATGCCTACCGGTGTTCATTTGGCATCTGAATTTCGGTATAAACAGTTCTTCCCTGACGCGCACAGTTTATATATAACTATTTCCCAATCGGGTGAAACGGCTGACACTCTAGAGGCACTGCGTATGATTAATGGGCTTGGGTTGCCTAGTATGGCGGTGACTAATGTGTCAACAAGTACCATGGTGCGTGAGGCCGGAGGCTTTTTGCTGACTCAGGCCGGGCGTGAAATCGCGGTCGCTTCTACCAAGGCATTTTCTACGCAGTTGACTGTGCTCTATTGGTTTGCACATCGCATTGCTGTTGAGCGTGGTATAGTTTCGTCTACGCATATGGCGCAGGCAGAACAGGATTTATTGTTAATAGCAGAGTTGCTTGATACTAATTTAGCGCATTATAAGTCGGCAATAGAGCATACCTTTGCTCCACGGTATGCCAGTTATAAAAAAGCAATTTTTTTAGGGCGTCATATGAGCTATCCGTTTGCCATGGAGGCGGCCCTTAAATTAAAAGAAATAGCCTATATTTTTTCTCAGTGCTATCCGGCCGGTGAACTAAAACATGGGCCCTTGGCGCTGGTCGACGCTCAAACACCTATTTTTGTCTTTTCTTATGATGATCCAATTATTTATCAAAAATTACTATCTAACACCCAAGAAGCCAAAGCGCGTGGAGGGCATATAGTGGTCTTTGCATTTGAAGGGCAAGATGAGCTGTGTGAGTTGGCAGATTGTGTGTTCCTGTTTCCGCGGGTCAAATCATTGCTTGGGCCATTGACAATGGTGGGCGTGATGCAATACTTGGTCTATGCGATTGCAACTCATCTGGGCCTTCCAGTTGATAAGCCACGCAATTTAGCCAAATCAGTGACAGTGGAGTAGCCTATAGGGTAGAATTATATACCCTATCGAGTAAATTGTTGACAAAATGAGCCAGTGCCATTACGGTAATACGGTAATACTTATATATACACTGGAGATACTACCATGGCCGCATCCAAACTAACGTCTAAATTTCAGGCAACCATTCCGCAAGATATTAGGAGCATTCTTGATCTTAAAGCAGGAGATCAAATAGTTTTTCAGATAATAGATGATGGTCAAGTTCTTATTAAAAAAGCAACGCCTATGGATCTTATATATCTGCGTTCTATTGAATCAACATTGACAGAATGGAATTCGCAAAACGATGAGGAAGACTATCGTGATTTATAAAGCATTATAGCATAAAGCAGTTAACTTTCCCGATTGATTATTGATAAAAAATATGCTGAAATATTGCTCACATCGATTTCAAAAATAAGGAATGGCAATGCCAGCAGCATATAGTGATGATTTACGAGAAAAAGTAATGGTAGCACTTGGCCAAAACAAACATGGCCGAAATGAAATTTCAACCATGTTTAACATCGACCCAAAAACACTGTATAACTGGGACCGGCTCTATAAAAAAACTGGTTCATTTCTCCCGAGAAAAGGCAACCAAGGTGGTCATAATAAAACAATAGATGATCTGAATCGTTTTCAAAATTTTGTTGAAAGTAATGCAAGCCTAACTCGTGCGGAACTGGCTGATAAATGGGGACATAATGTATCGGTATCAGCCGTTGGCAGAGCTATCAAAAAAATTGGTTTTACCTTTAAAAAAAACAATTTGGTTACAAAGAAAGGAATGAAGCACTACGTGTGGCATTCCGACAAGAAATAGCCGAGATTGAGCCATCAAAATTGGTATTTGTAGATGAATCAGGCATTGACAATAATGAGGCATATCAATATGGGTGGGCGCTTCGTGGTGAGCGTTTGTTTGGATTGAAGCCAGGCAAGCGAACCACTCGATTTAGCATCATCGGTGCTCTCAATCAATCAACTTTTTTTGCACCATTTGTATTTGAAGGCCATTGTGATTTAGCTGTTTTTTTAACCTATCTAGAAAACGTGTTGATACCAATGTTAACGCCTGGGCAATATGTCATTCTTGATAATGTTTCTTTTCATAAAAATCCGAAGGTAAGGGCTTTGATTGAGGATGCTGGTTGTTATGTGAAATATTTACCGCCATACTCTCCTGATTTGAACCTTATAGAGCATTGGTGGCATAGCCTGAAAACTAATTTGCGTAAAGCTCTATCATTTTTTAACTTTGATCTCTACAAAGCTGTTGATCTTGTCTTTGATTATTTCGGGAAACCTTGTTGATCTATGCTATAGATATTGTAGTGGTTCCATTTCCTTTCACCGATTCAAACAATACAAAACGGAGGCCGGCACTGGTACTTTCATCCTATGACACCTTTAATAAAGAAGTAGGGCATAGCGTAATGGCTATGATTACTAGTGCACGCAATAATCCATGGCCACTTGATGTGCCAATTAAAGATTGGAAAAAATCGGGATTACCGAAAGCATCAGTCCTGCGTATGAAATTTTTTACCATTGATCATCGATTAATCCTGGAAAAAATAGGAACTGTCTCTTCAGCAGATGCAATCAAAATGCGTAAATATTTTTTAAAACTGTTTGGCGATCTGCTTTAGGGTAGAAATATTTTTACTGTAGCACTGGTATTGGCTACTAATCAACAAATGCATCAGGATTATTCTCTTCCGAGTCTTCTGATTGCAGTTTCTTTTTTTGTTCTTGCCAGTAATGATATATACCTACTGCCGCACAGAGCGCGATAATGCCGAAAAAGAATGGTCTTCGTGGCAAGCGCGTAGTCGTGTAATCGGGCTCGTCTAATTCATCTAAATGACTAGATTGTTGATGATTAGCGGGCGCTCTTCTTAGGTCTTCTTCGGTTATCGTGATGTCTGTGGTTCTGAACGACAGATGTTCGGTCGCATCTTCTTTAGTAATGAGTCTTGTTGAGTCAAGCGTAAAGCTTGATCCTCCGGAGAGTTGCTTAATAGTTTGAGTTGATGTTGGTTCTTCTGCGACAGCATTTTCTATGTCTTCTTGCGTAAAGGGTCCCACATTACTGAATGTCCCGCGTTCAATCATTTGAATTTCTATATCAAAGCCTAACTTATGTGTCTTATTCATTGCTGTTAAGAAATTGAGCATTTTTGAATCACTAATGGGAGGTTTTAGGTTAGTCCAATCATATAATAGTACGCTACGTTTTCCCTTTGCACATTCGGTATTTATCGTGCATCCCATAGCTGAGGATAGAGCATCTATAGCATCTTGCTTCGTTTGGTCATTCATACGAACAGTGTCGGCAGATGCATTAGTTTGCGGTTGTGCAGTAGATGGATGGTTTGCAAATGGCGTAGAATGTACAACGGAGTTTGCTTTAAAAGGATCGGCTACACCGTTTTCAATGTTCTGAATAACAGTATCAAGCTCACACTTATATTTTTCGTTTATTATTTTTAAAACCGCAAGCGTAATTTCTGGCTGTTTGTCAGAATCGTCGGGAACATACAGTTTTAAATCTATTAATGCTGGTGTGTGCGAGTGACAGAGGCTGAGCATGTTACGATTCAGCTTCGCTATGTCGCCTACGTTAACTACAATGTGAGCACCTGTTGCCTTCGTGGCTAGAACAATCGGTTCTCCAAAAGGATTAGGAATACCTTGCTCAATATTACTAATAACCTCATCAAACCCCAAAGCAAAATTTTCATTCATTGTTTTGATAGGGTCAAGCAGCGGTTGATAATCGTTAGTACCCACACAATTAAGCTTCATGTCGCGTATTTTATCTTTAATTGCATGGCGCCTTGTCATATTACCGCTCCATATCTCTTTGGATTCTACTAAACGCCACAGCGTTTTTATAGCGTCGCTTTTTTCCCACTTATTCATACCAATAGGGTTGGCATTTGATGGTGTCGCCGCGCTGGCAGGGGCAGTAGTTTGTGCTGATGTGGGAGCCGGTTGGGGTGTTGCTGCAGGGGTTGCAATTAGGTCTCCAAAAGGATTAGCCACACCGTTTTGAATATTGTCGATAACGGTATTAAAACCACAACAACACTTCTCGTTCGCCCTTTTTAAAAAAGATAACCACTTGCTTGAGCTGTCACCATCTGAGGGACGCATGAGCTGCCACCAGCCTATCATTGTCTTGCTATAATTTGGTGATAGTATTTCGTTTTCTATTTTGATGCGAAGCGTTTCTATAGCAGCTTGTTCTTCTTGCTCATTCATGCCAAACGCTGGTATATGCAGCGCCAAAAAACCAATGATAAGAAAAAAGCGATTCAATTTCATAAAAACTCCAGAATCGTTATTTACGTAGTCAGCTGTGTTGCTGCATGATAATCGTGCAGTTGAGCAAATTGTTGTGGTGTATTTGTTTTGGTCAGACCAAAGATAAAAAAGAAACTAATCGCTGCAATGGTTGTCATTGTTAATCTATAGCGGTATTTTTTACACATACATCCTCAATATTTATTTTGTCTACGCGAGCAGAATGCTTTCCGTGATATTTGTATCTTCTTGAGCGTCATCATCGGTAGCGTTTTTTGTTTTCTGATCCTTCTTAAAGTAGGCGTACGTAATCGCTGCTAAAGCTGATAGCCCAACTACTCCCATGAAAAAAACAGGAGAACGTACAATGCCTAGGGCAGAAAGTTTGGTTGTCTGTGAGTCGGGATTATGTACAGCACGCGTCTTTTTTGTACCGGATACAGGCTGCGCGACCGGAGCAACTGTATCATCGGTAGCTTCTGTTGTTGTAACTGTACCACGTTCTGTGGTAGGTGGTCTGCACGTGAGGAGCGCGGGGTCGACGATATCTATTGTAATTGCCCCCGGAAATTCGGGGGTATACTCTATTGGAGCGGGGGTTTCTTTGCCAAGAGGGTTGGTTACAATACTTGTTGCCGGGACTCTTGCCGGGACTCTTGTTGCAGGGCTTTCAAGAGCGGTTATTCTATCAAGCAGGACTTGTTTCTCATCAGAGTCGACTACCTTCTTTAGAATCGTTTTGAGAGCTTTTAATTTTTTACTTTGTTGATCAAACCGTCCGGCTGTGCTCTTCAACGCATCCCTTTGCTTTGTATTTAACATTTCTATAACATCATTCCACAGCTCCATAAACTCTATCTCTGACTCATGATCCATACCCAACACAGAGCCCGTAACCATGATCCCTGCTACCAGGGTAAGTATAGTTAAACGTTTCATAATGAAATCCTCCAAAAAGATATACTATTTTTGATTTTTTTAGCTTTATATCTATGTAGTATATACGTTTTTTACCCTTTAATCAAAGCGGTAGGAGACACGTTACATATAGAAATGTTTACCCTGGTCAGGGGACTTGTTCTATGGTCAATTGGGTATCATTGGTGATCAGGTGCTGACGCATAAATTGTATAGCCTTGTCCCGGTTGGCAACCAGGGTGGGGCAGGATTGCCGAGCAGTACCCAATAGATTAATCAGGGTAATGGCAGCCCGTAGTTGGTTATCCTGTTGTAAAAGATCCTTGGCCCGTTCTGACCAGCGCTTTGCCGATTGGTCAGATGGAGTAGAGGTAGCCTTATTTGGTGCAGTATCAGTTACATGTACCTTAATGTGATTTTTGAATGATTCTTCGCGCCCATAATTTTGGGTGAACCAGCGTATCTGCTCAGTGAGTGGCATGGTACGCTCGACAATAAAATCAGGCTCAATGCCGATGCCCTGAATAGTGGTATCATCAGGCAGGAAGTACAATGAGGTGGTTAATTTGATTGCGCAGTTGTTGCTGACGGGGATAACTTCTTGGACGGATCCCTTGCCGAATGTTTTGGTACCAATTAAAAAAGCATGGAGATTGTTAGTCAGCCCCTTTTGTGCATGAATTTTAAGCACGCCGGCCAAAATTTCAGCTGCTGAAGCAGTGTAGTTGTTAATCAAGATAAAAATAGGCATATCGCTCAATATCGGATTGCGAGTGGTTGGGTAGCGATTGGTAACTTTATTATTTTTATCTTTTGTGGTCACGACTACGCTGCCTTTGGTGACAAACATGCCGGCAATGTCAACAACAGCGTTCAGTAGGCCACCTGAATTGTTACGTAGATCGAGGATGACCCCCTTATACTTATTTTTGGTGGCCTGTTTGAGGAGCTCTTCTACTTGATTGACTGCATTTTGACTAAAGGTGCTGAGCGCTAAGTAGTAAATATTTTGATCTTTGAGGTAAAAGGACAAGGAGTTTTGTTCTTTGATGATGTCGCGGGTCAAGGTCAGGCTTAAAAGATCCGGTTTCTCTTTGCGCATTACTTTAATAGTTACGGTGGTGCCGCGTGGACCTTTCAGCCAGGTGGTGATCTCGTCAGTTGATATACCGCCCAAGGACTTACCATCAATTTCTACAATTTTATCCATTGGCTCTATGCCTGCTTTGTCAGCCGGGCCGCCGGGCACAGTATCAATAATGGTCAAATATTGGTCTTTTTCTTTACGTGTACTGTCGCGTGTATTGTCAATGATAATACCAACGCCACAGAATGTACCCGTTGTGCTTTCCATCATGCGCTGATGCACCTTTGGTTTTAAAAAATTAGAGTGCTGATCCAGCGTATTTAAAAATGCATCCATTGCGTTCATCATGGCTTCATCGATTGTGGCAGGTTTATAATGTTTTTGGTTGGTTAGCTGCAAGACCTCTGCAAAGGTTCGCGTCCAGTCGTAGGTCAGTTGATCAAAGGTATCAGGTGTATTTTTGGGTTCCATGGCATTTAGTAGAGCTGTTGTACACACTAGTAGTTGACATAATAAGAAGTGAATAGAGACAACCTTTTTCATACCCGATCTCCTACTAGATTAATAATCGCAAGCCACCTGATATATTAGATCTCTTCCGAAACCATATTTTGTCTTCTCAATGGCTCGTTCGCTCAAATCCTTCGACGAGCTCAGGACGAGCGAAAAACCCTCTCCTTCCCCGTTCACCCTGACCACTCGATAGGCTCGGGACTAAAGGCTCCTCCGATGGTGGTGGAGTTTACCCTGAGTGCTGCAAAGCAGCGTGTCGAAGGGTCGAAGGGTCAAAGCAGGTGGAAACTTCAAAAATCAAAGTTTCGGAAGAAGTCTATTATTACTTCTAGTTAAGCGTAACTCTTGCGTGTAAAGTCAACAAAATTGCTAAGCTACGAAGCAATGAGGGAAAAATAGAACTTATTTTTGTGTGGAGGTGATCAATGACATTCAAGCAAAAAGTATTACGTCTTTTTTTTGCCTTTGAAATAGGAGTGTTCATAGTGCTTTATATTTTTGGCTCTCAGGGCTTGCGAGCTACGCGAGCTATTGCACAAGAGTGTAGTACCATTGAGCAGACCATTGCACGTGTACGCGCTGATATTAAAGGATTCAAAGCAGAAATAGTTGCATGTGAATCAGATGCGCTGCATAAAGAGCGTATCGCGCGCGAACAGCTGCAAATGGCGCGAGCAGACGACACCGTTTATTTTATTAACTGAGATAATGCAGAAATTTGTGTGGCAATGTAGGCGAGTGTTTTTCCTGCCGCTGTTTTGAGTTCTTTTTCAGGGAACTGTGTTGTTTCAGCGTCGAGTTTTTCTGTTTTCTGTTCGTCCCGTTCGCGTTGTTCTTTCTGTTTGTTTTTGTGGGAGCGATAGAGTAGGTATCCGCCAACTATGGCTACGCTCGCAATAATACATTTGCCGCCATGAAAATGCATCAGATAGCGTATCCCGGGAATGCCACCTTGGATGGTTTCATCATCAAGCTCAGCCTGTTCAAACCAGCTGGAGACTGTGTGTTTTACGGTGCCCCATCTGCTAAAATCTGTCTGAATCTGTTCAGCAGCCAGGCCGCCGTCCATGCCATGCGCCTGGTAAAAGACACCGCTGAGAACAAGTAGGGTCATGATACGTATATTCATGTTTTTTCCTTTATTACTAAGGGTTTTGAGTTCCTACTCAGCGTAAAGGTGGACTGTGTCATTGTCAAATGGGGTGGTACACAATGCTATTAGTACTATTTACCCTGTAACTGTTGCCATTTGCGCCGTATCTAGCTACAGTAAGCCACAGAAATTCTACGCTCATGTCATGAAAGGGATCCTATGTCGTACGTTTTACCTCCATTACTCTACTCGTATGATGCGCTTGAACCATACATTGATACCAGAACTATGGAAATTCATTACACAAAACACCATCAGGCCTACATTGATAATTTAAATAATGCCTTGTCTTCATATCCCGCATTGCAAGCAGAACGGCTCGCAAAGTTACTGACCAATCTTGACGAAGTGCCGGCTGCTATTCGTACTGCAGTTCGTAATCATGGTGGTGGCCATGCAAACCATACTTTGTTTTGGAGTATCATGAAGCCGCATGCCGGTGGCAACCCCAAGGGATTGATTGCGCAGGAAATTGCAAAAACATGGACGACGCTTCAAAATTTTCAAGAACAATTTAATACAGCGGCCAAAGGGGTATTTGGCAGCGGCTGGGCATGGCTAGTTGTAGATGCAACCGGTAAACTTGCCATTATATCATTACCTAACCAAGATTCTCCCTTGATGCACGGGATGCAACCGATTATGGGACTTGATGTCTGGGAGCATGCCTATTATTTGGAGTACCAAAACAGACGTCCTGACTATATTGCTGCATGGTGGTCTGTGATTAATTGGGATCAGGTTGAGGAAAATTATCGCGCTATTACGCAATAGCTGGCATCCCTCGATATATTTTTACTACGTAAAAACACTCGGGACGAGCGGAGAGAGGCGGTTGCTCTGGCAACCTGGCAAGGTTTTATACGTAATTATGAGTGAGGCATAAAAGCCTGAACTGTCGTTGTTGAATTCAGATGTAGGTTAGGTATACTATATATTCTGTTACGTTGTGTAGATCTGTTTATTATTTGACATCCTAATTTTGACCCCTCGATACGATTGCTAAGGCAATCACTCGGGGCGAGCGGAGAGGGGTTATTTACTCTTCGTCCCTTCCGAAGTTCTCTGCGTAATGGTGAAGGTTACGTGAAAGAGTTCTTAATGAAGGATCGGGGCGAGTGGAGAGAGGTAAGGTCAGAATTACAATTTTCTGTACGATGTAGAGTGCAAGTTCAATGAATTTTACCGGGGACCGATTACCGAAAATAAATTCCTATTCCCGCTCGTCCCGAGTGTTTCGAGCGTAGCGAGAAAAGTATCGAGGGGTTAGCATACTAGAAAGAGAAAAGGTATTTGCATATGTTATTTAAAATAGATCCGATTATTTTTAGCCAGTACCCTGGTCTTACCTTGGGTATTGTGGTAGCTCATGATATTGACAATACAACTGATCTATCCACCATTCAGGATCAGTTGAATGCTACCATAAAAAAATTACAAGAAATTATTGTATTAAATGATATTGCAGACCATCCACATATTGCTCCCTGGAGACATGCATACAAGCAGTTTGGATCAAATCCTAAAAAATATCTTTCTTCTGTTGAAAATTTAACTACGCGTTCAGTAAAAAAGGGGCAGCTGGGCCATATCAGCACTGCAGTTGATATATATAATTTAGTATCGCTTAAATATTTATTACCTGCCGGTGGTGAGGACTTAGCAACAATAGTTGGTGATATTCGCTTGACTGTAGCGGGTGATAATGAAAAGCCCATTGTATTGTTGGGCGATACTGCTGCACGTGTGCCAGATAAAGGCGAAGTTTTTTACACTGATGATAATGGCGCAATATGTCGTCGTTGGAATTGGAAAGAAGCTGACAGAACAAAACTGACTGCAAATACCAAGGATGCAGTGTTTGTTTTGGAGTCGCTCCCCCGTGTCAATAAGCAAGTATTGGACGCTGCTGTATATGAATTAGGCCATCTATTAGAGCGATACTGCGGCGGTAGTGCTGCAGTTGCATTCTTGGATGAAAAAAACCCAAGTGTCGCCTTGAAAAAAAATGGTACATACATTCCGCTTAATCCGCTTAAAGATGTGGATGTGCTTGCTGTTGACTTAGTACAGCATAAGGCGTCTGAAATTTTGGTAGATTCACATGCTGAGCTATCACGTGAACATGCAATACGTGTGGCGAAAGTGCATAGCATGCGTGAGGCCGGGATAGAGCCGTGGCCAGCGTTTCGCCCTATTAATGCGACGTGCCAACAAGTACATGATGAATTCCAATCCGGTCATGAAGGTAAACAGTATCAGGTAGCGGGTAGATTGGTTGCATTCCGTGAGCATGGCAAAACGGCGTTTGGCCAAATCATTGATCGCACCGGCAAAGTTCAGCTTTATTTTAGGCAAGATGTCCTGGGTGATAGTCTATTTGCGTTTGTACAAAAAAATCTTGATCTTGGCGATAGTATTTGGTGTTCAGGTGAATCATTCAAAACCAAGACGGGCGAAGTGACGCTCAAGGTTACTGATGTCGTGCTACTCAGTAAATGTTTATATCCATTGCCGGAAAAATTTCATGGCATTGCCGATGTTGAAACACGTTATCGTCAACGCTATCTCGATCTGATTGCAGAAGCAGATAGTCGTGCTCGCTTTAAAAAGCGTTCCAAAATTATTGCTGCTCTTCGTCACGTTTTTGAACAATACGAATTTATGGAAGTGGAAACGCCGATGCTCCATCCGATTCCCGGTGGTGCGGCAGCAAAACCATTTGTGACGCATCATAATGTACTTGACGCCGATTTATATTTGCGTATTGCCCCCGAGTTATACCTCAAGCGGCTTGTGGTCGGTGGCTTTGAGCGTGTATACGAATTGAACCGCAATTTCAGAAATGAAGGGGTTTCAACGCGCCACAATCCTGAATTTACTGCTGTTGAATGGTACATAGCACATCATGATTATGTGTGGATGATGGATTTCACTGAAAACTTGATCAAGCAAGTAGCAGCTCAAGTGTGTGACGATGTTGCTCATATTGCGTATGGTCAGTATGTGCTTGATTTTACAAAACCATTTGCGCGTATGTCTATGATGCAAGCAGTTGCACAATACGCTCATTGCACAGAATCTGATATGCATGGTGATGCTATTAATAAGTTGGTATCAAAATATGCAGTCAAAGGTGCAGCGGATGCATCATGGGGATATAAGCTCTATGCATTGTTTGAACAATTGGTGGAGCCAAGTCTTATCCAGCCAACCTTCATTACGGAATTTCCGGTTGAAGTATCACCATTGGCCAAGCGAAATGCAAACAACCCGGCGTTGACAGATCGTTTTGAGCTTTTTATTGCGCATATGGAAATTGCAAATGCCTTTACTGAATTGAATGATCCCTTTGATCAGGCAGAGCGGTTTAAACAACAGGCAGCAGCTAAAACAGCAGGTGATGAAGAGGCGCATGCCTACGATGCGGATTTTATTCATGCGTTAGAATATGGCATGCCACCAACAGTGGGAGCAGGTATTGGTGTCGATAGATTGGTGATGTTGTTGACCAATACAACCTCTATTAAGGATGTGATTTTGTTTCCTGCACTCAAGAAAAAATAAGTTTATTATTCTTTCTTTGCCCAACGTGTTGATGAGACGAGTGGGACGGTAAACCATTTAGAAAACCATCGTTTCTGAATAGTTAAATTAAGATACGAATCTTGTAGATCAGTTGCTGCATACGTGGTCATATCTATCTTCAAATCTTGTGTATTGGCTTGGTCTTTATCCAGTTTAATCCAAAGAGTGTCGCTTGCGGGCAATGCGAATGTTGTATTTTGAGCAATCGGTTCATCTGATCCGCGAACAAAAATATTAGAGCCGGTGTTATTGATCAGTACGTTTTCTGTATAGTGCGGTGTGTCTTGCTTACTCGTCAGCCAGCGGTATAAAGCAGTAGCAAAACTTACTGATGCGACGGCGGCTATGATTTTGTTTCTAGTAGCCTGCCATTGCACAGAAGTAAATGCTGGTTTTGGTGCCGGTAAAGTTTGATTATTCTTGATACTGGGGAATGCTGTTAAGGGAGGGTCCTCGGTTTTTGATGGGATTGATGCAACAGACATTGTAGCGGTGGGCGCAGTTGGGTTGGCAGTGTGAGAAATCGGTACAGGTGC
>Ga0206799_1073_pt1 | contig 22730 bp, 22 predicted proteins | sample Alteio_BWOrgCont_67_FD_152900 | JGI IMG/M metagenome (GOLD analysis project Ga0206799, IMG submission 152900) | Enriched cells from forest soil in Barre Woods Harvard Forest LTER site, Petersham, Massachusetts, United States -... | ecosystem: Environmental > Terrestrial > Soil > Temperate forest >...
GGAGAGGTTCAACTTTGCCAAAACCTCTTAAGGGTCGGATTTTCTTTTTTCCTGATAAAATTTTTATAGATGCAAAATAAGTCCTTGGGTATGAAGGGAGTTAGATCGAGAAGAAACTCGACAAGCAAACAGGAGATCCCCCCATGGCAAAGAAGGCAGCCCCTAAAAAAAGTCTTGCAAAAAAAACAGTCGTAGCAAAAAAAGCAGCCCCGGCTAAAAAAGCAGTCGTTGCAAAAAAAACAGCGCCAGTTAAGAAAGCAGTTGCAGCAGTGAAAAAGCCTGTTAAAAAGGCAAAAACTGCAACAGCAAAGTTGATGAAGAGTATGTTTGGTTCCAGCTGTAGCTCTTGCAAGTAGTCTCAATAGGATTTAGCCGACTCTCAAGAATCGGGGTCGGCTATTTCATTTAGGATAAACTCTATGTTAGTTGATAAAAGGCAGCATCGAGCGGTCGTCTACATCTCTCTTTCCGCTTTGAGTTTATCTCTTTTTTTCTTGTTTGTAAAACTTGGAGAACAGGAGAATATCTCTTTTTTTTTCCTTTCGTTTTTGCGATTTCTTGTGCCACTTCTTTTTACCCTTCCTTTTTTCTTTTATAATGGGATCTTTAAAGAAATTCTCTTTTTCAAGCAGGCAAAATTTCATGGGGTTCGCACCTTTTTTGTTCTTCTGCAGCAGTACGCCATTTTTTTCTACCTGACGCAATTTTCGCTTCTTGATGCCACTGCGCTCTTAAATATAGCGCCTCTATTTATTTTGCTCTTGGAATGGATGTTTTTTAAGCACCACGCAACGCGCGTTATGATTGTCAGTCTTCTCATCGCTTTTATCGGCGTGCTTCTCGTCTTGCAGCCAGATCTCGCTCTTTTTTCCTTTGGCAGTTTGATTGGTTTGCTTGGAGCCTTAGGCAGTGCAGGATCTCAGGTCTTTTATGGACGCAATGTGCAGAATGAGAGGCAAGAGATCTCCCTATTCTATCTCTTTTTTTTAGGGGCCCTGGTCAGTGGCGTGATTCTTCTTCTTTCAGGTCTGTTTTTTGGCGTCGATGTTGCCCAAGAATTTAACCACCTATTTCGTCTAGATAACAATTCCAGTATTTTATTTTTGGTCTATCTTGTGCTGATGTCGTTTTGTACTCTTTTCAACCAGTACTTTAGGGGAAAAGCCTACAGCCTTATGCCTCCTATTTTTTTAGCTCCTTTTCTCTATTTCACAGTTTTTTTTGCTGGAGGATTAGACTGGGCTGTCTTCCAGAATCCTCCTAATATTTTAGCTGTTCTAGGCTCGCTGCTCATTCTGATCGGAGCTTTTTTGCAGATCTACTTGCGTAAGGAATTAAAAGGGTAGCGGATAAAATAGAGATTATAGATAATCTCCGATCATGAAACGAATCTACTCTTTACATCTGTGCGATCATCTCAATACAACTGTGCGTCTGCGCGGCTTTCTCCATACCGTGCGCTCCTTTGGAAAACTCAACTTCTTGCTGATTCGGATAAATTGCTAATGTGAATATACGGCTGATTTTCTCCAACAGTAGCATGAATAAACTGGTTATTACCCATACACATTCCCACATGACGAATTTGATCTTTGCTGAGTCCAAAAAAGATCAAGTCACCACGCTCCAATTGATCCAGCGCAACCTCTTTAAATCCCTCCCAACGAATCTGATCTTTTGTGTCCCGAGGCAGCTGGATCTTCATCTGCCGATAGAGCATCTGAACAAAACCGGAACAATCATAGCCGAAGCTTGATCTCCCTCCCCAGGTGTAAGGTAGGCCTAAAAATTGCAGGCTCAGTCGGCACATCTCTTCGCAGCTGAGACGCCTGGAGACAAGAGTCACATCCCCACGCTGAATATAGCCTTCTTGTCCATCAACAAGAGAAACCTTAATCCAGCGACTATTCGACTCTCCTTTGGGTTCGATCACCTGCAAGCGACTCTCAAAAGGCACGGTAAGCATCGGCCCATAGACCGTATCCTCTTTGGCATAAAGATGGGCAGCAGAACGACTGACCCAAGCACATTGCATAGAAGAGTCCAAAAAAGGAGCGTCTCTTGTGCACAGAGCCTCTTTTCGCACCCAGCCTTGGTATTTATCAGCCGTTGTTTCAATCTTCATCCAGTCGTCCTTTTCTTCTAAAAGGCGCACTTCTTCCGAAAAATAAGCTTCTGAGGCCACTTCTGACTTGGATTGCGGCAGCTCACGCATGGCTGTAACAGGCGCATTGATATAGTAGAGAAGAGAGAGGGATCCGAGTAGTAGATGTAACATTTTGTTTCCGAATTATGATTTTTATAGCTGTTAGGGTGTGTCGTCAATTGGCTTTTGTAATGCAATTGGTAACGCGCCCTAGTCTACTAAACACGCTATTTCCCCCCAAGTTTTTTTTCGCAGCAAAACAAAACAGAAGGGACCAAAAAGTTGCACAATCGAAGTAGACCCAAATGACTTGAAGAGTTGGGAATTTGACAAGGAGGCTCCCCCAAAATTTCTGTCCGAAACGAGCGGCCATTGCCGAGAGGCCAGGAGCAAGTGAGGATGAAAATTTTGGGGCAAAGCTGACGCTGTCAAAAACTAACTCTTCAAATTGTTTGGGCATAAGAATTATAAATTATTTACTTTACAATCTTTGCCCGATTTGCCAAAAAAGGGAAAAGCATTTAGAATTATTCCAGGGGCTCTTTAACCATAACCGAGAATAGGGGGAAAACTATGTTTGACAAGTTTACCAATCGAGCCAAACAGGTGGTCAAGCTGGCAAAAAAAGAGGCGCAGCGACTCAACCACAATTACGTCGGCACAGAACATGTGCTTCTCGGCCTTCTTAAACTCGGCCAAGGGATCGCAGTCAACGTCTTGCGCAACTTAAACCTCGATTACGATACCGCGCGCACAGAAGTAGAGAAAATTGTTGGCTTTGGACCAGAAATTCAAGTCTATGGCGATCCAGCACTGACCGGAAAAGTAAAAAAAGTTTTTGAATTTTCCAATGAAGAAGCTACGAGCCTCAACCACAACTACGTCGGCACAGAGCATCTTCTTCTCGCCCTCCTGCGCCAGCCAGATGGTGTCGCAGCTCAGGTGCTTGAAAATCTCGGTATCAACCTTAAAGAAGTGCGCAGAGAAGTGCTCAAAGAGCTCGAGACGTTCAATCTACAGCTGCCTCCAATGGGCATCAGCAGCGGAAGCGCTTCGATTGGCGGAGTAAAAAGTTCTCAAGAGCGTCCAGGTACATTGGAAAAAATGCCTGCATTAAAGGCGTATGGCCATGACCTGACAGAGCTGTGCCGTGAAGGGAAACTAGATCCTGTCATTGGCAGAAAAGAGGAAGTCGAGCGACTGATTCTTATTTTGTGCAGAAGACGTAAAAACAATCCCGTTCTGATCGGTGAAGCAGGCGTTGGAAAGACAGCGATTGTCGAAGGGCTAGCTCACGCCATTGTCAAAGGAGAGGTCCCCGACCATCTGGCAAGAAAAAAACTGATTTCACTCGATCTGACACTCATGATCGCAGGAACTAAATATCGCGGCCAATTCGAAGAGCGCATCAAAGCTGTCATGGATGAGATCCGAAAGCATGGCAATATTCTTCTCTTTATCGATGAGATCCACACTATTGTTGGAGCGGGCGCTGCTGAGGGGGCGATCGACGCTTCCAATATCTTAAAACCGGCACTCTCCCGTGGTGAGATCCAGTGCATTGGAGCAACAACTCTCGATGAGTACCGCAAACACATTGAAAAAGACGCCGCCCTTGAGCGCAGATTTCAAAAGATTTTGATTGCTCCACCAGCACTGGAGGAGTCGATTACAATCTTACAAGGACTCAAGCCCAAGTACGAAGAGCATCACAAGTGCATCTATACCGAAGCTGCGATCAAGGCCGCAGTCTATCTCTCCGACCGCTATGTTACCGGTCGCTTTCTCCCGGATAAGGCGATCGACTTAATTGATGAGGCTGGGGCCAAAGCGCGCATTGCTACGATGCGACAGCCGCCGGATATCAGCCAAGCCGAAGTCGATATTGAAGAGGCGCGCCTAGCAAAAGAAGACGCTATCTCCAAACAAGATTACGAAAAAGCTGCTAACTTGCGCGACGCAGAGAAAAAATTGCGTGAAAAACTTCAAGTCATGCGCACAGAGTGGGAATCAAGCCATGAAGAGCACCAGGTGATAGTGGATGAAGAAGATATCGCAGTGATTGTCTCCAAACAGACAGGAGTTCCACTGACACGTCTCACAGAGGGAGAGACCACAAAAGTCTTAAAGATGGAAGAGACCCTCAAAGAAGCGATCATCGGCCAAGACGAGGCGCTCAGCACCGTCTGCCGTGCTATCCGCAGAAGTAGAGCGGATATTAAGGATCCAAACCGTCCTATCGGCGCCTTTTTATTTCTTGGACCGACAGGAGTTGGTAAAACGCTTCTGGCTAAACAATTGGCGATTCAGATGTTCGGCGGAGAAGATTCGCTAATTCAGGTCGACATGTCAGAGTACATGGAGAAATTTGCAATCAGCCGCATGACAGGATCACCTCCTGGCTACGTTGGTCACGACGAGGGAGGGCAGCTCACAGAACAAGTGCGTCAGCGCCCTTACTGTGTCGTGCTATTCGATGAGGTGGAAAAAGCGCATCCGGATGTGATGAACTTGCTTCTGCAGATCCTCGAAGAGGGTCGACTCACTGACTCCTTTGGTCGAAAAATCGACTTTCGTAACACGATTGTCATCATGACCTCTAACTTGGGTGCGGAGCTGATTCGAAGATCCACAGAAGTTGGCTTCGGTGCACAAGAAGGGATGCTCGACTACAAAAAAATGCAAGAACAGATCGAATCGTCCGTCAGAAAACACTTCAAACCTGAATTCATTAACCGTATCGATGGTCTTGTTATTTTCAAAACTCTTGATAAAGAGCAGCTGCATCGTGTTGTGAATCTAGAGATTAAAAAAGTGACAGCACGCCTTGAGCGCAAACGTATCCAGATTAAACTCGATCAGAAAGCACTCGACTTCCTTGTCGGCAAAGGATTTCAGCCGGAGATGGGTGCCCGTCCGTTGCGCCGCATCATCGAGCAGTATCTGGAAGATCCTTTGGCTGAAAAACTGCTGCAAAATCCAGGACAAGGCGGTAGCTGGGATGTGACAGAAAATGAAGGGAAACTCCTCTTTATCGATAGAGAAGAGTCGCCTCACGATAAAAAAGAGAGCCTTGCCCTCTTAGGTCATAAACAGAAATAGTAAACCTCTTGCATAACCTGCTTTATTTGAAAAAATCGGAAATTTTTCTACAGTTTCTATAAAGGTTGTACAGAGACTCACAGAAGAAAAAAGAGGTGCTGCAATGAGTCTAAAAGGGAAAGTTGCCGTTGTTACCGGTGGTAACAGTGGCATTGGAGCTGCAATCGTACTGGAATTGGCCAGGCAGGGCGCCCAAATCGTTATCGACTACATCTGTCATCCAGAAGCAACAGATGCTCTAGAAAAACAAGTCGCTGCCTTAGGTGATCAAGCAGTTGGCGTGAAAGCTGATGTGAGCCAAGTCTCGGATCTTCAAGTACTAATAGATGCGGCAGTCAAAAAATTCGGAAAAATCGATATCATGGTCAATAATGCGGGTGTCGAAACTAGAACCTCAATTCTAGATACGACTGAAAAGCAGTATGAAAAAGTGTTGCAGGTGAATTTAAAAAGCGCTTTTTTTGGAACACAGATCGCAGCAAAAGAGATGATTAAGCAGGGAAAAGGAGGGAGGATTATTAATATTACCTCCGTCCATGAAGAGTGGCCAATGCCCGGAAATATTGCCTACTGCCTTTCCAAAGGAGGGCTCAAGATGTTGACCCGCACAGCCGGGCTAGAGCTGGCTAAATATAATATTTTAGTGGTTGGTGTTGGCCCCGGAGCTGTTGCAACGCCAATTAACATATCGACGATGAAAGATCCGGCATTGATGCAGAGACTCGATGACTACATCCCCCTTGGCCGTATGGCCAAGCCAGAAGAGATAGCGAGCATTGTCGCCTTTTTAGCAAGCGATAGAGCGTCCTACATCACGGCGACTACAATCTTTGCGGACGGCGGCATGATGCATCAAAGTCCTGGGTTATGATCGAGGAAGAGAAAAGACTCGATGAGGCGCTCTCAGGAAAAGCTCCCTGGCGCACATGGGGCCCCTACTTGAGTGAACGCCAATGGGGAACTGTCCGAGAAGACTACAGTGCCGATGAAAAAGCGTGGGAGCACTTTCCTCATGATCACGCCAGGTCACGCGCATACCGCTGGGGAGAAGATGGGATTGCTGGGATCTCAGACGACAAGCAGCATCTCTGCTTTGCACTCGCCCTCTGGAATGGAAAAGATCCTATCTTAAAAGAGAGACTTTTTGGGTTGACCGGAGACGAGGGAAACCATGGGGAGGACGTCAAGGAGTACTACTTCTACCTTGACAATACTCCCAGTCACGCTTACATGAAATATCTCTACAAATATACACAAAAAAGTTATCCCTACGACCAGCTTGTCAAAGAGAACCGGCGGCGCAACAGAGATGTCCCTGAATATGAGCTGCTCGATACAGGGATTTTTGACGACAACAGCTATTTTGATGTTTTTATCGAATACGCCAAAGTATCACCAGAGGATCTGTTAATCCAAATCACAGTAGCCAATCGCGGGGCTCACGCAGCAGCCCTACATCTACTACCATCGCTCTGGTTCAGAAACGACTGGTCGTGGGGTACACCTCATCAGAAACCAACCATTGAACTGAAGCTTGAAAAAAACGGAATCCAGATGCTGCAAGCTTCCCATCTCAAACTCGGATCCTACTTTCTCTACTCCCATGAGCCTCATGAGGCGCTTTTTACCGAAAATGAATCGAATAAAAAGCGTTTGTATGAGACACAAAATGACTCTCCTTATGTCAAAGACGCTTTTCATAACTATCTGATTCAAAGTTGCAAAGAGGCTGTCAATCCAACACACCAGGGAACAAAGGCGGCTTTTCATCACCCTCTTCAAGTCGAGGGTGGAGAGACAACTATTTTAAAACTCCGTCTGAGCAATCAAGGAAATATCGTCGATCCATTAGAGGGGGAGTTCGATGCTCTGTTTGCCAAACGCAAATTGGAAGCGGATGCATTCTACAATAAAGTAACGCCCTTTCCCCTGAGCGAGGATATGAAAAATGTGCAGAGGCAAGCCTTCGCTGGGCTTTTATGGAATAAACAGTACTACCACTACAACGTCGCCGAATGGCTCAATGGAGACCCTAAAACGCCTCCCCCTCCAAAAGGGCGAAAAAAAGGAAGAAACAGTCAATGGAGACATTTTGACGCATCGGATATTTTTTCGATGCCTGACAAATGGGAATATCCGTGGTTTGCGGCGTGGGATCTGGCGTTTCATGCCGTCACCTTTGCGATGATCGATCCTAACTTTGCCAAGCAACAAATGCTTCTTCTTCTCAAAGAGTGGTATATGCACCCAAATGGGCAGATTCCAGCTTACGAATGGGAATTTAGCGACACTAACCCTCCTGTTCACGCTTGGGCTGCGATGCGGATCTACCAAATCGAGGCCACTGCAACGGGGAAAAAAGACAGAGATTTTTTAGAAAAAATATTCCACAAACTCTCCCTTAATTTCACCTGGTGGGTCAATCGAAAAGATGCTCAAGGACGCAATATTTTTGAAGGAGGATTTCTCGGCCTTGACAACATCAGCGCATTCAACCGATCACTACCCCCTCCTTCTGGAGAAACTGCTTGCCAAATCGATGCAACCAGCTGGATGGGAATGTATGCATTGAACCTTCTGCAGATCGCTTTAGAACTTTCAATTGATAATCCTGTCTATGAAGCGATGGCGAGTAAATTTTTTGAGCATTTTTTAGCGATTGCTGATGCGATGAATAACATCGATGGGATGGGAAATGGGCTGTGGGATGAAGAGAAGGGATTTTATTACGGCGCCTTGGTTCACCCTGATGGAAAGCGGATTCAGATGACCTCTAACACAATCATTGGGATCATCCCTCTGTATGCAGTGGCTATAAGCGATTCCAGAACAATCCATCCTTTCCCTCAGTATCGAAAAAGATTTCAGTGGATTATCGATCATCGGCCTAATCTGATCAAAAATATCCTAGAAATAGATCAACTCGATCTCAACAAACCGATTCTTCTTTCATTGGCAAGTCCCGATAAACTGCGCCGCATCTTAGAGAAAGTTCTCGATGAGAAGGAGCTGTTGAGTCCTTATGGAATCCGTTCTATTTCAAAAGCGCTAGGCGCTCATCCCTTTATCTTAAAATTGGATGGACAGGAATTTAGCGTTAACTATGAACCTGCAGAATCAACCGCCCCCCTTTTTGGTGGGAATTCCAACTGGAGAGGCCCTGTCTGGTTTCCTCTCAACTACCTACTACTTGAATCGTTGCAAAAATATCACTACTTTCTGGGGGATGATTTTAAAATTGAATATCCAACAGGATCGGGTCAACAGATGTCATGCTGGGATGTCGCCTCGAATCTATCGCTCCGGCTCATCAAGATCTTCCTAAAAGATGAAAATGGGCAACGCCCTGTCTATGGACAAATCGAAAAATTTCAAAACGATCCTCATTGGCGCGACTACATCCTTTTTCATGAATATTTTCATGGGGACAACGGATCAGGCCTCGGTGCAAGCTGCCAGACGGGCTGGAGCTCCCTCGTTGCGAAGATGATCCATCAGCATGCTAAATATGCACTTGAATGCAACCATCCAGAACGGCTCAACAAAAATAAAATTGAAAATCTGTAAGCGGACTAATGCTTCTTTGCCTCTTGCTTCTTTTTGTACTCGTCCCTTCCTCTCTGTTTTTCTTTTTCAAGATTTTCTGCGTAGTTTTTTTGTCTTTGAAATTCTAAACACTCTGCATTTTTACATCCGCCATAAAAATATTCCCGTTCACAGCCAGGACATGTCCTAGTGGTCTTTGCGCGTAATCCGCACTCTACATAACATCCCTTATCGTCTGAGCTTAAGTTAGGAATAAAGATAAATTCTTGTTCGGTTAGGTTGAGGTAAATCCCCCGTGATGTTGGGTAGATTTTTTCAGGTTTGACATAGATTTTATCTTCGTTGTAGTGATCGACAACTTCATTTTCGTTTGCCTGAATTATCTCTCGTAGTGCATCATTCCATTGTTCGCTTGCTTCATCCGCAAACCCGATGGTAGAAAGAGAAATCATTGTGATTAACAAAATTTTTAACATGGCACTCCTTATTTATGTTGAGTAAAAAATTTAGTAAATCATATTTAACTCCTTTTCTAATTTTTCTTGCAATCTTTTTTGTTTTCTCCTCGTGCAGTAAATCTCCCGAAAAAAACAGCTCTTTTGATTTAACCAAAGAAGAGCGAGTGTGGATGGAAGAGTTTTTTAGAGGCGTCATGATTGAAGAAAGTGCTATTTACACGCTATGGGGTACAAAGCCTGTAACCGTAATTATCATTGATTACTACACCGATGAAGAGAAAGATGCTTTCTTGAACCAAATGTCCGAAGAAGAACTTAAAACCGCCGTTTGGTCTACAGACTATTGCGTGGGAGAAAAGTGGGAAAAGTGGGATAAGCTCCGTGAGCGTTTTTCAATTAACAGGTATTTATTATTCAAAAAGCCACATTCAGACCCAAAACTTGCTTGTTTATACTTCGTGGACATCTTACAACTCGCAGCGACACTTCAAGAGCATTATGAGTTATTCAAACGAGAGACTGGCATGGATTTTGACCCTATCCAAGTTGTTTTGGAAATGGAAAAAGGATCTAAGTTTTGGAACGAGGTATGGGACAAATCTCCAAGTAATACACATCTAATAGGTATTTTATTTGGGTTTGGTCTCAAAAACTCATTCTGCTATCAGTGGAAATGGTGGCCGTCAGTTGAATTTGAAAAAATTGCGAATACACTGAAACAAAAATCTAGCTCAGGTCGATCACAAGGAGGAGACGCAACCATTGATCATTTATTAATTCCTTCCTTTGCATCCTTCTTTAATGAAGATGAAGTAATTGAGCAGTACAACAGGGAAAGAGAAAAAATTAAAAAAATCTATAAAGGCCATGATTTTCTCGATGTGACACTTAGAAAACTGACAGAGAGTTAAAAAAAGCTGCACATCCCGAGCCAAAAACAGATCAACGTTCAAAAAATATTCTGATTTCCGTTTAGATTGTCAAAAGTCCAGTAATAAAAAAAAGGAGCTTTAATATGGCAGCAGCAGTTTCTAGTGGATCTACGGCTTTAGTTGACGGCTTATCCCCAAATGACTTGAAGAGTTGGGAATTTGACAAGGAGGCTCCCCAAAATTTTTGTCCGGAATGAGCGACCATTGCCGAGAGGCAAGGCGCAAGTGAGGATGAAAATTTTGGGGCAAAGCTGACGCTGTCAAAAACTAACTTTTCAAGTTGTTTGGGTATAGTTGTTATTTTTTTCAAAAAAACTCGCCCGTTGCGTTAATTTAACGTATAATTAAATTACCTTTTTCGCTTATGAATTGAAAAAATAGCTAAAAGAGAGTTGCACCTTGCACAGGTTTTTATTTTTACTTCTGACAACTTCTTTAGCTGCTATTGAAACTCTACCCAGTACTCCCACTGACGCCCCTATACAACTTCCATTGCAAGTGTACGATGAGGCGTTTTCTTCTATTTTAGGAGAAAGACCAAAGCTTGAGCTCCTGGCCACTGGATTTGGATTCACAGAGGGCCCTGTCTATTTTGCAGATGACGCCAAGAGCGATACAGGCTATCTTATTTTCACCGATCAGCTGAGACAAAATATCAATATGATTCGCTGGTTTGGATTGAAACCGTTTAATCAAATTACCTCTCTCTCTTGGGGCGCTCCCGCTCTATTTCGTCACCCTTCCAATATTGCCGACGGTCAAACGGCTGATTTACAAGGAAGACTGCTCTCAGCGGAGACCACAGGCAGAAGAGTCTCTATTACTGAAAGCGATGGAACTGTTCAAACTTTGGTAGGAAGCTACCAGGGAAAACCACTAAATTCTCCAAATGACCTGGTAGTAAAATCGGATGGCACCGTCTGGTTTACCGACCCTTCCTATGGCTGTCTCCAATTTCCACAAGAGTGCTACCTACCGAACAATGTCTACCGCTACGATCCAGCAAGCAAAGAGATGAGCGTTGTCATCGGCGATCTGGAGATGCCAAATGGCATCGCATTTTCCCCTGATGAAAAGATCCTCTATGTGATCGATAGCGCAGCGATTCAAGCGCCGAAAACCGACTATATCAATAAGCCCCATGCTATTTACGCCTACGATGTCGATGCAAGTGGAAAAAGCGTCAGCAACCAGCGGCTGTTTGCCGATGTCCTTCCTGGATTTCCCGATGGAATGCGTTTAGACTCCCTAGGAAATGTGTACGCAGGAGCGCTTGATGGAGTTCAAGTCTTCAATCCGCAGGGCAAACTGATCGGAAAAATTCTACTTCCCAAAGAGACAGCCAACCTCACCTTCGGCGGCAAAGATAACAATATCCTATTCATTTGCTCTTCCGATTCAATTTGGGCAATTAAATTAAATGCCAAAGGGGCGAAACCAGTCCCCGTTCTCGTGCAAAAAAATGAACGGTAAAATTGCTACCCTATATTTGATAGGCCTGATCCAGGGAATGTCGTTTACCCTGATTCCAGGCGCCTCCGCATTTCTCACCTCAAGTCACGGCTTTCATCTCACCTTAAAAGAGTATGGACAGCTCTTTATTCCGATGATTATCCTGTCGATTGTGGCCTCATTTTTTGGAGGCGCCATTGCAAAAAAATGGGGGATTCGGCGCGTATCGATGTTAAGCGGAGCATTCAATGTTCTATCGATGATCACTTTTGCGCTAACTGCTCTCTATTTGGAAAATGGATACATCCCTCTTCTAATCTGCCTTCTCTTCTTGGGATCAGGCTTTGGAGCGAATCTGGCGACCTTGAATAGCTATGTGATGCAATTTTTTCCAAACAGACCAAGCGCTGCCCTGACTGCTCTCCATGCAACATTAGGACTTGGAACAGCATTAGGTCCCCTTCTGTTTCAGCTCTGCTTACAGCTGCTCTACTGGTGGATAGCCCCCCTTTTTTTAGCAACTACTTACCTCATCCTCCTCTATTTTACCTGGGCAAAATTCCCCCTCAAGCTCCACTTGCCTGAGAGTGGATCTGGGGGCTTATTACCTCGCGTATGGCTTTTTGCTTTAATTGCCCTGCTATACGGAATCTGCGAGACTGCTTTTGGCAATTGGACCATTCTATTTCTTAAAACATCTCGAGGGATAGGAAGTGAGAGCGCCTCACTGAGCCTCTCTCTATTTTGGGCCTCCATTACAGTAGGGAGAGTAATAAGTGCGATTGTAGCCACCCGAATCTCCCCTTACCGCATCTACGCTTTGATCAGCTTAATTTTAATTACTTCTCTCCTCCTCCTAGACTTCACTCAGCTCTTATTTCTCCCCTTCATCCTAGCTGGAGTCGGCTGCTCAGCCTTTTTACCCCTCACCGTTTCTTTTGCCCAGAGACAGGATATGCGCCATGCTGAATTCATTTCAGGGTTAATCATCGCCATCTACATGTCGGGTTATGGAATTGCTTCCTATGGAATTAGCTGGATTCAATCTTTTTTCAATTTTCAACTCCCCTCTCTTTTTCTCTATCTTCTGATCCCAGCTACTGTTCTTTCACTTTTGGCAATTAATTCTATATGGCTTAAAAAATCCCAATCGTCTAGGGATATATAATGAACCCAGGCTTTAGGAGCCAGGTTTTCTCTTCTTTGGGTAAAGCAGGTTATGCAAGAGGTTCAATAGATGTCTAATATGCACTACGATATCATTATCATCGGCTCTGGTGCCGGCGGCGGCACTCTCGCTCGGCGTTTGGCTCCGTCTGGAAAAAAAATTTTAATCCTCGAAAGAGGCGATTTTTTAAAACGGGAAGCGGAAAATTGGAATGTCAAATCGGTTTTTATTGAGAATCGCTACGTCTCTCCTGATACGTGGTACGACAGCAAAGGGAAGGCGTTTCAGCCCCAGGTGCACTACTTTGTGGGAGGATCTACCAAAGTGTATGGCGCTGCGCTCTACCGTCTGAGAAAAAAGGACTTTGAAGCTACTGTCCACTACGATGGAATTTCTCCCGCCTGGCCCATCCATTATGAGGAGCTAGAGCCCTACTACACCCAAGCGGAAGAGCTGTATCAGGTGCACGGCTTACGCGGCGCCGACCCCACAGAGCCGCCCTCAAGCGCTCCCTATCCCCATCCATTCGTCTCACACGAACCGAGAATTCAGAAGTTGTACGACGATTTAAAACGAGCAGGCTACAACCCATTCCCCGCTCCCTGCGGGATCATGCTCAATGAAAAAAAGATGGCTTTTAGCCAGTGTGTCCGATGCAGTACCTGCGATGGCTTTCCGTGTCTTGTGCAGGCAAAATCAGATGCGGAAATGATGGGCATTCGCCCTGCTATCGAATATTCCAATGTGACGCTTCTGTGCAACGCGAAGGTCTCCCGATTAAATACCGATTCTACTGGCACCTCAATCCGTGAAGTTGTCGTCGAGATCAATGGAAAGCAAGAGATTTTCCATGGCGATATCGTTGTTGTCTCTTGTGGCGCTGCCAACTCCGCCAAACTTCTTCTGATGTCGGCAAATGATCATCACCCCAATGGTCTTGCCAACGGCTCTGATCAGGTGGGACGCAATTATATGTTTCATAATAGCCAAGCTGTTTTAGCCTTTTCTAAAGAACCGAACCCAACAAAATTTCAGAAAACACTTGCTCTCAACGACTTCTATTTTGGAATGGAAGGATTTAATTACCCGATGGGCAATATTCAAATGATCGGCAAGACTCAAGGCGCGATGTTTAAAGGAGAAAAACCGATCTTGACGGCCCTTGTTCCAACTAAGCTTCTCGATGTTATGGCGCACCATGCAGTGGATTTTTGGCTCTCCACAGAGGATCTGCCCGATCCCAACAATCGCATCACCGTTGATAAAGAAGGAAAGCTCACTCTAAGCTACACCCCTAACAATCAGATGGCAGCCCAAAAACTATATGAAAAACTCAAGTCAATGCTAGAGCATCTCGGGATGCACCCCAACTATCTCATCCCTCACAACGCCTACCTCAAAAGTTCTATCCCTATTGCAGGGGCGGGCCATCAGTCGGGCACCTGTCGCTTTGGCCTTGATCCAAAAAATTCCGTCCTAGATACAACCTGTAAGGCTCATGAGCTCGACAACCTCTACGTTGTCGACACAAGCTTTTTCCCAAGCATCGGCGCAGTGAATCCCTCCTTGACAGCGATGGCAAACGCCTTGCGAGTCGGTGATCATTTACTTGGAAAAATATAAATCAAGGAAGAGAAAAAGTGTTGGAGTGAGTTATAAAGTTCGGCCTGGGTTCACTTGTAACAGAAGCTCACGAGTCACCTCGCGATCGTCGAAGTGGAGTGTCTGATTGGCGAAGATCTGACGCGTCTCGTGCCCCTTGCCGGCAATCAGAATGATGTCCCCTGGCGCTGCCATCTCAAGTGCCTTTGCAATTGCGCATCTGCGATCTGGCTCAACGACTGGAGGCGTGTTCTTAAAACAAGAGAGAATGTCCTGGATGATTTTAGCAGGATCTTCGCTGCGCGGATTGTCGGTTGTCAAAATGGTCACATCGGAAAGTCTTTCCGCCACCTCTCCCATCTGAAATCTGCGATTTGGATCGCGATCTCCTCCTGAGCCAAATAGAGTAATCAGACGCCCTTTTTTGATCGGAGCTAGAGCCTTGAGTACATTTTCAAGACCATCACCGGTGTGCGCATAGTCGACAAAGATGTGACAGCCAAGGGAGTTTGGAATTCGCTCTAGTCTGCCCGGAACCGCTTTAAAATGAGACAAAATGCGCACCACTTCTTTGAGAGAGGCGCCTTGAGAGAGTGCAACCGCTGCAGCTGCCAAGTAGTTATAAACATTAAACTTGCCGATCAAGGGGCAAAAGGCAGGGACCGACTCCAGTTTATAATGCAGGACAAAAAAGGAGCCGTCTGCAGCAGAGGAGAGCCCCGTTGCTTGGCAGTCTGCTTTGCACTCAATGCCATAGGTGATTCGCTTCGCAGAGCTGCCCTGTAGCAGCCCTTCTACCCAATCTGTATCGGCATTCACCACAGCCACTTTGCTGACGTGGAAGAGCTTTGCCTTCGCAGCGAGATACTCCTGCATCGTCGGATGGTAGTCGAGATGGTCAGCTGTTATATTTGTGAAAACAGAGACAGCAAAGCTGAGTCCAGAGAGACGTCCTTGGGCAAGACCGTGCGAAGAGGCCTCCAAAACAGCCGCCTTGCAGCCTGCAAGTTGCATCTCGTGGAGGAGTTTGTAGTTGGTTGCGATATCTTGTGTGGCGAAATTTGAAGGGATGCGGTGCTCCCCTGCGATCGACTCAATTGTCCCACTTAAGCCAGTCTTTATGCCAAGACCCTCTAGGAGATACTGGATCAGATAAGTTGTTGTCGTTTTGCCATTGGTGCCAGTGACGCCGATCAGCTGCAGCTGGCTAGATGGATCGTGATAGTAGAGGTTGAGGAGCTCTGCCTCAATAGACAATAGATCGTGATGGATTAGCTGCGTCACATGATGTGGCAAAAAGGGGTCATAGAGATCGGTAAGAATCGCAACAGCTCCGTTGCTAATCGCCTCTGGAATAAATTTACAGCCGTCGTACATCATTCCGCGTTTGGCCACAAAGAGATTTCCGGGATAGACCGTTTTAGAGTGGCTTGAAATCCCAGTAATGGAAATTTCTCGAGAGCCTTTCACAATAAGATTAGATAGATCTTTGATGAGCTTTTTAAGTTTCACTACTTCTCCAAATTACGCCGTGCCATCTGAATTTGACGCTTTAGCGTCTCATCTTTTTCCAATTGATCGCTGATTTTTTTCCAGGCGTGCAGAAGAGTCGAATGCGTCTTGCCTCCAAAAGCGGAAGCGAGCTTCATCAATGAATCGTTGATCAACTCTTTTGCTAGATACATTGCCACCTGTCTTGGGAAAGCGACCTCTTTTGTGCGCGAACTGCCGCGCAGATCACTAATGCGCACATCAAAAATAGTGGCAACACTTTTTAAAATATTCTCGACGCAGACACGTCCAGATGGCTTAGCATCGATCAACTCACCTAGCGACTCTTGCACGATCTCTTCAGTCACCTCTTTACCCATCAGACGCGCGTAAGCGCTAAGGCGATTGAGTGCTCCCTCGAGCTGCCTCACATTATTAAAAATCTGCTCTGCGATAAAAAAAGCAACTTTATGTGGGATGCGCAAGCCTCGCTGCTCTGCCTTATATTGCAAAATTGCAACTCGCGTCTCAAGATCTGGAATCCCAACATGGGCAACAAGTCCCCACTCCATCCGCGCAACCATCCGCTCTGAAAGTTTAAGCTGGCTTGGTGGCTTATCACTTGTGATAATAATCTGTTTATTCTGGTTGATAAGACTCTCAAAGGTGTTACAAAATTCCTCTTCAAAGTTGAGTCTATTTTGCAAAAATTGAATATCGTCGACCAAGAGTACATCTAAAGAGCGATAGAATTTCTTCATGCGATCCATCGTCTTATTGCGCAAATTATCGACAAGGTCATTAATAAAACCTTCCGTTGTAATACACTGAACGCGCAATTTTTTGTGATGGTCGTGAATCCAGTGGCCAATGGCGTGTAGCAAATGTGTCTTTCCAAGACCCACACCTCCATGGATAAAGAGAGGATTATAAGACCTGCCTGGGCGCATTGCAACACCGACTGCTGCCGACTTGACAAATTGATTAGACGGCCCTTCAATAAAATTATCAAAGGTGTAGTGCGAGTTCAGCTTAAAGGTCTGCTCAACTGGCTGTTCTTTAGGAGGTTGTATGATTAGGGGCTGCTCTGTCCCCTTGCTCTCCGGCTCTGCTATCAGAAAGATGATTGCCGGCTCGCCATTGCTTCGCGTCGGCAAAAAGGTGATCAGATCTTGCTTGTAATTGGTTAAGAGGTACTCGCGCACGAAGATGTTAGAGACCTCAAGGGTCACCTCTTCTGCTGTTTCGCGCACAAGGCGAATCGATGCAAACCAATTATTGTACTCAATTGACGAGCTACGCTCTTCGATAAAATGGAGAAATTGTCCCCAGAGATCTTGAGACTGCTCTGTCGTGGTATCCATATGCAAAACCTGTAGAGTTAGGGAATCGGAGTCGGAGTATGCGCTAAAATCAGCGCAGCAGCTTGCGAGGCAATCTCTTTATCGGCCACCTTCTCCAACAAACGCGCCTGCATCAATCCCTGTCTTTTGTACCCAAGACCGAAGAGCGCCTTTGCGCGGTTGAGCAGCGTTGGATAGTGGTTCGGCTCACGCCGCAAAGCTCGCTCAATATAATTGAGAGCTGAGAGGCCGTTGCCTTTCTGTAAATGCAGTGCTCCGAGCGTCTGCAGGTCATAGGCTGCATCTGTCAAAATCACAAGCGCCTCAAAAAAAGTGATTGCAATTTCATAGGCGCCCTGCTTGAGATAGGAGTAGCCAACAAAACGGAGATTTTCAAACTCCTCTTCTCCCCAACCAAGAACTTCTTGCCATTTTACTTGTGACACAAATTAACCCTTTTGGTACTGGTTGCGACGGCCATTAATATCGGAAAGAAGACGGTCTAAAAGCGTAATACATTGAAGAAGGCTGAGGAGACTCTCTTTCTCTTTTTCTTCATCCTCTTCCTCTTGCCCTGCCTCCCATTTCATCACATCACCCTCTTTTTCGTCTTCCTTTTTCTTCCGATTGACCATAAGGTTGCGAATATTGGCTTCGATGCGCTCCATCTCTGCCTCTAACTTCTCATCACTTCCGAGAATCGACATGAGCTGCACAGCAAAAAGTCCTTTAGTCTGTTCAAAGTAGCCCTTTGGCGCTTGAAATGTTGCCCATGGCAACGCCAGCTCATGCGTCTCTAGTAAAGCATCTAACTCCGAAGAGTAGAAAGCTTCCGTCACATCGACTTGCGGCTGCACAGGCGGGCGCCGCAGCTCTTTGACGAAGTTGGGATCTAGCCTCTGCTGATCTTCAGCATATCTGGTCGAGGAATCAACGCCAAGATTATCAATTGTGCGTGCCATTCAAATCTCCTTTTTACCTCATCTACCAGTCTCTGCATCTTTTATCAACTATTTCGTTGCGAACTTTTAATTCTGGTGATAGATTGTGGGAAAGGGTGGGAATTTGTGGGAAAATTCTTCTTCAGCGGCTCTGTTTCAGCAAAACTTGATGCAAAGAATCGCTTTGTGTTGCCACAATCGATGCGTCTTGGCCTTGTCGAAGAGGGAGCCCTACAATTCACCATTGCACTCGGCCTTGGAGGCTGTCTTGCAATCTACCGCAGAAGCGACATCCAAAAAATTGTCGACACCTTTCGCGCCAAGCAGCATCTCGGCCAGTACCAGAAGTTTTTCACACTCTTCTTCTCCACACTGCACGAGACAAGCTGTGATAACATAGGGCGCATAACGCTTCCCCCTACCTTAAAAAAGGCGGCGGGGATCGAAACAGATGTGATGGTCGCAGGCGTTCTCAATAAGATCGAGATCTGGCCAAAAGAAGTGTACGACGCACATCTAAAAAGCGCACTGGAAGGAAAAAATAAAGAATTTGACCTGTTAAAAATGTCTGAAGAGGCATTTGCACTCATGGGAGATCAGAATGAAATCTAAACCGCACACCTCTGTTATGCAAGACGAATTTCTTGCCCACTTTGCAGGACAAACAATCCACACCTTCTACGAAGGAACTCTCGGAGCTGGCGGCCACGCACGCGCCCTATTAGAGGCGCATCCCGAGATCAAACGTTACTACGCAGTAGACCAAGATCCAGAGGCGCTTGCCATCGCAGCCCAGGTCTTGGCGCCGTGGAAAGAGAAGATTATCTTCATCCACGACAACTTTGACAATATGAAACAGCACCTCAACGAAAAGGTCGACGGTTTTTTTTTGACCTAGGAGTCTCATCTATGCAACTAGACCAAGGAATCAAAGGATTTAGTTTTTCTAAAAACGGACCACTCGATATGAGGATGGATCCGACTTCCCTTCTTACGGCAAAAGAGATCGTCAACCACTGGTCAGAAAAAGCGCTAGGCGCTCTTTTTCGCGACTACGGTGACGAACCGAAGTGGAGGAAGGCAGCAGCTGCCATCATCGCAGCGCGCAAACGTAAATTTCTAGAGACAACCCAAGAGCTTGCAGAGCTCCTAACGGTGACCCTTGGTAGAAGCAAGAAAAAACTCCATCCAGCGACGCTCATTTTCCAAGCTCTGCGCATTGTGGTCAACCATGAGCTCGAGGCTGCAAAAAAGGGAATTGCAACAGCCATCACCCTTCTCAATTCCAATGGTAGAATCGGAGTTTTGAGCTTCCATCGTCTCGAAGACCGTATTGTCAAAGAGATGTTCAAAGAAGCCTCTTTTTCTCCCAAAAAAGGCGGGACCCTTCCTGTCCTGCGTCTACTGACAAAAAAACCTCTTGTGCCCACTTTTGAAGAGATTCAGCGCAATATTCGCTCGCGCAGTGCCAAACTTCGTTTTGCGGAGAAGCTATGAGCTTCTCCAACAGTACAACCATTCTCTCTGCTCCAAAGATCGAAACAAGAACGTTTACCCTTCCAACGGCTCTTTTAATTCGCCTCGGGATCTGCCTTCTCTGTACAGCGTGGTGCCTCTACAATAATATTGAAATGCAAAATCAGATCACTGAACTGCAGATCGAGATTCCAGAGATGGCAAAGGAGATCCGACTTATTCAAGAGGAAAATCAGAGATTACAACTCGAGGTCATTCGCTTTGAAAGCCCACAGCAGCTCCTATACCAAGCAGGAAAAAGTGAATTTGCCAATCTTAGACAGCCTCTTGCTAAAGACGTCCTGACTCTCCAAAGGCCATGACTCCTTCTTCAAAAGAATTAAAAAGACTACTTATTGTTGCTCTCTTCACCTTCTTTCTCTTTGCTCTGCTTATTCTTCAGTTTTATAAAATTCAGATCCTAGAATGCGATAAATGGGTCCATATTGCCAAAAAACAGCATCAGCAGCTCATTAAAGAAAAGGCAAAAAGAGGCCTCTTCTACTCTAATACAAGCGTTAAAGAGGGCCACAAAGAGGAAGCGCAAGCCTTCCTCTGTGACATCCCAACATTTCATCTCTATGCAGACCCGCTTTCGATTCCTACTGAAAAACGAGATGGAGTCTCCCGTCTCCTCAATCAAGTGTTACAACTTAAGGGGGAAGAATTTTTAAAATTGCGCGCCCAACTTGATAAAATAAGCAGAAGCCGCAGGCTGACTCTTTTTCTCGATCAAGAGCAGCAGAAAGCTATTCAGAAGCTGTGGCTTCCCTTCGCCAAAAAAGAGAAAATCGCATCCAATGCTCTCTTTTTTATACAAGACTTCAAACGCTCTTATCCCTTTGGAAAGCTTCTCGGTCCGCTTCTACACACAGTCCGCGAAGAGAAAGATCCAAAAACAGGCGAGGTTGTGCCGACGGGTGGCCTCGAGATGCTCTTCAACAACTATTTGACAGGAAAAGATGGCAAACGGCTCATTCTCCGCTCCCCGCGCCATCCCCTCGATGCAGGTGAACTGATCTCCTCTCCAGAAAATGGAGCCGACGTCTACTTGAGCATCAACCACTACTTACAAGCCATCGCAGAAGAAGAGATTGAAAAGGCTGTCGTTCAAGCAGAGGCAAAAGGCGGCTGGGCCGTGATGATGGAGCCAAATAGCGGAGAGATTTTGGCACTTGCCCAATATCCATTTTTCGATCCAAGCGACTACCGTAAATTCTTCAACGACCCCAAGCTGCAGGAACAGACAAAAATCAAGGCAGTGACAGATCCGTATGAACCGGGCTCAATCATGAAACCAATCACGATTGCAGTGACTATGCAAGCCAATGCAGAACTAAAACAGAGCGGCAAAAAAGAGATCTTCTCACCATCGGAGAAACTCGAGACGCGCAATACGCATTTCCCAGGAAGATCAAAACCGCTTAAGGATCTGTACAGCCACAACTATATGAACCTCCCTCTTGCCATGCAAAAGTCGTCCAATATCTATATGGCGCGCATGGTCCAGCGCGTGGTAGAGGCGAAAGGCGCAGAGTGGTATCGACATGCTCTTCAAACCATTTTTGGCTTCGGCATAAAAACAGGCGTGGAAATTCCCTCAGAGAGCGGAGGACTCTTGCCCACCCCTGGAAAAAAACATCCAAGCGGCGCCCTCGAATGGTCTGCTCCCACCCCCTACTCCCTGGCCATAGGCCACAACATCCTTGCAACGAGCATGCAGATGCTGCGCGCCTATGCAATCATTGCAAATGGCGGTTTTGACGTGCAGCCAACTGTCGTCCGTTCGATTATAAAGACAAAGAGCGACGGAAGCCGTGAAACGCTCTTTACACATCAGCCACAAGAACCCAAGAGACTCCTCGACCCGCAAATTTCGCGCGAGCTGATCCGCGTGATGAAATATGTGACAAAGCCTGGAGGAACTGCTTGGCGAGCAGATGTTCCTGGCTATACAGAAGCAGGCAAAACCGGAACCTCTGAAAAAATTATAGGTGGCACCTACTCCAAAAAAGATCACATCTCGACCTTTATTGGCTTTACCCCAGCTGAAAATCCGCGCTTTGTGCTGATTGTCGTGATTGATGAACCTGCGACAAAATACATCCCTGGTGTCGGGAAAAATCACATGGGAGGATTCTGTGCCGCTCCTGCTTTTGCGCGCATTGCCGAAAGAAGCCTTCACTATCTAGGCGTCGAACCGAATGATCCGCACGGCTACCCCAAGGGAGATCCACGCCACAACCCAAAACAAGCCGACTGGTTCGAAGAGACCCAGGAGCTGCTCAAGCTCCATAAAGCCTGGAACGGATAATCTTGATTCTATCATCAAAATAAAGGCAACTATTCACCACCACCCCCTTTACCGGTTGAGTTAGCGAAATCTCTCACGCCGTCGACTGCGTCTCCGTTGTGTTCCGTCGTCCTCGCAACAGCCAACCTTGTGCCACTTCATCTTTTGTTGCTGGCTGTTGACGAAAACGACGGCGCTTTGATCTAAAAGCTTTGGAAGTTTAGGCCTTAGCATTGGGGTGCGCGGTTAAGGCTGTTGCAAGAGGGGCTGGCGCTGCTAAAAATGTAGCCACAATTTGCAAAAACCTGAAAATAGCCGAACGAACTTTAGTGCTTGAGGCAGCGGCTGAGGCTAGCGTTGTCGGAGTCAATATTGGTGAAATAGTGAAAAGCACTACTCATGTTAATTTAGTGAAAATAATTCCCCAAACGGAAAGTGAAGTACTAAAGTCTGCTATTCGACAAAATAAACACGTAAAAATGGCAAGAGACTATCTTGATAAACCAGCTAAAGAGCTTCAGAAAAGCATTAAAAGTTATGAAAAACAAATTGCAATTCATCAAGAAAAAATTATAAATCCTTCACAGGCTATTCCCCATTGGGATACACTACACCCAGAAAGACGACATGCTTTAACTAACATAAAATGGCCATCTGAAATACAATGCTATACGGAACAAAAAGACCTCCTTCAAGCGATTTTAAACGAAAGAATTAATCATGGAAAATGAAAAATACAAA
>Ga0206799_1076_pt1 | contig 22610 bp, 26 predicted proteins | sample Alteio_BWOrgCont_67_FD_152900 | JGI IMG/M metagenome (GOLD analysis project Ga0206799, IMG submission 152900) | Enriched cells from forest soil in Barre Woods Harvard Forest LTER site, Petersham, Massachusetts, United States -... | ecosystem: Environmental > Terrestrial > Soil > Temperate forest >...
TAAATATCATCAGGCCCTCAAGGATATATTCCTTAAAGCCTTTCTTTTCTACTTCGGGGTGGTGATGTACTTCCATGTTTCTGTGGGCAGTTTTGAGTTTGCAGTGGGCAGTTATTTAATTCAATCTGTTTTTTGAGTCTGCCAACTGCCTACCGGCAACTGCAAACTCCTCCGTTCACTCATCTTCTAAATTATATTCTTTTTTTAACAATTGAATAAGCTGGCTGGCTTGTAACGACGCCTTTGATGCGTGCTGATTCATGATATTCAATATGCCGTAATAATACTGGTAACGCATAATTACAGCATTGATCAAAACCGGGTCGGAAGAAGTGAGTTTCAAATCAGGCGGCAAATTCGTAATTGACTTTTTAGGGTCGCGCATTTCTTTTGCGATGGAATAAAATACAGCGGCGTCAAATATCTTGTCGTTTGCATTGAGCATATCATTCATCCGCTGCCGTTGCAATTCCGACCAATAATCAAACTTCTTTACCCATTGATAATAGGATGCAATGCTATCGGCAATACGCTGGTGACTGATAAGGCGTATGATACCGCTGCTTTTCATTTGCTCGAATGTTTTTGCATTCGACGCTATTACACTCGATCCCATTGTCAATGTCCTCGCCATAAAATACACCTTGCTTTTGTTGTTTTTATGTTCAGTAAGAGACGTAATAATAGTATCTATCATTTGAGCAGACTGCCGGTTAAAGTCAATTGAAGACTTGTACAAGGTGATATCGCTCTCAAGGTCCCTGGCCATCGATTGGGCGTATTCATGTATCTTGCGGTTATCCGTTATCTTTTCCCTTAAATTCTCAGCAAAAAAGCCCATCGTTACTGCTAAAAATATCATCAGGCCTTCGAGGATATATTCCTTAAAGCCTTTCTTTTCTACTTCGGGGTGGTGGTGTACTTCCATTTTCAGTTTGTTCTAATGAACTCCTTTGGAGCTGTTTAAGTTTGCTGTAGGCTGTTATTGCCTGGCTCATTCCAGTTTATATTCTTTTTGAATTAGCCTGATCAGGCGGGATGCTGCATTTTTTAAATCGATGGTAAAAGTCTTGCGGTCGCTCCCGGATATCACCCTCACACGCACCAGGTTATTTAAATACTCATTCAAATAAGCGGTATTAATAGTTGTAAAACCGGTATTAGGATAAGGCTTTTGAGCCAAATAATAATCACGGAGGGTTTTTATGTTATCAGCTGCATCCCACAACTTCTCGCTGATGGCGTAGGATGCCTGCTGGTTATCAAAATACGCACTATTTCGTGATTCTGACCGCTGCACCTGCTGATAATACATCTCGATGGAATCAATAATTTGTTTCTTACGGATAAGCCTTAAACCGCCCGAGTTTTTTAACTGGTCTATTGTCCCGCTGTGATGGATGAAAAACATATCCCATTGGGCCCTTCTCATCTGCCTGAACATACTGACGGGGATTCTTTTAGCGCTCATATTCCCGCTGAAATACGTAAGTATCGAATCTATCGCCAAAACCCTTTGTTCCTTTAGATAAGCCGACCTGCCTAACACAGCCGTGTCCAGTTTCAGGTCCTTCACCAGCGATTCCATATATTCTGTTTCACGGTTCCGGTCGGCAATATGCTCACGGATGTTTTCAGCTATGAAGCCCATAAATACAGCAAGGAAGATCATGAGCCCTTCGAGCAAATATTCCTTAAAGCCTTTCTTTTCTACTTCGGGGTGGTGGTGTACTTCCATTGTTTAGTTCCCAGTTTTAAGTTTGCAGTGGGCAGTCATTTAATTCATATATCTTTGAGTCTGCCAACTGCCCACGGACAACTGCAAACCGACTTTCGGATTACTCCAATCTATATTCCTTTTTAAGATAAGCTATTGTATTTCTGCCGCATTGCAATTGCTGATCTAACAAATGGTTATAATTACCATTTCCTCCGGCCAGTATTGCAGCATAATTATAAATTTCTGTCAATGCATTTTTATCTGTACCGATGGGCGGCAGCTTATCTGAAAATTTAAAAAACACACGATTTTCCGGGTCATATGATTTTTGAACCAGGCGATGGTCCCTGAATACTGTAAGATCAGCAAGCAGGCTAAGTCTTGCCAACAATTCCTTGTAAGCGTTATAATTATCGGATTCTTGCGCCACTACCTGTTTGTACAGGAATTGATACCTGTAAATACTGTCTGTGGTACTTTGACCCCTGATCAGGCGCAAAGTACCGGAAGTATTTAATTGCATTAAGGCGCCGTCATTGGTCTTAAAATAGTCGTCGTTGCCAAAACCGTTTATAGCATATAAATAAAACTTATCCTTCCAGGGTGATTGGGTAACGTCTGTTTTCTTCAGGCTGATAAAACTATCAATATAGGTTACTGATCGCGTGGTAGTAAAAATAACCTCATGCAATTGCAAAGTATCGCTTGCCATAGCTCTTACAAGACTTTCTATACTCTGCTTCTCGCGTTCTTTATCGGCAAAGTGCTCCCTTATGTTTTCTGCTATAAAGCCCATAGATACGGCCAGGAATATCATCAGGCCCTCAAGCAAATATTCTTTAAAGCCTTTCTTTTCTACTTCGGGGTGGTGGTGTACTTCCATAGTTTAGTCCATTAGTTTATTGGGCATTTTCTGACATCTGACTTCAGACCTCATTCATTCTTCAAATTATAGGCCTTTCGCAACTCCTGTAATACCTCATGGTTTGCTTTAACATACGGCATATAAAATAGCAATTTCGTGACACGGCCCACCAGCATACAATTCGTAGCTAGCGCCTCGGCATCCCCGCGGTCAAAATCCTTCAGGTTGCGAATTGCATGCGGATGTGCCCCAACAAAAACCGACGACTTTAACAATGCTTCAACACCTGATACTTTACCATATTGCGTTAACTCGTCCTCCCAGTCGAAATCGTAATATTTCTGTAGGAACGGCCGGCTAAATCCTTCGACAAAAGCATCTTCCTGGCTGTTGCGGTTCCTTAAATTCAGAATAAATACATTGAGTTTACTGATCGAGTTTTGTAGGTTGAGGCTTTTAAAATAACGCAAGGAACCCGAATTGCGAAGCTGGTTCAAAATACCATCATTCGGATTAAACTGGATCGAGCTGGTAACTTCCATTGTCCAGAAAAAGCTGGTGTAGAACCGGGGCGACAAATTGACCAGGCTACTGTCTTTTACATACTTTCTGAAATAATAGATATGGTCTTCCTTTTCCCGGCGCAGTGACAGCCTGTATTGCATATCTACCGAATCGGAATAAACTTCCTGGTAAAGGCTTTTAGCGAGTTCGTTAGCGTGTGATTTCTCAGCAATGTTCTCCCTGGCAGTTTCGGCGAAGAAACCCATGGTTACAGCCAAAAATATCATCAGGAACTCCAGGAAATACTCTTTCCAGGGCTTCTTTTCGTGATGAAGTTGAGGGTGGTGATGTACTTCCATGTTTTTGGTCATTAGCTCACTTGTTCATTAGTTTATTGGTATTGTCCTAATCTACCTCCGGACTATATTATTCCAGCTTATAAGTATCTTTTATCAGCGTAATCAAGCTTGCCGCATTCTTTTTCAGTCCTACGGTAAATTGTACCCTATCGCTATACGTGATCCATTTTACCCTTACAAGGTTATTCAGGTATTCGTTCAGGTAAGCGGTGTTTATAGCAACCGAGCCCGTATCCGGCAATGGTTTGTGAGCAAAAATATAATCCTGGGTATATTTTATATTGTCAAAGGCGACCCAGAGTTTTTCAGTCAACGCGTCAGACACCTGCTGGTTATCAAAGTACATGGTATTACGGCTTTCGGAGCGCTGCACGCTTTGGTAATAATGCTCGATGGGGTCAATAATTTTCTTTTCACGGATGAGCCTCAGCCCGCCTGAATTCTTTAACTGGTCGATAGTGCCGCTGTGATGTATAAAAAACATATCCCATTGCGCCCTGCGCATTTGCCGGAACGTGCTTACCGGCACTTTGTTGGCCCCCCTGTTGGCCCTGAAATAGGCAAGGACAGAGTCGATAGCCAGCATTCTGTTTTCTTTGAGCGAAGCCGACAGGTTTAAAACCGCAGTATCCAGTTTCAGGTCCGTTACCAGCGATTCCATGTACGATCTTTCACGTCCGTTGTCACCAATGTGCTCGCGCAGGCTCTCGGCAATAAAGCCCATCATTACGGCCAAAAATATCATTAGCCCCTCCAGGATATATTCCTTAAAGCCTTTCTTTTCTACTTCGGGGTGGTGGTGTACTTCCATTGTGATGGTTTATTAGTTCAATAGTTTATAAGCAAATCCTATTCCTTCATTTCAATACTTATAATATGCAAGTCATTTGTTCCGACATTCTTCAATGCATGCAAACCCAACGGCCCTGACCACAAGGCCGAATGCGGTTCAAAACTTAAACCCTTTTCCCGCGAATCAAGCAATATGTTTCCTTCAGCATCAAACCGTATAAAATCCGACCAGGTCAAAACTACCAGCGAAGCCGGCATGCTATGGGTATGCAAAGCAGTCATTTCGCCTGGCGGTATATTGGTATCCAGCACGCGCACACGTTCGTTCTCAAATAGCAGCTTGTGATGCTGCGGCGAAGCGATCAGCGCATCCAGTTCAGGCGTCCATTGTTCAGGTTGCATACAATTTAGTATTCAATTCATGTAAGGGTTCAGCTTCCTTTAACCAAATGCCACACAAAAGCTATTCCAAAGCCTAAGATAATGTATATCACTGCTTTAATCAACAGCGTTTTAGTTTTGTTACTCATCGTTCAGTTTGTATTCTTCGTCTATCTGTTTTATAATCTGTGTAACCAAAGCCCTGATGCTCAACATCATTCGCGCTGCACCCAAAAAGCTCGCTTTTCGCTGATGCAGGTAATAAATAAGCAGGTTTATCTTTTCTTTATCATGACTGAGTAATTGCGGGTTACCGGGCGGTTTGGATATGAAATTCAGCGATAGCGATGCGTACTCCTGTTCTGACAGGATGTGAGTCATATTGATCTTTAGCATCCGATCAAATATTGTGGCGTCAAAAAGCTCGCCAAGCAAAGGGTAACTCAAGATATCCTCCTTGCCTTCAACATCCAGCAAGTTGCGGTATTGCTCCAACAATCGTTCCATATCCATCAGGTTATTGATAATTTCGCGATGGCGGATAAGCCTGAGGTTCCCTGAGCTTTTCATTTCCAGGATGGTATTGTCGCTCGGTTCGAAGACGGCATTTCGGGTTGATATCCTGGCCAGGTAATACATATTGCTGCCATTGGCTACCGGGCCGTTGGTTTGAATGTAAGAGATCAGCGTGTCAAATTTTCTCACCCGGACAAAAGTAGAGGGTATCCATAAATCTAAATTTTTGGCCTCCTTTACCAGGTCCTTTTTGATATTGACCATATATTCGTGTTCTTTTGAGCGCTCGCTCAAATGTTCACGGTAACTCTCGGCAAAAAAACCGGTCATAACGGCTAAAAATATCATCAAATACTCCAGCAGGTATTCCTTCCAGGGCTTGGGTTTATGATGCAGATCGGGGTGGTGGTGTACTTCCATTTTTCAGTTTGCAGTTTTGAGTTTGCAGTGGGCAGTAATTTTTAATTTATTTCTCAGTCTGCTAACTGCCCACCAGCAACTGCAAACTTCTTCTCCGGGCTATTCCTCCACACCATATTCATCATTTATCAGCTTCAAAAGATCGGCCGCCTGCTTTTTGGCTTCATAAAGTATCGGGATGTAGCCGGCCATCCAGCCCTTATAGTTTACCGCGCTATTGGCCAGCCGGTTCAATTGCACCGGGTCACGCACTTTCAGCGGCATATTATAGGATAATAGTTTGCCCAGATCGCCCGCTTTACTTCCTGAAAGCATATCCTTATTCAAAAGCATATCCTTATTCAGCCAATTGTTAAATTCGGTGTAATCGCATAAGTCATCTTCAATGGCATAAAGCTTATTTGACGCTGCATCTATGGTATTATACTCCCGCCTGTAAGTTCCTTCTATATAAGTTTCATATTCTATAATTTTTAGCCCGATATCCTTTTTATCTATCAGCCGCAGGTTGCCCGAACTCTTTAATTGCTGGATAATAGCCAGTGCAGGGGCATAGATGAAGTTTTTTTCGTTTATCGGTGTATTCCAGGTACCGATAAGGGTGTAATTATACTTAGCCGGGTCTTTAGCATTCTCAAATAAGGAATCGATCAATGGCCTGATATAAAATATCGCTTTCAGCTGCTTATTGTAGTGCAAAGTATCGGTTTGCAATTCGGATCTTAAGGCCAGCAAGTACTCCTTCTCTTTGCTTTTGTCGCTCAAATGCTCCCGGTAGCTCTCGGCGAAAAATCCGGTCATTACCGCTAAAAATATCATCAAATACTCCAGCAGGTACTCTTTCCAGGGTTTGGGTTTGTGATGCAGATCGGGGTGGTGGTGTACTTCCATTTACTGTGATTTGTTATCGGTGATTTGTGCCTAGTTCTATCTTCCAGACTTTCCGACTTGCCTTACTCGTCTTTCAAACCGTATAAATTTTTTAAATAGGCTATCAACCGCGTATCGTAACCTTCGCGGTCAATCACTTTCTTGTTATAATGACTAAGCAAACCCCGCACGGAAAGTACCTTGTTAAAAAACACTTTCAACTTTTGTTTGTCAGCCGAAATTGGCGGGAAGTCCGTTGCCGTAAATACTTCATTTTTACGGTGGTTATTATTAATTAAAATTTTAAAGTCGGCTATTTCGTAAGCGTCATTGATTACTGCGGTAAATGCATCATCGTAATACCGTCCCTGGCTGTAAAGCTTATTGTTTAGCTGGTCATATTTTGCAATACTATCTGCTGCGTTCCCCTTCTCAATAAACAAGTACCCGCCCGAATTGCGCAATTGCGATAAAGTCTCATCATTGGCTGAAAAAAGGCTGTTTGAAAGTAAATACTTCCCCATCAAAATATAAAACAGCCTGAGGTTGGCCGGCTTTGAAATATCCTGCTCCGATAATAGTATCATACTATCTATCCCTGCTATTTTCTTGCTGTTGTATTTATTCAGGGCATCAAGGGTCTTTACATCGTCATGCAAGTTTCTTACTATGCCCTTTATAAATTTCGTCTCCTTTGCACCATCACTAATATGCTCGCGCAAACTTTCAGCAAAAAATCCCATCATTACTGCTAAAAATATCATCAGGCCCTCCAGGATATATTCCTTAAGACCTTTCTTTTCTACTTCGGGGTGGTGGTGTACTTCCATTTTAGTGATTAGTTATCGGTGACTGGTGATCAGTTATTTTAATGCGGAGTGCGGAATGTTGAATGCGGAATTGTTATCTACTTCCGACTTCGGCATTCCGACTTCCGACTTCTTCTTCACTCCAAGTCATATTCCTTCTTCAAAAGCTCTATTAATTTTATCGCGCGTTGCAACTGCTCTTTTATCCGCCTTGTATAATTCCGCTCTACGCTTGCTTTCAGATAAATGGAATTGGAATAAGCCAGCACTACTTTTTGATCGGTACTGATAAAGGCCACGGTATTATCACCAAGTTTTTTACGGCCATCGAACGTACGATCTTTATAAGCTTTCAAATTGATCATTCCCATGATCTGTTTATATCCCTCTTCTGTAAAATGATTGACAACCTCGCGCTGTCGGTCGCAAGCTATTGTTCCGATGCTGTAATCCATGATGGCATCAGCAACCCGTTGATTGACGATGAGGCGAAAATTGTCGCTGTTTTTTAACTGGCTAATGATCCTGTCTGTAAAATTGACACTACTGTATCCTAAAGTGCTCAGGGCTGATTTATAAAATTGCGATCTGAAGGCGGTGTCGTTCCTGAGCGGTTGGTCGAGCCAATTAAGCAGCATTTTATAATTGTCCACATGTTTTGGCTGATCAATAAAATAATCATTCATCTTAGCTGTGTCGGACTTCAGATCAGCCATAAGCGACACAATAAACTGGTGTCCCTTTTCCTTGTTGCTGATGTGCTCCCGCAGGCTCTCGGCAAAAAAACCCATGGTTACGGCCAGGAATATCATCAATCCTTCAAGGACATATTCCTTAAAGCCTTTCTTTTCTACTTCGGGGTGGTGGTGTACTTCCATGTTTACAATTCGCAATTATTTTTCCAATTGATATTGTTCCTTTATTTCCCTGATCAGTTGTATTGCCTGAACTAACAGGCCGGCCGACTTCTTTGCCGAAACCTCATTGAATTTTTTAAGGTATTGTGCCGAACCGATGTAAGCATTAAGCAAGGCCGGATCGGAGGAAAATAGTCGGGGGTTATTTGCCGGACGGATGATCTTGTCGCCTTGCTGCATGGTGTTAAACACTTTTGTATCGAAAATTTTAACTGCCAATTGCCTGTAAGATTGCCTCAAAGTTTCACCATCCGCCATGTCAAAATACTGTTCTCTTACCTTCTGGTCATAAGCCATAATGTGGTTTGATATGTCTGCCTTACTGATAAGCCTCAAGCTGCCGGAACTTTTCAATTGCTGTATCGTGCGGTCATTGTAAAAAGCCCGCTCGGGGATGGAAATATTCCTGGCAAAATAATAAACACTATTTCCGCTCCCTTTAAAATCAGGCGAGCTTAGCAGTTGTATCAGCGAATCGATCATAGCGTTTTGAACTTTTGCATAACTAATAATTTTAGACTGAGTGGCAGTATCCGATTTCAGATCTTCCACCATTGACGCCATGTATTCATTCTCACGGTGCTTATCGGCAATATGCTCACGAATACTTTCAGCAAAAAAGCCCATCATTACGGCCAAAAATATCATCAGGCCCTCCAGGATATATTCCTTAAAACCTTTCTTTTCTACTTCGGGGTGGTGGTGTACTTCCATTTCAGTTTGCCGTTTTGCGTTTGCAGTTTGCAGTAATTGTTACTTAAATCAAAATTTATAATTCTTAATTATTAAGCGTTCAAGATCAGTTTCTATAGCTTTTTGCCTTAAAAGCGACTTACGGTAGTGCCACTTTAATGCTAATTCCAGCGTCCCTACCCTATTCGCATACTCGATAAGCTGCATTTTGTCCATTGTCATCAGCCTGGCGCCAGGCTCTATTGCAGATTTCGACCCTTTATCCCCGGGATGCGCAAGGTCTTTAGTATAATTCATATCGAAAATTTTCAGGCCGTCATCCCAATAATTTTGTACGTTCTGGTTAAAAACGTTCATATCTAATTTTACATCCTCTCTCGTCGCCCAGTAGTGGGTTATTGCGTCCGTAACTTCCTGATCTTGTATCAGGCGCAGGCCGCCGGTATTTTTTAGTTGTACAGACGCCGCATCCGAAAACTCGAAACCAACTAAAAAGCCGGCTTTCATATTAAGCTCATATAATTTCACCTGCACACTGTCTGTAAGCTTTCGTGAATGAAGACATCTGAATAAAGAGTCGAGTTCGACTATGTCACTTTTTGTGTAAGCGATCTCTTTGTCTATTTGAATTGAGTCTTTCTGAAGGTCTGCAACCATTGCGTGCATATATTGCTTCTCCCTTTCCCTATCTGCCATGTGCTCACGCAAGCTTTCGGCAAAAAAACCCATCATTACGGCAATAAATATCATCAGGCCCTCCAGCAAATATTCCTTAAGGCCTTTTTTTTCTACTTCGGGGTGGTGGTGTACTTCCATTTTTGTTTATTTCGAATTTCGAATGTTCAATTTCGGATTTATTTGTTTCGGAATGCGGAATTATTGTTTACTTCCGACTTCGGATTTTTCTGACTTCTTTTCGTCACTCCAAATCATATTTCTTATCAAAATATTTAATGAGGGCGGTAGCCTGATTTTTCAGTCTTTTTAGCATGGTGGCCTGGGATTTGTTAACTCTTCTGTAAATAAACAGGTCGTTAAAAAATTCATTAAGCAATGCCTTATCAGTTGAAAATAATATTGGGGTTTTAACCTCACTCTTCCCAGAGTCGGGAAACATTGCTGCTTGAGACTTATAGTTCAGAAGTTTTACATAGATACTTCTTACGATGTCCTGGCGCTCCTGGAATAACGTAGATTCAAAATTCTCATAAGCGCGTACGGCATGGTCATAAGCAACAATGCTGTCCTTGTCGGCATTGTTCAACAGTCGAAAGCCACCTGCATTTTTCAATTGCTGTATGGTTCCGTCAGTAAAGCTCAGATTATGATTGAATGAGGCAATTTTAATCAGCGGTACAAGACAGCCAAACGATCCGTGGCCATTTTCAATGGTATCAAAGCAAGGCGGCATGCTGTTTAAAACTGCCACTTTTTTTTCATCAAAACGTATCAGGTACGAAAAGCTGGCCGTATCATGCTTCAGGTCCTGGACAAATGAACGAATATATTCATGCCCTTTCGACTTGTCAGAGATACCCTCCCTGATGGTTTCGGCAAAAAAACCCATGGTTACGGCCAAAAATATCATCAGGCCCTCAAGGATATATTCCTTAAAGCCTTTCTTTTCTACATCGGGGTGGTGGTGTACTTCCATTTTGTGATTTCGAATTTCGGATTTTCAATTTCGAATTATTTTTCTTACTTCAGACTTCAAGTCATTGGTTTGTTGGTATTCGCTCACACTAACATGATCATTCAGGGCCATGTTCACTTTCAAAATGCCTGATGAGTGTTGTTGCCCGCATTTTGAGCTTTGTTAACATTACACCTTGAAATTTAGTGGCACCTTTATAGAGCTTCAGGTCATTAAAAAATTCGTTTACCAACGCTTTGTCATTCGGATACACGGCAGGCAACACGATATGCTCCTGACCTGAATCCGGGAACATCGCATCGAGGGTCTTAAAGTTCAACATTTTAACAAAATTAGTTCGCATGACGTTCTGGCTTTCCTGGAACCATGTTGCTTCAAAATTTTTATATGCCGCAACTTCATGATCGTAGGTATCAATGCTATCCCTATCGGCCTTGTCGAGCAAACGAAAGCCGCCGGCATTTTTTAACTGCTGCAGGGTTCCGTCGGTAAAGTTCATAGTAAGACTATATGAGGCGACCTGTACTAAAGGTAAGACACACCCATCGGTACCGCGACTGTTCGTAATCGTATCGTAACAGGATGACAATTTGCTTAGCTCCTCTACTTTCCTCTTATCAAAGGCTGCCAGGTACGAAAAATTTGCAGTATCACTTTTAAGATCCTGTACAAACGATTTGAGATACTCCCGGCCTTTTGACCGGTCAGAGACACTCTCCCTGATGGTCTCGGCAAAGAAACCCATCGTTACGGCTAAGAATATCATCAGGCCCTCCAGAACGTATTCCTTAAGGCCTTTCTTTTCTACTTCGGGGTGGTGATGTACTTCCATTTGTTTGGTCATTAGTCATTGTGGCATTGAGTCATTAGGTCATTTTTCGTTCATGGTCATTCCGACTTCGGCATTCCGAGCTCCGACTTCTTTTTCATTCCAAATCATACTCCTTTTTGATCAACCGGCACAATTGTGCTGCCCTAATTTCCTGGACTTCATATCGGTGTTCATCTTGTAACGTCATAACTTTTTGCCAGTTCATCATATTGATGTATTCGTTGATATACGTCGGTTCGATCCTGATAGCAGCCGATTTCTGAATAAGCCCATTTTGAAATAAGAATTTTTGATTAAGGCGGTAAGCACGCACGAGGTCACCGGCGTTCAGCATTTTTTCCATCAGGCCTTCTTCGTCGCGCTGGTTGATAAAATAGGTATCATGGTAATAAGCAAGCCTGTCCCAAAACCAGTCGTAGGCAGCCAGCGAATCGCGCACGTTTTGCTTCCTTATCAGCCGTAATCCGCCGGCATTTCTAAGTTGATTAATCGTACCCGTATTGCGGACATAAACACGGTCCCACTCTGACCTCCTCATCTCCCGGTACACGTCAACGGAGATAGCTTTTGCACCAGGATGAGTTTCAAAAAAAATGAAAACGGAATCAATAGACTTTAACCGCTCATCTTTAAATGGAAAACCCGCTTTTAAACTTGCAGTATCCGAGGCAAGGTCCTTTACAAGCGACTCCATATATTGCTTTTCGCGCCCATGGTCAGTAATTTTTTCGCGGATGTTTTCGGCTATAAAGCCCATAAACACAGCAAGAAATATCATCAGGCCCTCCAGGATATATTCCTTAAAGCCTTTTTTCTCTACTTCGGGATGGTGGTGTACTTCCATTTTTTTCGGTTTGCAGTTTTAAGTTTGCAGTTATCTATCTTTTAAATTATCTGTCTGCCAATTGCCCATCGGCAACTGCAAACTTCCTTCCGTCACTCATCTTTCAATTTATATTCTTTTTTAATCGAGCCCATTAAGGATACCGCGCCTTCCCTGGCCCACCTCATAAAAAAGATATAGTTTTTTACGCCAATCTCATATTCAGCCACTTCATTATAAAGCCTTTGAAGCGCGGCCGGATTCGTATTTAAAAGCTTCGGCGCCGGCGTCATCGTTAATATTTTTTCATAGTCGTAATTCTCAGCGAAATTCGCGGTTTTATGGTCGAATTCTTTTATGTAGTCGTCAAAATAGGCCCAGTTGAAAAATTCGGCATTTGTTTTTCTCAATTCCTCTCTAAGATCAACCGGTGCGAGCGATTGTGTTGCCATTACGCGCCTGTCATAATAATCAGATATTTCGGTGACCAATTTTTTGTCGGCGATCAATCGCAACGATCCCGAATTTCTCAGCTCTGTATAAGCGGATATGTTAAAAGTAGCCCTGCCCAATACGTGGGACGAACTCATTGAAAAATAATACAGTTTATTGCCGTTTACATTCCCGGCAATAGCTTTTTGCAACTCATGCCTAAACGAGTCCAGGCCGCGGCAGGTAACCTCATCGGCGGCTAGGTTTTTGTCGCAACGTATCGTATCGTACTTCAGGTTATTCACCATCTCCCTAACGTATTCCTTTTCCCTGTTATGCTCGACAACCGATTCACGTACATTTTCGGCGATAAAACCCATAAATACCGCCAGGAATATCATTAGGCCTTCAAGCAAATACTCTTTAAAGCCTTTCTTTTCTACTTCGGGGTGGTGGTGTACTTCCATTTCTTGATTTTCAATTTTGAATTTGCTCCTCAGACTTCATTCTTCTAAATGATATTCATTTTTAATCAGCGTGATAAGCTTTGTCGCTTCGCTTTTTCCGTATTTAATATTCCGCAAAAAGACGTGGCATAGTGAATCGTGAATAAAAAGCTTATTATAATAATAATTGATCCCGTCTTTATCCGGTGCTAAAAAAGGGTGCTTAAAATCAGCAACAAAATCAGCCGGATCGAAATCTTTTGCCTTACTCTTCCTGTTTGCAACATCCAAATCCTTATAGTGCATCACTCTTGCTTCTACATCCTTGTAAGCATACATCGTGTTTTTAAGGTCGACGTATTGGGTAAGCATAATGGTATTCTGAAAATTATCATATTTCAAAATACCGGCTGCTACGTTATTGTTGCGCACTAAACGGAATACACCGGAGTTTTTAAGCTGCTGGACCGTCCGGTTGTTATAGCTGTATCCCGCGTAAAGAAAAAAATGATCTGAAACGATGCGATTGATTACCACAGGATCAGGCGTATCCGATTTTAAACAGGTTAACATAGTATCCAGTTTGGATGAAATTATACTGAACTGACGGATGCATGAACTTAGCTCAACGGTATCGGCCTTCAGGTCCTCCACCATACTGCGCATGTACTCGTGTTCTTTGTTATTGTCGGCAATATGCTCACGCAGGCTCTCAGCGAAGAAACCCATCATTACGGCAATAAATATCATCAGCCCCTCAAGTATATATTCCTTCAGGCCTTTCTTTTCTACTTCGGGGTGGTGGTGTACTTCCATTTTTTAGTTTGCAGTTTTGAGTTGGCAGTGGGCAGTTAAATAATCTTTCGGACTTTCCGACTTACGCGGACTTCCAGACTAATCCTCCAAATCATACTCTTCCTTTAAAACTTTCAATAACTTAGTTTCCTGGTCAAGTACTCTTTTGTATTGGCCAAGCATATCATTCAGTAAATTGTCTACTTCATCTACCCTGTTTAAATAATTTACAAACACTGCTTTATTGTAAGTTTTAAATTTGATGTCAGCAGGAATATCATCATATTCAACAAATCCATTGCTGTTTTTAGCATTGTTTATATACAGCTTGGCTACCACATTTCGCTGCACTTGCCTCGGGATAAATGATGTACTGGCTGTATCAACCTCGTGCTCCACTTCGGTTAAAAATGCGCTGTATTTAATATATTCATTGATGTGGGTGCCTAAAGTCAATATCTCGGCTTTTACCCTTTCCTTTTCTATTAAGTTAAAAGAGCCGGCATCTTTAAGTACATTCAATGCAATCTCAGGCGGTGCATAAGTGTTCCAATCCGTTGCATTGAAAATGCCCATGATTATTTTCCGCTCGTTACCTTTTAGGGCCAGCGAATCGACATATTTATGTGCTGAATCTGTCCAGCGATTATGCGCCGGCATATAGGTATAGATCAGGTCGTTGAGTTTTGCCGTATCCTTTTTTACATCTCTTACCAGCGATGCGACGATCTGTTTTTCCTTTTCGTTGTTGGCAATATGTTCCCGCAGGCTCTCGGCAAAAAACCCCATAGTTACAGCCAGGAAGATCATTAATCCCTCTAAAATATATTCCTTCCAGGGTTTGGGCTTATGCTCTAATTGCGGGTGGTGGTGTACTTCCATAACGATAATTCAGGTTGATTTTAAAACTGCAAAAAGTAACAGGTACCGACGAAAGTAAGTTTATAAAGGAATGGCAAAAGCTTCATTGTGACCGGCTAATAGTTTAGAAGCCTAAATATATTAAAATATCCGGGAGAGAAAATATTCGGAAGGAAATAATAGTGCTTAATTGGTGGCGAGATCCGGGTGATCCGATAGCATCATCCGGATGTTTTTCTGCATTTCTTCATTCTCAAAATCGGATGCCTCATGGCCGAGGTCATTATTCAGCATCACTAATTTTGCCGGAAGAAGCCTGGCAAAAGTCATGGCGGGTATAGGGTTCACCATATGGTCCTGCCGCGAAACGATAATAAGCATCCTTGCCCTGGTATGCTCAGCGGCCTGCTTTAGCGATCCGTCATAATCTTTAGTAATGTCGTACCCTATAATGGCATTTAACTGGTAATAGGTATTGTTCCAGTCGGGCGCGGCAGCGGTATCAACTTTTTGCTGCCAAACCGCAAAACTATCCCGCGACATCATACGCACTTTATTGTCGGGCGTGGTGGCACCAAACTCCAGTAGCATACTTGCAGCCGGAATAACCGGGTTTAGTTTATAGTTTCCCTGCTTAAAAGAGGTATCGGTCTCAATAACCTTCCGAAATATGCTGTAGCCCATTAAATCGTAACTGGTGAGTTGCGGTGTGCCTACTATAGGTATGATCCGCTCTGTAAACGACGGATAACTTACTCCCCATTGAAAGGCTTGCATACCGCCCATTGATATGCCCATGATGGCATACAGGTGTTTGATGCCCATTCGTTTTATAAGCATCTCGTGCTGACCCGCCACGATATCCTTCATGGTAAATTGCGGGAATTTTGCCCCGTGTTGGTTTTTGCTGTTTGAGGGTGACGATGAAACGCCATCGCCGAATGCATCAATGATGATCAAAAAATAGTGGGTAGTATCAATCGCGTCCCATGGCGGGGCAAAACGCTCTATATCTTTGGATGTGCCGCCAAACCATGTAGGGAAAAGTATTGCATTGCTTTTGCCCCCATTCAGTTTACCATAGGTACGATAACCTATGCGGCAATCCTGTATCTCGTCACCCGACTCCAGTTTAAAGCTTCCGATTTTGGCAAATTGCTGCCTGTCCTGCATATAATCAGGGTCAGCCTGCTGCGCCTGGCAGAAAGAACAACATAAAATGAATACGATGAGTAAAAAATTCTTCATCTAATCTTCTATTTATCAGAATGATGTATCGGCGGCCTACAGGGGTAGATAGCTGGAATAATATGTAAAATGATTTAAATGAAAAAAAGTTTCATTTAAGCAGCGATTTTGAGTCCTAATTTAACGTAAGAAGAAAAATTACCTAATTTAACTCCCTCAAATGAAAACCATTAACGACCTGCTGCTCCTCGGTGATCCGCGCCTTTACCAGGTTTGCGAGCCTGTACAACAAAACGAATTACCATTGATGAAAGAATGGGTAAGCGATATGCACCAGGTAATGCAGGAGATACGGGAACGCTATCATTTCGGGCGGGCCATTGCAGCTCCGCAGCTTGGTATTATGAAAAGGCTGATCTATATGAATATCGACAAACCTGTTGTTTTCATAAATCCTGAATTACATGATCTGAGCGAGGAAAAGTTTGAGCTTTGGGACGATTGTATGAGTTTCCCAAACCTGCTGGTTAGGGTATCCAGGCATCGGTCGTTAACCATCAAATACCTTGACGAGAATTGGCAGCCACAACAATGGGAAATGGAGGATAGTTTATCAGAACTGCTTCAGCACGAATATGACCACCTCGAAGGTATTCTATGTACGATGCGGGCTGTGGATGAAAAGGCGTTTAGGTGGAGGGTGTGAGACTTACGCTGCTTCCAATTCCCTTGCATGGGCAAGGTCATGAGCTGATTGCAGTCCGAGCCAGTATTCAGCGCTAATATTCAAAGCCTTTTCCAGCCGTATGGCAAGCCTGGCGTTAATATTCCTTTTGCCTTTGAACAACTCGCTTAAATGGCCCGGTAATATGCCTATCTGCCTGGCCAGTTCAGTTTTTTTCAGTTTTCTCTCTTCAACTTCCTCCAGTAACATTTCACCCGGGTGAAAGTAAAGGGGTGAGTGAATTTCATTTCCATTTTTTCCAAATACCGCTGCCATCTTAATTAAATTATTGATAATGATTACTCAATTCTTCAATACAAATTATCTCAATTTTAACATCGTCCGCTTCTTTTTCAATTCTTAAAATAATGCGGAAGCCATCATTCACCCGGATTGAATATTTCCCGGCATAACTGCCGGATAGTTTTTCAAAGTGTAACGATTTAATTGTCCTTAGCTCATTTGTATTTAGCGCTGATGAAATTTGTATAATCCGCTTTACAAATGTTCTTTCTATATCCTGGTTGAATTTTGGTTTGCCTTTACTCCTGCCATTGGCAAATAAGTATTCCAAATATTCATCCTCTATAATTACACGCATCTATTGAACAAGGTTTATCAAAAATAAGTAATATAATTTATTTTACCAAATTATGGTAAAATACCCCCCGTTTACTTTATCAATTTAGAAAAATGCGTCCAAACCTCAAGGCTTATGATATCGATCATAAAATGAACCACTATAAGCACTTTGATGTTGCGGTATTGCTGGTAATACACACCAAACAAAATACCTATCAGGAAAGTCAGGATATACTCGCGTAAGCTGCGGTAACTGTAATGCAGCGATGAGAATGCAAGCGCTGAAATTATAATGGGTATGTATTTATTCTTAAACAAAAGCGATAAACGGGTAAGCACATAACCCCTGAAAATAAGCTCCTCTGTTACTCCTGCCGTAACGGCCGTAAACAACATCAGCCAGGGGCGGTTAATAAACATTGCCACGATCCTTTTAAAAGCGGCATTGCTCTCATGCCAGCCTAAAAACTTTGGTATGCTTCCAATAATGCCACAGGCTAAACTTAAAAAGTAGAGCGCTACTATTGAGCCTATAAAAAATCCTATATCTGCAGGTTTGTCCTCCCATATCAGAAATTTTCGATGTTCGGCTTTAGAAGCATATAGCATCAAAAACAAAACTTCGGCCCAAAAAATAAACCTCGAATAAAGTACCTTATCGGGATAATTCAGCCCTGACATTATTATCAGCAAGGATAGGACAAATGGGAACAGGATAGCAATGACCACCCCCGCAAGGCCAATTGCATTTTGACGACGTTTTTGAGAGGGCAGCAGCTGGTCATCCATTACGATGTGATTTAGATTTTTTGAAAGTAGTTAAATTGTTTCTTGATAGCAAAAGTTCCCTATTTTAGCGTCTCGAAAATCCGCACGTGGACCAGGAAGCCGCAACAGCCATATCACCCCGCAAAATACGCATAGCCAACGCGGTTTTCTTTTTTGTTTCGGGCTTTGGCTACACTACATGGACATCGCGCATACCCGATATCATGCAGCACCTGCAGTTGAACAAGGCACAATTGGGCGCTGCACTGTTTGCACTGCCAATAGGATTGATAATCACCTTGCCCATTACAAGCCGTTTGCTTTCCATATTCAGTAGTAACCGTATTATGCTTATCGGCGCGGTCGCTTTTAATATAATGCTGGCTGTATTGGGGTATGCTGATCAATACTGGCAATTCATCATCATATTGCTTTTTTTCGGTTCATCGCGCAACCTGCTCAATTTGTCTACCAATACACAAGCCGTCGGTGTACAGGGATTTTACAGCAAAAGCATTATTACCACTTTTCACGGTATATGGAGTTTGGCTACCCTCAGCGGTGTGGCCGTTTGCTGGATAGTGAAATATTTCAATGTTCCCACCACCTGGCATTTCCTTTCGGTGAGCATTGTATTGTGTATACTGTCATTCGTTTTCTTTCCGAACACCTTACATCAAAAACCTGAACCAAAAGAAAACAAACCCATCTTTTTACTGCCCGACAAGGCCCTGGTCAAGTTTGCAATAATCTGCTTTGCCGCCATGGCTTGCGAAAACGTAATGTACGATTGGAACGGCGTTTACCTGCGAAATGCGGTGCATGTGAGCGAAACCAATATAACTACCGGCTACCTGGTTTTTATGATAGCCGTTGCAGCGGGCCGCTTTATCGGCGACAGGCTCATCGGGCGCTGGGGTATCAAACGCTTATTTATTACAAGCGGCGCATTAATCCTGGCAGGTTTTGCATTAGCTATCCTGCTTCCGCATTTAATAAGCGCTGTTGCAGGGTTTGGACTTATCGGGCTTGGGGTATCGTGCATGGTACCATTGGTGTATAGCGCAGCAGGTAAATCAAAAACCATGAGTGGCGGACCGGGCATTGCCGCAGTTTCAACTATAGGTTATTTAGGATTTTTGTTTGTCCCGCCATTTGTGGGCTTCGTAGCGCAGGCAGCCAGCTTGAGAATAGCATTTGCAATAATAGCTTTGCTTGGATTTGTAATTATTTGGATGAGTTCGAAAATAAGGGCGGAGGAATAAAACGAGAGTAAATTCTCTCCTTTTTTACCCTCGTTAAAATTTCGAGAGTAAAAACGCCCTCGTAAAATCATAACCTAATTAGAAGGTAAGAATTAGGAGTTCGAATTTAGGACTTACTTGACTTCTTTCTAAGCAGGCGAACTATCACAATAATAAGCGTGATTAATAAAACAATAGGAAAAATTGTTATAATTACCCCGACAAGTGTTAAACCAGAACCATTCATAAGAATTAGGATAAGAGTTTACAATTAGTTCAAATATACTAATTTACAAAAACAATCTCTTATTTCTGATCTCTGACTTCCGACCTCTGACATCTATTTCACTTTCAACTCAAAACTGCCGTCAACAACAAACGGCGAATTCTTTTTGTCACCCGTGGCCAGGTAAGTATGAAAGGTGCCTTTGGCCAATACAGCATCCTGGTTATATTTCTCAATGGATATAGTTCCATAATCCTGGGCAGTTATATTGCGTGTCAGGGTGTACTCCAAATTAGTTTTACTGCTTGTATTAAGCAAAAACTGGCACCCGGCCACGGTACCGGGCATTTCGGCTATGGGCGCGCCTAACGAGCTTATGCCAAAGCTAATGGTATGTGCTTTATTGATTGCTGTAATGCCGTAATATTCCTTACCGTCAATGTTCACATTTACAAAAGCGACAGAATCTTGTGAAGCATCAAAGGTATAGGTTGAATCTTTCACCTTGATCTTTAATGTCCCCTGGTTTACAAGGTAATTTCCCGGAGCCGGTGGGGGGTTCAATTTTTGGAGGCTATCTGCTTTTGCCTGGTTAGCGGCAGCCTGCATATCATTTACGCTTTCGTCTTTCTGGCACGAAGACAAGATCGCTGCAAGCAACAAAACAAGACCAAAAAAGCGTACAGATAACCTCACCATAAGCACCCGGCAAAAGATTAATTAAATTTATACAAATAATTACGTTTTATAGACATCTGCGGTTGCTTAAAGTTTAAATTTAACAAAAATTAACTTTTTACTTAACCTGCAATAAGTGTCGCTTCTAAAACAACTCGCCAACATTCACAAAAAGCCCTTTTGACCCCTCTTTACCAAAACCATAATCAACGCAGATATTGGTCCGGGATACTTTGTTCAGTTTAACCCGCAGCCCGGGGCCAAATCCTGGCTGAATCTCCTGGAAACGGGTTCCCGGCGCAGCCGAAAATGATTGGCCGTTTACAAAAACTACGCCACCCAGTAAATCATCCTTAGTTAGCCTGAAACGGTATTCGGTTTCGCCATAAACCATTTGCGCTCCACGAAACCTGCCCTGTATATATCCCCGCCCGGTATTGGTGTTTGCATCCCATAAGGTAGCCGGCAGGTCGAGATAAGGCGGGTTGCCACTAAGCGTTAGCGAGTTATATGACCAAAAAGCAAGTACATTATTTGAGTTGGCCGGGAACCTGAAATATTTGCGCACATCCACAATTATAGAATTCCAGTTAGAAGTACTCCCCAATGTCATCATGTTTTCACGAAACTGCGTCATCGCATAAAATCCGCTTGTCGGGTTTATAGAGCAATCCCGCGTGTCATAAATACCTGTCAGGGTTAATCCTGATGAAACGGTGTGGGTACCGGTTCCATAATTGCCAAAATCGGTAATGGCGCTACTTAACTTTTGGTGGGATATATCCCAATGATCATCCATAATGTACCCGGCGCCTGCATAAAAGCTGCCTGCTACACGGCGCAGTACTGTTTCCGAAAAACTCATATAATTATAATTCATCGGGTCCTGGTTGCCGATATAAGAGTTACTGCCCAAGCCATAGGTACTTTGCGGGTAACTGTAAAATTTCAAATCGCCTACAAAATTGTAGTCGTTGTTTTTGTTCCAGATATTCCATAACAGGGGTAAGGTAAATTGCGCGTTTTGGGTATAACAGGTGCTGAAATCAATTACCGATATATTGGATTTGGTGTCTGTGCGAAACGCCACATTGCCCGAAATTGAAGCCACCATGCGCGATTGCAACTCGTAACCAAATGCCGGCACAAACGAAACCACAGGCTTTAAGCCTACCTGGTCGCTTGTTGCTGTTGACGAATTATTGGAGCGCATCAGGGTATGTAATACGTCCATCAGGTCTCTTCGCCTGGTAGAATCTTTTTTGACTGACGCTATTTTGTGGGAAGTGGTATCTGTCCCTAAGGCTGCAAAAACATGTGCAGACACCAATAAACTTAAAATCAACAATATTATTCCACCGCCACGTCCCATGATAATGTTTAGCTGATCAACATATTTTTAGCAATTGGTCCGGGTTTTTGATAATTAAGATATACCCGTCTTCTTGCTTTTTTTACGTTCGCATGACATCAATTGTTGCTAAATATCAAGCCATAAAGCATTGAGTTATCAACAATTATAAATTATAGGAAGGGTTGTAGATAAAGACCTAAAACAGCTCGCCAACATTTACGAAAAGCCCGCGTGAGCCCTGTGTGCCAAAGCCGTAGTCGATACTGATATTGGTTTTTGATACCTTGTTCAATTTAATGCGTAGGCCCGGACCAAAAGCCGGTTGCACTGTTTGCAGGCGGGTACCCGGCGCAGCCGAGAATGATTCTGCATTAATAAACACAACACCGCCAATAAGGCCATTAGAAGTAATGTGGTAGCGATACTCGGTTTCGCCGTATACCATTTGGGCACCTCTGAAGCGTCCTTGTATATATCCCCGCCCGGCATTGGTCGAGGCATCCCAAAGCGTTGATGGCAGGTCGAGGTAAGGTGGTTTGCCGCTTAACGTAAGCCAGTCGTACGACCAAAAAGCTATTACGTTATTCGAACTTGCAGGAAACCTGAAGTATTTACGAACGTCCAGTATCAACGAACTCCAGGTAGTTGTACTACCCAGGTCTTTCAGGTTCTGCCTGAACTCGTAGGTAGCGTAAAAACCTGATGATGCATTGATAGGCGAATCACGGGTATCATACTGGCCGTTCAGGGTAAAACCTGATGATGTGGTGTGCCTGTTAGGCTTATCAAGGGCCTTCGCAGGAACATATTTGACATAATCAGATACTGTTCCATTCTCTGTAGGCTGAATGGTAATATCAGCATGATAATCTATAATATACCCCCCGCCTACGTAGAATTCACCAGTAACTTTTCGTAACGCTATCTCCGAAAACCTGAGGTAATCATAATCCATTGGGGCCTCGTTCTCAATGTTCGAACTGCTTCCCAAGCCGAAGGTGCTTTGGGGATAACGGTATAATCGTATCTCGCCTACAAAATCGTAATTGTTATCATGGCTCCATATACTCGATTGTATCGGAAGTGTAATCTGTTTATTCTGCGTATAGGCCAGGCTTGATATCACGGTTGACACATTTGAACCCGGCGCAGTACGG
>Ga0206799_1050_pt2 | contig 22556 bp, 22 predicted proteins | sample Alteio_BWOrgCont_67_FD_152900 | JGI IMG/M metagenome (GOLD analysis project Ga0206799, IMG submission 152900) | Enriched cells from forest soil in Barre Woods Harvard Forest LTER site, Petersham, Massachusetts, United States -... | ecosystem: Environmental > Terrestrial > Soil > Temperate forest >...
TATCTTGCGCTGTCCCAGCATGCGCTGCATCAGTCGGCACGAGCCGATCGAGTCGCAATTTTTCGTTGAAGAATTTAAACAGAAAGTCTTTTTGCACTGCCATTTTTGTGAAAAACTCTTTGAGCGCAAAGAAATCTGCGAGTATACGACGTGATTTCGATTAAAAACATTCTCACTCTCGACGGCACACATGCTGATCATGAGATTGCAAGTCAGGAGGATCGCGTCATCGACGGCTCAGCCTTGCTACTCTTGCCTGCCCTAATCGATCCCCACGTCCACTTTCGCACTCCAGGTCTTGAGCATAAGGAGGATTGGCATCACGCTGCACGCGCTTGCCTCTCAGGCGGAATCACAACTGTCTTTGACATGCCCAACACGCTTCCAGCTTGCGTGACGATGAAGCAGCTGCGAGAAAAAGAGCGCATTATCGATGGACAACTCGAAAGTGTAGGCATCCCCCTGCACTATCGGCTCTATTTAGGTGCCGACAAGAGCCACTTCGATGAGATCGTTAAAGCGAAAGGCCATGCGGTTGGCTTGAAAGTTTTTATGGGCTCCTCAACCGGCGGCCTTGTGATGGATGATGAGAGCAGCTTACATGCCGCTTTTAGCCTCGCAGCAGTGCACGGCCTTGTCTTGACAGTTCATGCAGAGGATGAGGCGCTCATCCACGAAAGGCAGAGAGCTTATACGGGACCTCAGAGTGTCGAGGCGCACTCAATCATTCGCAATCGTGAAGTGGCGATACGAGCGACGGAAAAAGCGATCGGACTTGCCAAAATGTATGGGACGCGCCTCTACCTTGCTCACATCAGCACAAAGGAAGAGATTGCTCTCATTGCAGAAGCGAAGCGAGAGGGAGTGACTGTTTTTTGTGAAGTGACTCCGCATCATCTCTTTTTAACAGAAAAAGACTACGCACACCACGGAACCAGCGTACAGATGAATCCCCCACTGAGAAGCCAAGAAGATTGCGACGCCCTTTTTGAAGGGATTAGATCAGGCGTTGTCGATACGATTGGATCGGACCACGCGCCGCATACGCGTACTGAAAAAGATCAGCCGTACGGTAAAGCGCCTTCTGGGATTCCGGGTGTTGAGACGACACTCCCTCTTCTTTTAAATGCACATCATGAAGGAAAAATCGAGCTAAAAAGAATTGTCTCACTGATGCGCTTTAAGATTGAAGAGATTTTTGGGCTAACACCAACCGACGATTTTGTGCTTGTGGACTTAAAGAAAAGAGGAAAAATTGAAAGACTTTACACAAAATGTAATTTCTCCCCCTATGCCGATCGGGTTTTGAGCGGCTTTCCTGTCACGACCATTTTAAAAGGCAAGATCTATGACCTTACACGACTACTACCCTAACCATCCCCCGATCTACGATATTCAGAAGAGTTATGCAGAAAATGTAGAGCTTGGACCTTTTTTCAACGGTGCTATTCCAAAGCGAGTGATGCCCCCTCGAGACAAGTGGATCGATTTTTTAGGAAACAGCCTTGCAAGTCCACTGGGCGTTGCAGCAGGACCTCTGTTAACTGCAAAATGGGTGAAGCTGGCTGCTGATCTCGGATTTGATCTGCTCACCTATAAGACGATTCGCACGCACAAACATCCCTCACACCCGCTGCCAAACATGATCTATGTCGACACCGAGGGACAAATTGAAAAAACAGGAAGAGCCCTACACCAGGCTAAAGCGCCACCGAAAAAAATCGAGCTGCTCGGTGTCACAAACTCGTTCGGCATGCCGTCTCAATCTCCCGATTTTCTTCTGGAAGATATTGCCCTTGCAAATAGCTACATGAGGGAGGGACAACTGCTTATTATCTCGGTTGTTGGCAGCCCACAGACGGGCCACTTCCTCAAAGATTTTATCGATGCAGCAGTTCTTGCCAAAGATGCAGGGGCGCGTGTCATCGAAGCAAATTTCTCCTGTCCCAATGTCGATAAAAAAGAAGGCTGTCTCTATATGTCACAAGAGAATGTGGCTCTCTTTGCATCGGCAATTGTTAAGGCGATTCATCCCATTCCGCTCATTTTAAAAATGGGGCTCTTCAATACAAAAGAAGAGATGCAGAGGGTGCTTCTTGCCGCCGCAAGAGCCGGCGTACGTGGCGTCTGTGGCATCAACACCATCAGTCGCGCTGTGATCGATGATAAGGGCGAGCCTGCACTGGGAGCCTCTAGACTCACTAGCGGCATCTGTGGCGGACCAATTCGCAACGCAGCCCTTGCTTTTATCCGCGATTTAGCTACAATTAATAGCAAGGAGCAGCTAGGGCTCTCCATTATGGGAGTGGGAGGTATTACATTGCCGGAACACTTCGATCTCTTTTTGCTAGCAGGCGCAGATATTGCCCTGACAGCAACGGGCATGATGTGGGATCCGTACCTGGCGATGCGTTACCATCATGGATAAATTAATTTTAGAACTCTACCAAATCCAGGCCGTTCAATTCGGCAGCTTCACGCTCAAGAGTGGAATCGTCTCCCCGATCTACATCGACATGCGCTGCATTATCTCCTACCCTTCCCTGATGAAGCAAATTGCCGAGGCGCTTTTTAAAAAAATTGAAGATCTCTCTTTTGACAGAATTTGCGGTGTGCCGTATGCAGCAGTCCCTCTCACGACTGTTTTATCGTGCATGCATGACCTGCCGATGCTGATGTGCCGCAAAGAAGCGAAGGCGTACGGAACAAAAAAATTGGTCGAAGGGGTGTACGCTCCCGGTCAGAGCTGCCTTCTCATCGAGGATGTGATCAGCTCAGGAGCTAGCATTTTTGAGACAGTGGGCGCCCTTGAAAAAGAGGGCCTAGAAGTGCGCGATGTGGCAGTTCTTGTTGACCGCGAGCAGCGCGGAAAAGAACGACTGAAAAAAGAAGGCGTCACACTCCACTCTCTTTTTACCATCTCCAATCTGCTACATTCGCTTGAAAAGGCGGGAAAAATCAGCCACTTACAAGCTGAGCAGGTGATCGTCTTTCTCAAAAATCCAAGCAACCTGATTTAGCTAATGCATCACGAAACGATCGAAGAGGCAATTGCCAAACGGCGAACCTTTGCCATTATTAGCCATCCGGACGCAGGCAAGACCACGCTGACCGAAAAGCTGCTCCTCTACTCCGGCATGATCCAGACAGCCGGAATGGTTAAGGGACGCAAAAATCGCAAGGCAGCTACCTCTGATTGGATGGCGATGGAACAAGAGCGCGGCATTTCAATCACCTCGTCTGCCATGCAATTTAGCTATAAGAGCTGCATTATCAACGTTCTTGATACGCCAGGCCACGAAGACTTCTCAGAAGACACCTATCGCACACTGACAGCCGCCGACTGCGCCATCATGGTAATCGACGCCTCGAAAGGGGTGGAAAAACAGACGCGCAAACTCTTTGAGGTGTGCAAGCTCAGACAGATCCCAGTCCTTACCTTCATCAATAAAATGGACATGCCTGGCCGGGAGCCCCTTGACCTGATGACAGAAGTCGAAGATGTGCTCGGCATTGCCTCTTATGCGATGAACTGGCCTATCGGCAGCAGCAAAGAGTTTCAAGGAGTGATCGATCGAGAAACAGAAGAAGCGCTCTTTTTCAAAAAAGGTGTCGGCAGGGGGGGGGCTCAAAAGGCAGAGGTGGAGCGCCTCAAACTCGACGATCCCGTAACTCAAGAGCGCATCGGTAGAAATTGGCAACAGCTTCAAGAAGAGCTAACTCTCCTAAAGCTTGCAGGCAATAGCTTCTCTCAAGACGCTTTTTTAAATGGCCAAGTGACACCTGTCTTCTTCGCCTCTGCATTGACTAACTTCGGTGTGGAGCCATTTTTCGACGCCTTTATTGAACTTGCCCCCTGCCCCCACGCGCGTGCTGCTACAAAAACAGATGGCCAAGAGATCATCATCGATCCGGTCTCCACTCCATTTAGTGGCTATGTCTTCAAGTTACAAGCCAACATGGACAGACGACACCGCGATAGCATGGCCTTTATCCGCATCTGTTCCGGTCGATTTGACCGCGATCTTGTAGTTAAAAATCAGCGTCTAGGTAAGGAGTTTCGCCTTGCGCGTCCACACGGGATGGTGGCCGGAGAGCGCACAACACTCGACGTCGCCTACCCAGGAGATATCATCGGAGTCATCAATCCAGGACTTCTTGCTATCGGCGACACTCTATCTCTTGTCTCCGGATTTACCTTCAAGCCTCTCCCCTACTTTCAGCCAGAGATCTTCGCAAGACTCCATCCCAAAGATGTCGGCAAGAGAAAAAGCTTTGACAAAGGCATCCTTCAGCTCTCCAATGAAGGGGCTATTCAGATCCTTCAGGAGCAGCAGACAGGCGGAGGGCTTATCTTTGCAGCAGTCGGACAGCTACAATTCGAGGTAATGCAGTATCGGCTCAAAGATGAGTATAGCGTAGAGACAAGCCTCTCGCTCCTACCCTACCAATGCAGCGCCTGGATCATCGGAGATCCTGCAACCTTTAACAAGTCAACAAGCTCGCTACTGGCTACAGACAAAGAGGGCCGCCTGATGATCCTCTTTACAAGCCCCTGGGATAAACAGTACTGCGCCAAACAGAACCCCAATCACACTCTTGCGGAGATTACCGCTGGCTAATCACCGCATATTTTGCGGAGATTAACATTGATCTTGCGGCGATTACCTGCTACCCTATAAAAAAGGGGTTATTGCATGTACAGTCACGAATTGCCCAATTGGCCACAATTTGCATGGAACAGTCATACAATCTCCCCCTTGCTCGAATTAATACACAAAAAGCAGCAACAGCTCATCGCACAGATGCGCTCGATCGATTTTCAAGCTCGAGAAGAGGTTGTTCTGGAAGCTGTGACAGAAGAGATCATCGCCTCTAGCCGTATTGAAGGAGAGCTGCTAGATTCAGCGCTTGTCCGTTCCTCTGTCGCAAGACACTTGAGGGTCAAACAGCCGCCAAATAGCCATTTTAGTAAGCAGATCGGCGGGATTGTTGCTATGAACCGCGATGCAGCACAAAATTTTGCACAGCCTCTGACAAAAGAGAGACTTTTCTATTGGCATACGCTTCTTTTCACAAAAGAACAGAACCGCTTTACCAGAATTACGGTAGGCAGCTGGCGCCTCGGCCCTGCCGACGTGGTCTCCGGCCCACTCGGGGATGAGACAGTTCATTTTGAAGCACCTCATGCCGATCGGGTAGAATCAGAAATGGAGCGATTTTTGAATTGGATCGATCAAGAAACAGGTTTGGATCCACTACTAAAAGCTGCAATTGCTCATCTCTGGTTTGTCACCATTCACCCATTCGACGATGGAAATGGTCGCATTGGACGCGCAATCGCTGATTTAATGTTAGCCCGCTCTGAAAATAGCTCACAAAGATTCTACAGCCTCTCGATGCAAATTGAAAAAGAGAGAAAAGGCTACTACACAATCTTAGAAAAAAGCCAAAAAGGCCCCCTAGAGATTACTCCCTGGATCGACTGGTTTCTTCACTGCCTTCAAAGAACACTTGAAACTGCAGACACCAGTCTCAATCGCTCTTTACACAAAAAAAAATTCTGGAAAGCCCTTGGAGGAATCTCCCTAAACGAAAGACAGTGCAAAGTAATCAACCTCCTGCTCGATGGCTTCGAAGGCAACCTCACGTCATCAAAATGGGCAAAGCTGACAAAGTGCTCCCAAGATACGGCACTTCGAGATATTCTCGATCTAGTCACGAAAGACGTCCTTGTCAAAAATAGAGATGGTGGGCGCAGCACAAGTTACGCACTCTGCCCCCTAATAGATGATTTTTTTAATTAAGATTAGAATGATTGTCTAATAAACTTCACAACATCGGTCAGTAATTTTGGGAAAATAATTGTATGAGCAATTGCTAAATCAGCTTCCAAGGCTTGAATCTGTTCTCTTTCTTGTGCTGAATCTAATTCCAGCAAGGAACGTACGTCAGATCGCAGCCCTGAAGAGTAATATAGAGTTGGTCCAACGGTGATTCTGCGCAGAAGCGCCGTCTCAGCAGGTTCAAGAGAAAGATTAATTTCATTGCTTTGTAGATAGTTAATATATGTTTTTAAAGAGTGAGTCAGGCACGTATCTACTCTACGAAGCTTACAGATAAAACTAAAAAGCTGTTTAAAGAGATGCCCCTCTAAGAGTTGGGCTCGCATCCTATGAAACTCAAAAGTGGAGGCGCTAGACAACTTGGTATTGCGTGCTTCTTGTATAGTCTCATAAAATTTGACTAGGCCTTCTAAGCCCTCTTTAATCGCACTCTCTGGCGTGCTTCTAAAAGCCGCTCTAACAGCATTAAAAGCATCCGTTTTCGGAGCTTCTGCTGTTGCTATCAGCGGGGTAAGATCCAATAACGCTATATTTTCAGTGAGACGGTGATCCTCGCTTATTTTCGGAAGAAGTATAGATGTCAAAATAGAGAGATCCTCTAATAGAAACTTAAATCCTGAATTGATCGATTCCGTCTCGTGAGGTGCTGTTTTGAGAAGAGGTGTTGCGAAAGGGCCTGGTGTGTACTCTTTGGGATAGCGGAGCCAGAGCCACGCTTGGTCGTAGCGTTGTAAAAGCGCTTCTTGTTCGGGGCTTGTGAGAAAACGCGACTGTCTCTGAAGGCCGAGCAAACTATGCACTTTATTTACCTCAACACCACGTTTTAAAATAGAAAAAGACAAATATCTCTCCAAACAGACATACAGGTCGATTATTAAAAATTCAATTACAAACTGAGGCAATCTGCCTTCTAAACCAAGCTGTCTATAGCGATCCAACCCTTGCAGGAAAAAGGTGAGATGCTCAGTCACCTCATCAAGCTCCTTTTGTGCAATAACGGCTCCAAATTCCTGTTGCAAAGAGAGCTTGAATTCATGAATAGGGAGATCAAAGAGCGGCTCCAGCTGACTTATTTTTTCTGGTAAAGCCGCTGCTGCTACTGCTACTGCTCTAACTACAACTCTTTCTACAGGCAGAGTCTTCTGCTCGTCATCGGCGCGGATTTTTTTTACAGGGGGGCTGAGGGTAGGTGGTAATTCGCCAATTTCAAACAGGATTCTTTCCAAATCTTGAGGATCAGAGGCAGCTTTGGCAGAAGCCTTAGCTGGCATCAAGATGCACTGATCTGTGAAAAATTGACTCGCATCTAACATCGACACAAGAGAGCTGTGAAGATTTTCGATTAGGCGTATACTCCATGTTCGCTGTTGAGCTGTTAGTTTTATACCTTTTTCTTGCAACATCTCCGGTGGTCCCACTAACAGCAAATAAGACTGCTTAAACTCACTTATTAATTGATCCATATCTTTCCGGTAGTAAAGTTCAGCTTTTGAGAGGATTCGTGCCATCTGAACGGTAAGAACAAGACCTTTTTCACCAGAGTCTTGAGCAGAGACAAGACAGGAGAGTACACTTTTCATCAGCAGATTTAGAGACTTTTGCAACCGGTCGATCATCCCCTTAATCTGTGTTATAGAACTCATTGTGGGACTTGCGCCCGTAAGCAATTTTATTTGTGTCGAACGATTTGCAACTAAGGCTCGATCACACTTAATAGTGACAGAAGAAGATTTTCTCATTGCTGTCTGCATTATTGAGTGTTGAGAATCAAGAACGAGCTCAGACTGTTCTCTAAGGAGAACAGTTATTTGCTGCAGGAGAGTGTGATAGTTTTTGATAAGAAATTGTGGCAAATCCTCCGATTCTTGAAATACAAGTCTAGAAGGAAAGGTACAGAATAGTAAGGAAAAATTCTCTTCAGAAAAAAGGGAGTGGATCAAGTCTTTAAGCGGTTTTAAGTCCATCTCACCTGCTGCAGAGGGTTGTCTTAAAATTTTTAAAAGTTCTTTGTACTCTTTTTTGTACAACAGCTTATAAAAAGTAATTCTTAAGGCCACAGGAATTTGACCCCATTCATTGGAGAGTAAAATCGCATACTGAATGCTCTTTTCCACGGTGAAAGATTTTCCAACTGGAATTCCTTGAAGAGCCCTAAGAAATTTAGATTTAGAGGCAATGACCCCTTGCAAGAGAAGACCTAAACGCACATCTAAAAATGCAATTGGCAATGTTGCTAGCTGCTTTAGACAATCTCCAATCTCATTAAATTCTCCAGCTTGATCTGCTTGCACCAATTCTGCCACGAAAGCTTGTAGTTGTTCTTTGGAGGAAATCGCGCAAAGACTATCTATTAGAGATTCTGGAACATCTTTTACTGTATTACCGTGGCAGGCAATCCATTCTGCAATAAAGAACCTGAGACTTTCGCCCCATTCAAAAGAAGTGAATTTTTCCGTATTGCGATAATTAAAAAACTTGTTAAGAATTCCCCATAACCGCACTCCTTCCATGAAACTAGGCAACTGTTCTGTCGCTTGTGGAAACTTAGCTTTACAATTTGAAATATTGACGCCTTCGCTAACTTGACTAAGAAGAGTGTTTATCTTTTGAATTGCTATGTTTGCCAGCCTCTCTTCTAAGACCTCTGCATCATCCTGGGAAATCATTTGAGATGCTTCACTCTGGGGAGCCAGTTGAGATGCTATAGATTGCATAAGTTGCAAACTTTCCAGAAGAGAGGATAAAGAAATAGAAATTGAAATTGAATTCATAACAAAAACACCATATTATTTATTCAACAGTAATAAAACTGGTTATTTACTTCAATTTAATTAAATTGTATACATACCAAAACAACTTGAAGAGTTATACCCAAACTCTTCAAGTCATTTGGGTATGCCCGTAAAAATCGTTATTCTAAAAAACCAGAGATGGCAGGCACAGCAGAAGCTATGCCACTACCGTTTATAACAGATGTTTTTTGCGGAAGGGCTTTGGTCGCTCACCCTTTGTATGGGGACGCACATGATCAGCTTCGGTGCAGCGTGCAGAGCAGCAGCCGTAGAGCTTCTCAGCACAGGCAGAGCAGCCTATAAAGAGCTCATTGCAGCGCATGTTGGCGCAGTTGTAGTAAACATCTGACAGGGTGCCGCAATGGATGCAGTGAGAGATCACCTCTTCTTTTCCATCCGTAGAGATGGGAACAGACATCCGATCATCGAAGACAAAAAGCTTGCCCTTCCAGTGGTCCGAACCGACCTCTTGCCCATACTTAATCACCCCGCCATCAAGCTGGTAGACCTGCTCGAAACCCTCTTTTTTCAGGAGCACCGAGTAGAGCTCACAACGAATACCGCCTGTGCAGTACATCATGACGCGGGTCTTCTTTGGATCTCGCTGTTTTTTTAGCTCCTGCGCCCACTTCGGAAACTGACGAAAGGTCTTGAAACGTGGCAAATCGGCCCCATCAAAATGGCCCACTTCCCACTCATAATCATTGCGCACATCTAAAAGCAGCGTCTCTTCCCCCTTGGTCTCGAGCATCTCCTTCCACAACGCTGGAGAGAGGTGCTCCCCACCATCCGCCAAATCTGGACTTTGATCGAGCGCCACAAGCTGCTTTCTCACTTTGACAATCACTTTAGGAAAGGCGTGTTCAGGATGCTCATGAATCTTGAATTCCACATTTTCAAATCTAGGATCAGCGTGCATCCACTCTTGATAAGCGAGAGAATCTGCAACCGAAGCGCTCATTTGTCCATTAATTCCATCCTGAGAAATATAGATGCGAGCCTTGATGTCGCGGTCTAAAAAAAATTGTTTATGACGCTTCACTTCTAATGCCGGATCTTCAATTTTTGCAAAACTGTAGTAAGCTAGAACGTGGATCATCTCTCCCTCAACTTTTAAATAAAGAGGAAGCATACTCCTTTTTTACGCCTAAATCAACTCAAAAAATCGACAATGCTTCTTGCGTTTTGAGCAAAGCCGCTCCAAGGATTTTTAGCAGCTTTTCGGTAGTTGCTCACTGTAAATGACTGAGGATCCACCTCTTTTAGCTGCGCCCAAGAGATCGGCATGGCAATGGGGGCGCCAGGCAATGCGCGAACAGCATACGGGGCAACTCCGTGCTGCGCATAGGCGTTTCGCATCACATCAATGTAGACCCGCCCTCTTCTCAAATTCTTTTTGGATGCAGTGGTGCAGATTTTTGGGTTCTCCTCTACAACAATTGCTGCAACCTTTTTGGCAAAATCCCTCACCAGATCAAAGGAGAGACTCGGTTTTATCGGAACAACCACATGGTATCCTCTGGAGCCTGTTGTCATGATAAAGGCTTTGAGCCTAAACTGCTTCTCCAAAACTTTTTTTAATAAGCAAGAGATGCTCTTTGCCTCTGCCACCTTACCCTTGGGAGGATCGATATCAAAAACTAATTTATCCGGTCTCTCTAAACTTTTTTCAGAAGAGAGCCAAATGTGCGGTGTCAAACAGCCAAAATTGACTAAATAGAGCAGGGAATCCTTTGTATCACACACCAAAAGCTCTCCCTCACCTTTAGCCTCTCTTTTCACAGAAACTGTCTTTAGCCATGAAGGAAAATAATCGGGCACATTTTTTTGAAAAAATCCTTCTTTTTTTATGCCATCGGGAAATCGCTCCATTACAAGAGGCCTTCCCTTTAGGAAGGGAACTATTTTTGAAGCTATTGAACTGTAATAGTTTAAGATGTCTTCTTTTGTAAGTTTCTCTTTTGGAAACCAGATCTTATCTGGATGTGTGATCTTAATTTTTCCCACTATTTGCCCATTCGGTATTTGATTTCACAACTTCCATCCTCTCCAAGGCGTTAAAATATTTTTTCATAACCGATTGCCGGTTTTTTTTATAGATCCACTTGTCTATAATTCTAAGCTGTTCTATAATCCGTAAATTCAAACCTGTTAGGAGTGAAAATGGTTCGTTATACTGGTCCTAAAAATCGCATCGCCCGTAAATTTGGAGCAAACATCTTTGGACGCCTCCGCAATCCACTATTGCATAAAGCGAATCCACCAGGGATGCATGCTGCTAAACGCAAAAAGAAATCTGATTTCGGAATGCAGCTCGAAGAGCAGCAAAAACTCAAAGCAGTCTATGGAATGATTACCCGCAAGCAGCTGGTTCGCTACTACCAAGACGCTGAAAAATCTAAAAGCAATACTGCTCAAGCTTTCATGGAACGCCTTGAGTGCAGACTAGACAATGTCGTCTATCGCCTGAAATTTGGATCGACAATTTTCGCAGCTCAACAGCTCGTCTCTCATGGTCACATCCTAGTCAATGGAAAAAAAGTCGACAGACGCTCTTTTATGGTGCGCCCTGGCATGATAATTTCTGTAAAAACTAAATCTCAGCAAGTTGGAGCCGTTAAACAGGCTCTTGAAAGCGGAGCTCGTTCTGTTCCTGAATATCTCCAGCTCGATGCTGATAAGTTTTCTGGACAACTGCTTGTCTCCCCACAACTAGACCAACTTCCACTTGCACTTCCGATCAATATTCCTTTGATCTGCGAGTTCTTAGCTCACACAAGCTAAGATTAAAAACTTTCCTCCTTGTTTGTTTTAGGGCAGCCACTCGGCTGCCTTTTTCTTTATATGGAACAAAATAAGTAGTTCATCTGCTCGCACGATCCAAGCAGAACCGAGAGTACCTCCAAAAAAGAGTAGACTCAAGAGGCCAAAGTGAAAGAGCTGCTCCGAAAAAAGGCGCGGTAGGATCACTTCCTTCTCCCCTTGCAATAAGAGCAGTGTTGCATCTCCGAGGTAGTGCGCTGCCACAAGAGCTACCGCACATCCCACCAAGCTGCAGAGGATTGTCTTAAGACTAGATAGGAGGATGAACGTCATTCTAAATGTAACGGTTTTTCTTAAAATCGAGAGCAGAAAGAAAAAATTGAGCCAGGAAGAGAGACTTGTGGCCACTGCAATACTAAAAGCGCCCCAGCCTAAACAGAAGACAAAAAAAGCATTGCAACAGCTGTTCAAAGCAAGCGCCAAGATCGATCCAATCATTGGCGTGCGAAACTCTTTTTTGGCATAAAATGCAGGGACAATCAGCAAAATCAGCACGGAAGGAAGCAGCCCGAGACCGTAGCCCCAAAGACAGAGAAGCGTCTCAGCAGTGTCATGAAGTGTGAAGTGACCTCTCCCATAGATCAGGTTGACCGAAGAGAGGCCAAGCGCCAGGATTGCAAGTGTAATCGGAAAGATGAGCGTCACACTTCGCACAACTGCCCTCTCCAAGAGCTGTTGATACTGCAGAGAATTCGCCCTGGATAGGGCTGGCAAAAGAGCAGCTGAGAGCGCCACCCCAAACAAGGAGAGGGGCAGCTGCTGAAGTCTAATCGCATACCAGAGGTGAGCCGGCCCCTCTAGAGAGGCAAATCTCGCAAAGAGCGCATCAATGATGCTATTGATCTGCGTTGCGGCGATCCCTACGACACTAAATAGAAGAGGCATCAGCATCCGACGTACATTAGAAGAGAAGAGCTGCGGTCTTATCTTTTCCTCAATGGAGAGCTGTCCCTTAAGGTGAGAGAGCGCAGGAAATAGGGTCATCAGCCACTGAACGGCAAAGGCGACAAGAATCGAAAGAGCAAGGTAGGTCACTGCCTGATACGGATCCAAGCTCTTGAGACAAAAAAGCGCAATAATCCAAACGATATTAGCTGCAATTGGGGCTGCTGCAAAAGAGAAAAATCTTCCATGGGACTGCAAGAGAGCTCCGCACAGACCATACAAAGAGATAAAGAGGATGCCAGGAACCATCAGCAGCGTTAAAAAAAAAATCCGATTCATCTCTGAAGAAAAATATCCAACGTGCATCACCCCATACAAAATCCCCATCACACATGCAGAAAAAAGGATAAAAAAAAGAGCAAGAGAGTAGAAGAGGTCACGAAAAAAAAGAGCTCCGCTCTTTTCTGAAGCAGCTCTCAACTCTTCAAAATGCGGGATAAACCCTTGCGCAATTCCTCCCTCTCCTAGCCTGCGAAAGAGATTGGCAAAGCGAAAAGCGACAAGGAAAGCTGCGATCGCAGGGTGCGCCCCGAAGCAAAAAGCCATCACCACCTCTCGACCGAGCCCACTGATTCTGCTCAGCAGGGTGCCAGAAAAGAAACGCGAGGCGCTCCGAAAGAGAGATTTTTCTACATTTGGCTGATTCATGATTGTGCCTAAAGCACAGTATCGCCTATAATAACTCTTTTTTGGAACTAAAATGCAAAAACCAAGACCAGAGGAGCTCCTGATCGGAGCCCACACATCAGCCGCTGGCGGCGTTCATAAGGCCCTTCTAGAAGGAGCCTCTATTGGTGCAACAACTGTACAGCTTTTTACAAGCAATCAGCGCACCTGGCTCAGTAAGCCGATCCCGGAAGCGGAAGTAGAGCGGTGGAATAGAAGCGTGGAAGAGACGGGTCTTAAGACAACCATGAGCCACAGTAGCTACCTGATCAATCTCGGCAGCCCTGATCCAGATCTTCTTGCAAAGAGTCAAGATGCCTTTCAAGAAGAGATCCAGCGCTGCCATCAGCTCAATATCTCCTACCTCAACTTTCATCCTGGCGCTGCCACATTCGGCACCGAAGATCAATGCCTCTCTCAGATAGTCAAAAGCCTCGAGGCAATGGCAGACTTAATCAATCAAGGCAAGACGCGCCTCTTACTGGAAGCGACAGCTGGGCAAGGGACCTGTGTTGGCAATAGATTTGAACATCTCGGCCTTCTCGTCGAAAAACTCAAAAAAAAGATTCCGATTGGCGTCTGCATCGACACCTGTCACATCTTTGCAGCTGGATACGATATCCGCACAGCAAAAGGTTGGGAGACAACTCTTGAGGCGTTTGAAAAGGAGGTTGGCCTCGAGCATCTCTATGCGCTCCACGTCAACGACTCTTTAAAGCTGCTTGGCTCACGCGCCGATCGCCACGCCGATCTAGGGAAGGGAGAGATTGGGATTGAAAGTTTTAAAGCAATGATGCAGCATCCGATGCTGCGCGCGATACCTAAGTATCTCGAAACCCCAAGCGGACCTGCTGTTTGGAAACAGGAAATTCAACTACTAAGGAATTTTGCCTCATGAGAACAAAAATACAGCATCTAGCAACACACAAAATTGGAGATGAGGTCACAATTTGTGGCTGGGTTAAGACATTGCGCGCACAAAAAACTCACACCTTTATCGAAGTCAACGACGGCTCGACGCTCGCAGGCATTCAAGTTGTTGCGGAGAAAATTCCAGAGGAGCTGACAACAGGCGCTTCACTACAAGTGCGCGGCCATCTTGTGGAGTCACCAGGATCAGGCCAGAAGCTGGAAATCCAAGCTGCCGATATTCAGATATTTGGGACTTGTCCAGCAGATAGCTATCCTCTGCAGAAAAAACGCCACTCCTTCGAATTTTTGCGCACCATTGCCCATCTACGCCCACGTACAAACACACAAGGCGCGGTGCTGCGCGTGCGCAACGCCCTTAGCTTTGCCACCCACACCTTTTTCCAAAAACGCAACTTCCTCTACATTCAAACTCCAATCATCACAGCATCCGATTGTGAGGGAGCAGGAGAGCAATTTCTTGTCACAACGCTCAATCTAGAAAAGGTTCCACGCGATGAGGCAGGACTTGTCGACTACAGCCGTGATTTTTTTGGAAAGCCAGCCTATCTGACCGTTTCTGGTCAGCTGAATTTAGAGACGTGCGCCTGCGCGCTATCGGATGTCTACTCTTTTGGACCGACCTTTCGTGCCGAGAACTCTCACACCTCACGCCACCTAGCTGAGTTCTGGATGATCGAGCCCGAAATGGCGTTTACAGACCTCGCGGCAAACCGCTTACTTGCAGAACAGTATCTCAAGCACGTCGTCTCCCATGTCTTGGAACAGTGCGCTGAAGACATGAATTTTTTTGATGCCTTTGTTGAGAAAGGGCTGATCGAGCGCCTACAAACTCTCGTTTTAAAACCATTTGCACACATGAGCTACAGCGAAGCTGTCGAGATTCTGCTCAAAGCGGAGCGCAGCTTTGAATTTCCTGTCTCTTGGGGATGCGATCTGCAGTCAGAACATGAGCGGTATCTTGCTGAAGAGTTTTGTAAGCGTCCTGTTGTGCTGACCGACTATCCAAAAGAGATCAAAGCGTTTTACATGCGCGCAAATCCCGACGGGAAGACTGTTGCCGCGATGGATATTCTTGTTCCAAAAATTGGCGAGATCATCGGTGGCAGCCAACGTGAAGAGCGACTCGACTTATTAGAGGGACGGCTTGCTGATTTTGGCCTACCGAAAGAAAACTACTGGTGGTACAACCAGCTGCGGCTCTACGGCACCGTCCCCCACTCTGGATTTGGAGCCGGCTTTGAGCGCCTTGTGCTCCTAGTCACCGGCATGGAAAACATTCGAGACACGATCCCCTTCCCAAGATTCCCAGGACACGCCGAGTTTTAAGAGCCTATTCATCGAAGAGTATGAAGAGTATAGTGATCATATTTTTCATGCCCAAATTCTTCTTTTTTCCCTTCATCATACCGTTGTAAGAGAGTAGCTGGGTTCTCTCATTGTACGTAGCTGTATTGGCGTAATAGGGATTATCCGCTCTAGTCATGAGCCAAAAGGGTAAGCTGCGCGATTCTTTGTGATGTTTCTTTTTAAAAGCGCCTGTAATAAGACGACTCTCATAAGATAATTCGGCTGTGTGGCCAGAAGAACTTTTGTAACGAGCGGGTCCTGTGCAAGAAATAGTAGCATAGGAATAGGCGCCTGAACGATCTTGTGAGCGCATCTCTAGTAATCCGCCCTTTTCATTGTAACTATAGACAATGGCCTTTCCATTCGGAAGCTCTTCTTTGATCAACAGGCACGTTGTTGCATTGTACGGCTGATAAAAACAGCGTGTACCATTTGGCCACGTCACGATAATTTTATCCCCCCTCTATCAGAAGCTTCGTATTGCGCAAGTCCGCGTCGAAAGAGGGCTCTTGTCCGCGCAAGTTAGAGCAGCCGTACGACGCGGTTTTTAAAATACCTTCGCTGTTCTGAATTTCAAACTCCAGCACAGTGCCGTGATGATCTGTGACTAAAAAATAGGGAGAGCGGAAGCTTCTGCCGGCGTAAAGATGCGGAAATGCGACCCAACCTTTGGACGGCAGATTTGCCAACACCTGGAGCAGTACAAGCCGATCTATCTCGTCTTTAGCATCGTAGCGCCCAAGAACTTGTGGATGGATATAGGTGCGCTCAAGAGCAAGTTCGCCTGCTGCCTTGACATGCAAATCTGTCTCTGTAAAATAGAGGCCACCTGTCACCATCGACACGCGGCCATCAAAGAGCAAATCACTGTTGAGTGAGGCAATTTCATCAGGAGTAGATGGAGTTAGATTGTCACAGTTGTTTGCGATCAGCTGTAGAGGAAGAAGGATTAAGAGCCAAAAAAGCATGAGCGCTCCTTATTATGGCTCAAATATTTCAAAAATATAGCATGACAAAGAAAAACAGGTCAATTTTTTTAATCTGAACGCAAGAGCTCTTGGATTGTATTGAGATCAAAGCCGCGTCGCTGCAGCGCCATAAACGCCTTCTGGCGCTCCTCGCGTGTCAATACTCTTTTTTTAAACCGTTTGTCGAGGTAGAGACGTGCAGCGTCGAGCGCTCCTACTTCTAACTCTTCACACTTGACACCGCCACTCTTTTGTCGCAATTTCAGGGCGATGAGGCGCGGGCCCACCCCTCTTGCCTTCTGGGAAGCAACAAGGCTCTTGGTGCGAAGTGCATCATCTAGGTAGCCGAGTCTTTGACACTCTGAAATGGCATAGGTAATAGAAGTGGACGAGAGTTTTTTTTGTCGCAGTTTACCGGCCAACTCCTGAGTGAAATAGCTTCGTCTAGCTAGGAGGAAAAGAGCTGCTTCTTTGGCAACTCTTGTTTCGATCTGTGAAAATATTTCTTGGAGCTCTTCTTCTGTTGCTGCTTTAAGTAGAGCACTTAACTCTTTTAAAAATAAAGATTTACGAACAATTTTCCAAGGCTGTTGATCGACAAAAATCTCAATATTTAATCCAATATTCCACTCTATTTGCATTACATCCCATATTCTGCTATGATGAGGATTGTAACAAAAGGAAAGATTTCATGCCTGTTAATCCCCTCGGTGGCGCCAACCAACCACCCAATACTCCAAAAGCTGGTAGAGCTCCACCTCCTCCAATCAGCCATCCAGGTGACAATCTGGATAGCAACCTAGAGAAGACACTTTCTCAAAATCCAAATTTTGATAAGCCGATGAGTGGTTTGGACAATGAGCTTGGTAAAGACCCCGATTTCAAAACTAAATTTAATGAGAATTTGATGAACAGTCTGCGCACTCAGATGGACCATGAAAAAAAATATCATGAGCAACAGAAAGCGTGGCGCAGAGAGATGAACCCGGACTCAGAAAAATGAATCAAATTATCCTCTCAAATGAAGAAGCTCATCTACGCTTAGATAAACTCCTAGCAGAGAAATTTCCAGCACACTCACGCACCTATTTTCAATTCCTCATTGAACAAGGAGCCATCCTGCTCAATGGTAAAACCATTAAAAAACGAGAGACTGGACAAGTTGGCGATACCCTTGCTATCTCTTTCCTTACAACGCCCGACTCTGCCTTAGAACCAGAACCCATTGCATTAGACATCTTATACGAAGACGACGACCTGCTCTGCATCAACAAGCCAGCTGGCATGGTGGTCCACCCCGCCTTTGGCCATCCAAATGGTACTCTTGTCAATGCACTGCTGCATCATTGCAAAGGACTCATTGCCTCATCTGATAAGGTGCGCCCTGGTATTGTGCATCGACTGGATAAAGAGACCTCAGGCGTAATCATCGCAGCAAAGACAGAGAGAGCACACCGAGAACTTGTCGCCCTCTTTGCTAAACGTGCCATCAAAAAATGGTATCGAGCCATCTGTTTTGGCAATCCAGGAAATTGCACAATTGATGCCCCTATCGGACGCAACCCCAAACGCAGAAAAGAGATGGCTGTCATTGAAACGGGTAAACCTGCCCTTAGCAGATGTCGCGTCCTTGAAGAAAAACCTCCCTTTTCTCATGTAGAAGTGGAACTTGTGAGCGGCAGAACCCATCAAATCCGCGTCCACCTCCAACATGTCGGGGCTCCCATTGTCGGAGATCCTCTCTACGGCAATGCAAAGGTCAATAAAAAATATCAAGTGCCACACCAGCTTCTTCATGCACACAGGTTGGAGCTGATCCACCCCGTGACAAGCGTTCCTCTAATCATTGAAGCGCCTCTTCCGGCTCTGATGATCAAGTTTATAGACTCTTATATCTGACATCTCATATAATCAAAATCGACACAGAGCATTTCTAAAAGGACGCTATTTATGAAAGAGTTTGTAGAATACATCGTTAAAAACCTGGTCGACTATCCGGATAAAGTCCGCATCAATGAAGTTGGAGGCTCAAACAGCTTAATTATCGAACTCTCCGTTGAAAAATCTGATATCGGTAAGATCATCGGAAAAAAAGGCAAGACTATCACCGCAATCCGCACCCTACTAATGTCTGTTGCAAGTCGCAACGGCATGCGCGTCAGCCTTGAAATTCTTGAAGATGAGCACAAGAACTCAAGCGCCGAAGAAGCTTAAGTCAAAAAAACTGGATCCTTTCCAAGGAAGGATCCAATTTTTAAAAAAGTGTAACCTGTTTTCTCACAATCCAGTATCCTATTCCCCATAGCACCAATCGAGTGCATTATCAGAGGTTCAGATGGCAGCTGCTATACACGGTTCCCAATCAACTCCAGGATGGAAATGCGGCGCTTCTTTTGTGCCTCGCCCAAAAGAAGAGACTGAAGCAACAATCCGTTTTTGTTACAACTACTTTACCCGCGGCAAAGTGTACTACTTATTACCAAACGGCTCAAGAAATCTACTCGTCTCTCCTATACCGGATCCCCTCACTATTAAAATAAGAAGCTACGGTGGTATAACCAACTTTGAAAATAGCCCTAAACAGTTCTGCACAATTTCAGTAGCTCTCTTCAATGAGGCGAGTGATCCTAAAGAAGAACCCACTCTTTACACTCTTTTTTTTTGCGAGAGATTTTTTAATTCTAAAGAAATTTTTCCTATTGTCAGCCGCGAGTCATCCCATAATGGGATAAATCCAAAGTCTTGGCAGATCCTGGATATCGATCCAAGAAGAAGTGAAAATCCACTTATAATTAATAGAGCCGAAGGACCGCTTGATCCCACTCCCCTCGGGATGGTACAAGCTTATCTTGATGAAGCGTACTGCTCTCTTCGAAAGATTGCAGCATCCCTTCTCTTTGAGACAGGAAAAATTGACCGTTACCATAAAGTCAAAGAAACCTATGGAGAAGTCCATGGAAAAGTCCATGGAAAAGTCGACGAAGAGAGCCAGATGTTACAACAGCTTGGTAAATTTCTTGAAATAAAACCCTACGTCACTCCTTTAGAAGAAGTCCCAGATCAACAGCTCCTTCTCTATCGAATCGAAATTAACACGAAGATCCTACTTCTACAGGACCTTGGAAGGTTGAAATTTGTAAAACTCGATAAGATTCTACAAGTGCAATTGCAGCAGATCATCAGCCTGCTGCAGACTCGAGAAAAGGAGTTAGAAAAACGATTTACCGATAGCTGCACATTCCAGCTTCCTCTTCTCACAGCGATTGAAGATACGGATCAACATATAAACCAATTTTTACACGCCTCTTCTCCTGTTTTTTCAGCCCTATTCGAGGGCTACATGAAATACCACATTGAATTTGGGAAACTAGAGCTAGTAAAAAAATTTATCGGCCCTATTATCAGGGAATTATTTATTGCATTACGGACAAATCCATGTAAAGAAGAGTTCGCCTTTACAACTTATATCTTTCTCTTGAGCAAAATTCGCATTGGGGGTTTTTCAAAGTATTGCGAAACCATTGCAATTCAGCTCACTCTTACTCAAAAAAAAGAGCTAATCCGTGCAATTGAACAAGGCTACTTTGAAGTTTTTGAAAATTGCTTAACTCTTAGAGATGTTGAAAATGGGCTTGTAGATATGCGTACAGATGGAGATCAAGCTCTTCAGATCATTCGCCTCAAAAAAATGAGAGCGAGCATCCCCGAACCCAATTGCCGCCTGATGTAACCTTGAGTTACAGGGATCCAATTAAAACACCAGCTAGACAGAGGCTAAGTCCCTTCCAGTCAATACTTTCTTGATAATATTTCTTTCCCCAGATGCTACATAAAAAAATCACAGTAACCGCAAAAAGCGGGAAAAGAATCGGCCGAAAATTTGGGCTAGCACTCTTTGTTGCCATCAACAGACAAAAAGTAGAGCCTCCATTCAAAACTCCTCCGATCGCTCCTAAAAGAAATTCCTTCGAGGAGAACCATCTACGCTCGGATGTGTAAAAAAGAACCATTTGGACAACTGCTGGAATTAAAAAAAATCCAGGCAGAAACCACATATCTTCTTGAGCAGAAAAATTCCATGGAATCAAGGCGTGGCTTTTTGCTGCATATTCGAAAAGAAGAACTCTCCACTGAAAAATAGAGAGAACAGTCCCTTGTATTAAAAAAATGAGCACAACTAAAAAAAAGCCATCTAGCAGAGCGAGGCGCCTCTCCAGAGAGAGGTTTCTTTTTAGCTGAAATAAAAAGCCCAAGTATCAAACAGCAACAACCGATAATTAAAGTTGGATGTAGTGTAAATCCAAATGAAGTGCCGAACAGAAAAAAAAGAAAAATCGCCGGAAAAATAGAGGATGAATTTTGAAAGGCAAATGTTAATCCAGAGGGACCGCTCTTCAAAGCCTTAGCCACTAGGAGCATCATCAATAAGTTGAGTATGCCAGCAAAGACACCGATAGACCCCATAACAGGACTAAAGGAGCTAAAATCCACTTCAAAACGAAAAGCGAATGAAATTAAAAATGAAAAAACAAAATACAAAGCCAAGTAGCCATTAGCTGACTGCTGATATTTGAAATTTCTTCGTAAACAAAAATTTACAGCAGCGCCGAAGCAACCTGCTAAAAGAGTCAGTATTAAGGACAATTTAGACACTCCAAAAAGTTATACAGTCGAGTTGAGATTATACCTTAAGTGACGTATATATACCTGGTTTTTATAATTTTTCAAAGTCATTGCTTTTAAAAATCTTTCAAGCGTATAATTCTGCGTTTTCAAATGAGGAGATACAATGGCAGCAGTTTTCGCATCACCCCCTACTCAGATAAGAGAGCTTGAGGAGTCAACAGATCATCCAGTTGATCCAGAAAAAATGCTTGAACAGATCTTATTAAATTCTAAAGATGCACAAGATTTACTCTCGATTGTACTCATCAAAGAGCTGCAAAAAGGCAAGCAAGATCTAGCTCTACTCCGGGTGCAAAAAGAGAGTGCCAAAAAAATCGAGTCTTTTGTTCTAAACACATTTGCAAGGGTGCGCTCAGAATGTCTGGTCAATCCTTTTGATCTACGCTTAAGAAATCGAGCTCCACTCATCGGGCCACTGCTTCAAGGAGGCAGGGTCTGGGATTTACCCACTTATAAAGATGTACGTACTGTTTTGCACGGCATCTCTCCTTTTGACAACCAGGAGATGGAGGAGAATCCACCGAAACATCCGCTCGCCGCTTCCCTGATGCGCTTTATGGCCCTTATCGAAAAGAGAGCAGGTGTTGCGTCTGAAACTGCCCTTGTCGCTCATGAGCCAGAATTTGTAAGAGGAATGTCCCCAGAGATGCGAGCAGAGCAGTACACAATCATTGCTCAAACAATTCTCACAAAAGAACTGCTGGTGTCAACGCGCGAAAAATGCAAACAAGAGCGCGAGAGGATGCTTGTGCAAGTAGCTAAAAAACGCGAACACGACAGAGCAAGTTTAGCCGTAGTTGTACAGCGTAGCACAGCACACCATGCTCAAATGATGCAAGAATTGGAATCGACACAAGAGATCTGTGCAGCAGGAGTTGCTCAAGCAAGGGAGGAGCGCGATGCCAATCAAAGACTCTCCTCAGCACAAATTGCAGCGTTAAAAGGCAACATTGAGTCAATGGAAGCTGCCCATGTAGCCAGTGCCACCGCTCTGCAAGAGCAGATCGCAGCGGCGAGCATCGATCGCGAAGCTGCTATCGTCATAATCCAGCAAACTGCAGAGGCAACAAAACAGCAGCAAGCTGCAGCGCTCGCCACAGCTCTAAGGAGTGTCCAAGAGGCTCAAGCAGCCAACCAGGCTCAAGCGGCAACTTTTCAAGCGACAGCCGGGGTCTTGCATTCAACTTTAGCAGACCAGAAAAAAACAGCAGATCTTCTGCTTACACACAGCACCCAACAGCAAAAAGAGCTGCAAGAACAGACTAAAGCGATAAATAACCTAAGAACAGAAGCAGAAGAGCTGCGCATACAAGCCTATAGACCTCCAACAATCATCTATGAAGATTCAGGCGGCTGTCTTCTAATGTAATAATACAGGAGAATTTTATGAGTCAACTTTCCCTACAACTCGCGCAACAGGGTGCAGAAACAAACGCACTCCTCCACTCCACAGCGCAGCTCTATAGTGAGGAAGCAGAACGCATCTCGGATCAGAACCTCGCCTTGAGTGCTGCAGCCGTTCTGTCAGAGCAGCGTCTTGCAACAATCGG
>Ga0206799_1077_pt1 | contig 22321 bp, 11 predicted proteins | sample Alteio_BWOrgCont_67_FD_152900 | JGI IMG/M metagenome (GOLD analysis project Ga0206799, IMG submission 152900) | Enriched cells from forest soil in Barre Woods Harvard Forest LTER site, Petersham, Massachusetts, United States -... | ecosystem: Environmental > Terrestrial > Soil > Temperate forest >...
TTTCGATCTGGGCAAGCAGCAGTCGAGTCCCTCGCGCGCTGAGATGCGCGTCGTCGCGCCATCGGAGGCCCGCCTCAACAGCATCCTGAGCCAGCTTCTCGCCCTCGGCGCGAAGCGCATCTCTGCCGGGGAGACCGACGCCGTATTGGCATCCGCACCGATGGATGGTGTGGCTCCGGACGATTTTTATGCGTCCACGATTTACGCGACGGAGGTGCGCGTGGGAGGAAACTGGATTCCCGTGAGCCACCAGCGCATGGATGGCGTGGTGGTTGTCGAGAACGGCGTGAAGCCAGTGGCGCGCTGCTCGCTCTTCCGGGCATTGAAGAAAGGGGACCTCGTGGTCACGGGAAGCGATGGATTGCGGACGCGGAGGAAATCGGCGAAACCGATCGCGAACGGGGACCACGAGTTCTCGTTCATGGGAGCAGGCGTTTCGAGTGAGCGGCGGGTTGACCTGGTGGTGGAGCGCATTGCGTGGGAGATGCGCCGCTGGCGCGAGCAGAAGGGAAAAATCGTGGTCGTTGCCGGCCCTGTGGTCATCCATACGGGCGGCGGGGAGCATCTCGCCAGGCTCATCCGCAACGGGTACGTGCAGGCGCTGCTGGGCGGAAACGCGATCGCCGTGCATGACATCGAGCAGGCGCTGCTGGGGACCTCGCTCGGCGTGGACCTGGTGCGCGGGGCGCCTGTCGCCCACGGGCACCGGCATCATCTCGCGGCGATCAATACCATCCGCGGATGCGGCGGCATCCGCCAGGCAGTGGAGCAGGGAGTGCTGACTCGCGGGGTATTTTATGAGTGCGTGAAGGCCGGGGTGCCATTTTCACTGGCCGGCTCCATCCGCGATGACGGGCCGCTGCCGGATACGCAGATGAATCTGATCCAGGCGCAGGATGACTATATGAGGCTGGCTCGCGGAGCGGACATGATCCTGATGCTCGGCTCGATGCTCCACTCGATCGGCGTCGGCAACATGACTCCGGCAGGGGTGCGGCTCGCATGTATTGATATCAATCCGGCGGTGGTGACGAAACTTGCGGACCGGGGGTCGCTCGAGTCAGTAGGCGTTGTGACTGACGTGGGGCTCTTCCTAAGTCTGCTCCTGCAACGGCTTGCCCTGTGAAGACGGAAGAGCGGTCGCAAGCAATCGAGCAGTCAATCGTTAGAAAGGGGCGTGAAATCTTCGCCCGCATGAGAGGGAGAATGCCGGGTGTTTTCAGCCGCGCGAGTGTGATGGGGCGCGTGCTGGAGGGGTCAATGCGCAATGAGACGCTGAAGGTGCAGCTCTTCCGGCTGATCGATGTGCTGCCGGCGCTGGATGATCCGCGTGAGATCGCGCGCCATGCGCGGGATTACCTCGGCGCCCCGGACGGAGTGCTGCCGTGGATGATGCGCCTTGGGCTGCGCGCCGGCGCGACGGTGCCGGGCATGTTTGCGTTCGCCGCGCGGCAGGGGGTGCGGCAGATGGCGGGGAATTTCATCCTCGCGCCGGATACGCTCGAAGCAATTCCGAAGCTATGCCGGATGCGCGGCCGCCGGATGGGATTTACAGCGGATGTCCTCGGAGAGACTGTGCTTAGTGAGAAGGAAGCCGGGATGTATCAGCAGCGGTATTTGCGGTTGGTCAAAGAATTGGCGGATGCCGCGGATACATGGCTGGATGTGGCGCAATTGGATTCGAATGGGCAGAGGCTCGTGCCAAAAGTGAATGTCTCGGTGAAAATATCGGCGCTCTATTCGCAGATTCATCCCGCGGCGCCGGAGGATGCGATTGCGCATCTGAGCGAGAGGCTGCGGCCAATCCTGGACCTGGCGAAGGAGCGCGGCGTCTTCATCAACTTCGACATGGAGCACTATGGATTGAAGGATGTAACTCTGGAGCTTTTCAAGCGAATGCTCGGCGAGCAGGGGGCATCCGAACATCTGGGGATCGCGATGCAGGCGTACCTGCGGGACTCCGGGAAGGATCTGCGCGAGTTGATCCAATGGGCCTCGGAGCACAATCGCAGGGCAACAGTGCGGCTTGTGAAAGGTGCCTACTGGGACACGGAGACAATTATCGCGCGACAGCGGGAGTGGCCAGTGCCGGTCTTCGACCAAAAGCATGAGACGGATGCGAATTATGAGGATCTGGCGGCGTTGATGTTGGAGAACGCGGAGACAATTGATTGCGCGTTCGGCACGCACAACGTCCGGTCCATCGCGGCTTGCATCGCGAGCGCGGAGGCATTGGGGAGGCAACCCGGGAGTTATGAATTCCAGATGCTTTACGGCATGGCGGAGCCGATAAAGCTCGCCTTGATCCAGATGGGCCACCGCGTCCGGGAGTATTGCCCGATCGGAGAAATCCTGCCGGGCATGAGTTACCTCGTAAGGCGGCTGCTGGAGAATACTTCGAACGAGGGCTTTCTGCGCGCGACCTTTAGTGAAGAAGTTCCCGAGGAGGTCCTGCTTGGCGATCCTCGGGCACGGCAGCCATCCGTGAGTCTGGAATGGCCGGTGCCCCCGTTTCGGAACGAGCCGCACACGGATTTTACCCGGGGCGATGCGCGCATCCGGATGCGCACGGCATTGCTGAAGGTCCGCGGGGAATTGGGTGGAACACACCCGCTCCTGATCGGAGAGAAGGAGGTAAAGACGAGCGAATTGCATGCTTCGGTGAATCCGGCGCGGCCCGCGGAGGTGATTGGGATGGTGGCGCAGGCAGGGGCGGCGGAGGCCGATGCGGCGATCAGGGAGGCGAAGCGGGCTTTCCCAAGTTGGAGTCGAACGGCTGCGGGGACCAGAGCGGCGATGTTGGAACGTGCCGCGGAGTTGATTTGTGAGGCGCGATTTGAAATCGCGGCTCTCGAGGTATTCGAGACGGGAAAGGGCTGGGAAGAGGCCGATGCGGATGTCGCGGAGGCGATTGATTTCTGCAGATACTACGCGAGCGAGATACAGCGCATTGATTCCACCACTTATCCTGTGCCGGGCGAGCTGAATATTCATAGCTATTCGGCGCGGGGCATCGCAGCGATCATCGCGCCGTGGAATTTTCCGCTCGCCATTCTGTGTGGGATGACGGCGGCGGCGCTGGCGGCGGGCAATTGCGCGATCATGAAGCCCTCGGAGCAATCGGCGGCAATCGGCGTGCGGCTGGCGCGAATTTTTCGCGAAGCGGGAGTTCCCGCGGGTGCGATCCAGCTACTGACAGGCGCCGGTTCCGTCGTGGGAGCTTGCCTGGTGGAGCATCCCGACGTTGCGTTGATTGCGTTCACAGGGTCCAGGGAGGTAGGGCTGAAGATATGGGAAGCAGCAGGCAGGACGAAGCCGGGGCAGGTTCAGTTGAAAAAGGCCATCTGTGAGATGGGAGGGAAGAACGCAATCATCGTGGATGGCGATGCCGACCTGGATGAGGCGGTTCCCGCGATTCTCGCGTCGGCGTTTGGTTATCAGGGCCAGAAATGCTCGGCAGCTTCCCGGCTCATTGTGCTGGAGTCGGTGTATGAGCGGCTGCTGAAGCGCCTGGTCGAGGCGGCCTCGAGTTTGCGTATTGGCCCACCGGATGATCCGGCCAATATTGTGGGGCCGGTGATCGATGAGACAGCCTTTCGGCGGATTCGTGGAGTGATTGAGACGGCCGCGAGTTACGCGCGCATTGCTTACTCGGGGAAGCCGCCCGACGGGGAAGGATACTTTATTGGGCTGACTATTTTTCGGGACGTGCCGCCGGATTCGGCGTTAGCCCAGGAGGAGATTTTCGGCCCGGTGCTCGCGGTTATGAGTGCGCGCGATCTGGACGAGGCGCTGAAGATCGCAAACGGGACGGAGTTCGCGCTGACCGGCGGATTTTTCTCGCGAAGCCCTCGCAATATTGAGCGGGTAAAGCGGGACTTTGACGTGGGAAATCTCTATATTAATCGGGGAATTACTGGGGCGCTGGTGGGACGGCATCCCTTTGGCGGGGCCAAGATGTCGGGAGGCGGGACCAAGGCGGGTGGAAAGGACTATCTGCTGAATTTTCTCGTGCCGCGCGTGATTACAGAGAATCTGATCCGCAGGGGATTCGTAAGTCCGGCGGAAGAAGGCTAGGGGATGCTCTTCTCATAGGGCTGATCTGGAGTATGGAAAATATTGCGGCGATGGAGAGAGCGGTTTCGCGCGGGCGCATGGTCTTGTTTTCTGGATGAAACCCCGCAGGTACGAAAAGTTGAACTTGGCTAGCGTGATAAGGTCCTTCATTGTCTGTCTGGGGAAGATGAAAGGTTGTTCATCCAATTTGCCCCTGTGTTGCGATTAGGGAATGATATGCGCGGAAACGACTTGCTACGCACGTGTGCACGGGGGCTCTTGGGCGCCCGGGGAGGAGTGTCGGAGTGAACCCGATTACCTCCTTTAGCCCCGGAGGCGCGAATGCGCTGCCGATCTATCATCTCTGGATGGTCGCCATCGCGATCTGCGGCCTCATTTTTCTCCTGGTCACCGGCCTCATCGTTTACAGCCTGATGAAGTACCGGTGGCGCGAGGGCGAGCCGGACCCGGAGCAGGTACCGGGGCAGCATACGGTGGAGATGATATGGACCGCCATCCCGTTTGGGATTGTCATCCTGCTCTTCGTCCTCACGGTAAAAACAATGGGCGTGTCCGACCCCGCCCCGGCGCCCAAGCCCGACCTGATTGTAATCGGCCACCAATGGTGGTGGGAGGCGCGGTATCCCGGCACGGGCGTGGTGGCGGCGAATGAGATCCATATCCCCACCGGCGTGGAGCTCTCCGTGGAGCTGGACTCCGCGGATGTCCTGCACGAGTTCTGGGTGGCAAGACTGGCGCGGAAAATGACCACCGTGCCGGGCCATCCCAATCATATCTGGATTGAGGCTGACGAGCCCGGTACTTACCTCGGGAGCTGCTCGGAGTTTTGCGGCACGGAGCACGCGTGGATGCGTTTCATCGTGGTCGCGCAGCCCAAGGCGGAGTTCGAGGCATGGGAAAAGGCGCAGTTGCTCGCCTCCACGGAGCCCGCCGCCGCGGATGCGCAGCAGGGAGAGCAAATCTTCATGCAAATGAGTTGCGTGAACTGCCACAATATCGCCGGCACGCCAGCCCACGCGCACGTCGGCCCGGACCTCACCCACCTCGCCAGCCGCAGGCAGATCGGCGCCGGCCTCATGTACAATACCCCAGCGGACCTGAAGCTCTGGCTGCGCAATCCGCAGGCCGCAAAGCCCGGCGTCGAAATGCCGAATTTTGAATTTACAGAGGACCAACTGACGGCCTTGACCGATTACCTGGAGACATTGCGATGAATGAGGCCGAGGCAGTCCTGGAAACAGTAGTATTGAGTCCCGACCAGCGGGCTCATTATCAGCTCGCGTGGCTCTCCACGGTCGATCACAAGCGGCTTGGCATTCTCTATATGCTGACGGGGTTGGTGTTCTTCATCATCGGCGGCAGCGAGGCGCTCCTTATGCGCTTGCAGCTTGCGGTGCCTAACAACCACCTCATCCCGCCGGATACCTTCAACATGCTCTTCACCATGCATGGGACGACGATGATCTTCCTGGTGGTGATGCCCCTGATGTTCGGGCTCGGCAATTATTTCATCCCGCTCCAGATCGGCGCGCGGGATATGGCCTTCCCCCGGCTCAATGCCTTCTCCTTCTGGCTCGTGCCGCTGGGTGGCATCCTGCTCCACTTCAGCATCCTCATCGGAGATGCGTCCACGGTGGGTTGGTTTGCATACGCCCCCTTGAGCGAGACGCCGTACGCTTCGCGCCTGGGCGTGGATTATTGGGCGATCTCGCTGCTCGTGCTCGGCATCGGCTCGGTCGGGACCGCGATCAATTTCATCACGACGGTCTTTTGCCTCCGGGCGCCGGGCATGACGCTGCGGCGCGTGCCGCTCTTCACCTGGATGAGTTTTATTAATTCAATGCTCGTCCTGGCCGCGATGCCGGTGCTCAACGGCGCGCTCGTCATGCTGCTCATTGATCGGCGGCTCAATACGCACTTCTTTCTCCCGGCCGAGGGCGGCTCACCCATTCTGTGGCAGCATATCTTTTGGGCTTTCGGCCACCCGGAGGTCTACATTCTGGCTATTCCGGGGTTCGGCATCATCTCGGAGGTGGTGCCGGTGTTCTCGCGCAAGCCGATCTTCGGGTATGAATTCGTCGCGGGTTCCACGATAGCGATCGCGCTTCTCAGCCTCGGTGTGTGGGCGCACCATATGTTCACCGTCGGCCTCGGCCGTCCCATGGACACGTTCTTTGCCGCGTCGTCCATGCTGATCGCGATCCCCACCGGTGTAAAGGTGCTCAACTGGAGCGCCACTCTCTACCGCGGACGTATCCGCCTGCGGACGCCGATGCTCTATTGCATCGCGTTCCTGGTCCAGTTCCTGTGCGGCGGCATTACCGGCATCAGCCATGCGATCGTGCCTCTGGATTGGCAGACGAAGAACAGTTACTATCTCGTGGCTCACTTCCACTATGTCGCGGTCGGCGGCGTATTCTTCTCGATCCTCGCCGGCTTCCACTATTGGTTCCCCAAGATCAGCGGGCGCATGCTGTCGGAGAAGCTCGGCCGGCTCTCCTTCTGGCTCATGGTTATTGGCTTCAACGGGACGTTTCTGCCGCAGCATATCCTTGGCCTCGCGGGCATGGGGCGGCGCATCTTCACGTATCCGGATCTGCCATGGTGGGGCGTCTTGAACATGATCTCGACCGTCTGCGCCTTCTTCATGGCCGCGGGAGCGATCGTGGTGCTTACCAATGTAGTCAATGCATTGATACGCGGCCAGCCCGCGGGTGATAACCCTTGGGAAGCATGGACGCTGGAGTGGGCTACAACCTCCCCGCCGCCGGAGGAGAACTTTGATGCGCTGCCGCCCATCCATAGCCGGCGTCCCCTGTGGGATACCGCAAACCCCGACCGCCCGGATCCCGTCGTGGGGCCGGACAATGAGACCGGCGAGCGATGGGACAAACATGTGACCGCGATCGTCGCGTTCGCGTTGTCCGAGGCCGGTTTCTTTGGCACGCTCATCCTGGCCTTCCTTTACTATAACGTGCAGCCGCAGCCAGGCCCGTCGCCAAAAGAGCTGGATATCGTCAGGACGGCATTCTTCAGCGTCTGCCTCTTCGCGAGCAGCTTCACGATCTGGCGATCCGAAAAATGCCAGCATCGCGGTAACACCGCCGGCATGGTCACCTGGCTGCTCGGGACCATCGCGCTGGGCACGGTGTTCATCGCGGGGCAGGGGATGGAGTATGCGAACTTGCTTACCCACGGGATGCGAATTGACAGCAACCTCTTCACCAGCACGTTCTTTACGCTGACCGGATTCCACGGCATCCACGTCATCGTCGGGCTGCTTCTCATGGTGATCATGCTGGTGCTTGCCTTGATGGGGGACTTCCGCGGCAAATCCGCATCGGGTCTGGCAATGGTCGGCATCTACTGGCACTTCGTGGACGCAGTCTGGGTCATCGTATTGTCTGTCGTATATATCATCCCGCGCTTCATATGAACCTCACACAATTCCTCATCTCGGACTGGGTATGGAGCCCGCTGGCCGTTTTCTGTGCGGTGGCGGGGCTTATCACTTACTTTCGATATTTCGGCTGGAACGAGCGGGCGGGGTGGATCGTAGCCTCGGCCACGGTGTTTTTGCTTACTCTGATGTCGCCGCTGGCAGCGCTGGCCGAGGGGTATCTATTTTGCGCGCACACTGCGCAGCACATTCTTCTCGTGCTGGTGGTGCCCGCCTTCGCGCTCTTGGCGCTGCCAGACTCGGTGCGGATGCCAGCGCGTATCGCCCGTCTGCTGCATCCTGCCGTATGCTGGGCGTGCGGGGTTGGCGCGATGTGGCTATGGCACGCCCCGTTGCTCTGCAATGCCGCCGCGGAGTCGCGGTCGGTCTCCGCGGTGCAGACGATATCGCTGCTGATCATGGGTGGAGCGTTCTGGTGGCAATTGCTTGCGCCCAGCGAGAGCCAGCGGATGGGTCCCTTGCATGCAATGGCCTATCTGTTTGCCGCATGCGTGGCGTGTACGGTACTGGGGATCATCCTCACCTTCTCGCCGGTGACGATCTGCAAGGCCTATCTCCATCCCGTCGACCGGCTGGGCATCGAAGGGATGATCCAGGGAAACTTGGGGATGACCGGCATGCGGGACCAGCAGATAGGCGGCCTGATCATGTGGGTACCCATGTGCCTCGTTTATCTTGGATCAATCTTCGGCCAATTGGCCCGCTGGTATGCTGCGCCCGCGGAGACAACCCTGAGCGTCTCCTGATCGCCTGCCACAGTAACTTACACTAACTCACATGGAACCGGAGCAAAAATCCAACTCGAGATCCACCTGGACCCAGTTGCCCCACCAGCATCTGCCGCATCCGACTTACTTCCCCGCCGGCCTTGCGATGGGAGTGGCATTCTTCTTCTGGGGGTTGATTACCTCCTGGGTCATCGTGATGGTGGGACTCGGTCTCTTTGTCGCGGCACTGGCCGGATGGATTACGGATATACGCCATGAACGAAAATGACCCGATAGAATCGAAACCAAAGTTGCCGAGCATGCCCGTGCCCGATCTTCCGCACGGCCGGCTTATCATGGAGACCCCCGGCGGTGCGGAGGGGGATCAGAACGATCCCGCGTGCGTCTCGCGCCGCAATTTCTTTGCGAAACTCTGCATCGGATTGAGCGGCCTGTGCGCGCTGATCCTCGGTGTGCCGTTTATCGGTTTTATCGTGGCGCCGCTTTTCCGGAAGACGACTGGAGAATGGATCAGCCTTGGGAAAACGGGAGAGTTCGAGACCGGCAAGACGGTGAGCGTCACGTTCCTGGACCAATCACCGCTGGCCTGGGCCGGCATCACCGCAAAGAATGCGGCATGGCTGCGAAAGGTGTCGGAGTCGGAGTTCATCGCCTTCTCGGTCAATTGCACGCACCTCGGCTGCCCGGTCCGCTGGCTGGCCAGCGCGGAGCTGTTCATGTGCCCCTGCCATGGAGGCGTCTATTATAAAGATGGCACCGTCGCCGCGGGCCCGCCGCCGCACCCGCTCATCCGCTACGAGGTACGGGTGAGCAATGACGAGGTGCAGATCAAGTCCGCGCCCATCCCCATTACGACCACGCTCTAAAGCACCTGTTATGATGAAGCGTGCATTGATGGCAGGATGGAAATGGGTGGACGATCGCATTGGCATCTCCGATCTGATGGGACCGGCCATGGGCCACCTGGTGCCCAAAGAGTCAAAGTGGTGGTACGTCTTTGGCAGCGCGACGATGCTGGCCTTCATCGTACAGGTGGTAACCGGCATTGCCCTGGCCTTTTCGTACGTCTCCTCTTCATCGCAAGCGTATGAGACGCTGCAGTTCATCACCAACGACGCACCGTTTGGCCGGCTGCTGCGCGGGATGCATTACTACGGCGCCTCCGCGATGGTGCTGATGGTCGGCGCCCACCTCGCGCAGACTTTTTTGTTCGGTGCGTACAAGTATCCGCGGGAAATGAATTGGGCCACCGGTGTCCTCATGCTCGGGATGACGCTCGGGATGGGCTTCACGGGACAATTGCTCCGCTGGGATTCAACGGCGGCATGGTCTGTAGTGGTCGCCGCGGAGCAAGCCGGGCGCGTTCCGTTTGTAGGAGACTGGCTGGCGCGATTCATCCTGGGGGGCAATACCATCGGCGGAGCCACTCTGAGCCGGTTCTTCGCGATCCACGTATTTCTGATTCCCGGGATGCTCTTCGTCTTCATAGGGCTTCACTTATGGCTCGTGCTGCGCCACGGCATCTCCGAGCCGCCGGTGCCGGGGCAGCCCGTGGACCCGCTGACTTACCGCGAGCGCTACCATAAGTTCCTTGAGAAACATGGCCACCCCTTCTGGCCGGATGGCGCATGGCGGGATTTTGTATTCGGTACGGGGTTGATCATTGCGATCGTGCTTCTGGCCTACTTTGTCGGGCCGCCGGCCATCGACCGTCCGCCGGACCCGAGCATCCTGAGCGCCGACCCGCGCCCGGATTGGTATCTCCTCTGGTACTTTGCTCTGCTCGCGCTCATCCCCCCACAGGTTGAGGGTTACGTGATGATTCTGGTCCCCGTCGTGATCGGGACAATGTTGCTCATCGTGCCCCTGCTTAACAATCGCGGTGAGCGCGCCGCAAGCCGCAGGCCATGGTCCATTGCCGTGGTCCTTCTGAGCGTGATCCTGATCGGCTCCCTGTGGGTCGTGGGTGTTTCGTCCCCATGGTCGCCCAATTTCAACCCCGGCCATCTACCCGTGGCTGTCATCGGCACCGACACCGGCCCGGTATATCAGGGCGCTGTGCTGTTCGAGGAAAAAGGTTGCCTCAATTGCCACCTTGTAAAGGGATTTGGCGGCCGTCGCGGACCCGAGTTGACTTACATCGGCGACGAACTTACCCAGGATAACATGGTCATCCGGATCGTGAACGGCGGAGTAAACATGCCCGCCTTCGGAAACTCCCTAAAGCCGAACGATATGGATTGCCTCGTAGCATTCCTTTCGTCCCGCAAGAGAGCGCACCAGTAGAGACTCGCGGGCTGGCCTCGTGCCAGCACCTCACGCCCCACCGTTTCGAGGCAACCCTCGCCCCAAATGGGTATCAAGCCTTCGCTACGCATGTTTGATATTCAAAATCACGATGTATAGCCTCCCCCGTACATGAACAAAGAAGTCCCCCGCCATCAGCGTCCGTCCCCTCTCACGAAGTTGCTATTCGGTGCCCCGCATTATCCTGAACACTCCACCGCGGAGGAGATGAAGGAAGATGGCGCGCGCATGGCTGCGGCAGGGGTGAATGTCGTGCGCATGGCCGAATTCGCATGGGACCTGATGGAACCACGGCGGGGCGAATTTGATTTCTTAATATTCGATCAGGCCATCGCGGACCTCGGCGGCCACGGGGTTGACACAATCCTCTGCACTCCCACGGCCACGCCCCCGCGCTGGTTGACCGTGGACCACGAGGACTGGATGCGGGTGGACGCAAACGACCGCCGGATGGTTCATGGCAGCCGGCAGCAGTGCTGCACCAACAATCCTGGCTTTCGCGCGGAGTCAGAGCGCATCACGCGCGCAATGGCCGCGCATTTCGCCGGCAATCCACATGTCATCGGCTGGCAGACCGACAATGAATTGTACTGCCATATGAGCGAGTGCTATTGCGCCGCTTGCGTGGAGGCATTCCGCGGCTGGCTGCGGAAGAAATACGGCACGGTGGCCGCTCTGAACGCCGCTTGGGGCAACCGGTTCTGGGCGTTGACTTACGATAGCTTCGAGCAAATCGGGCTTCCTTATTCCGACCGCCCCACTTACGCGAATCCCGGCCAGCATCTCGATTACTTTCGCTTTTTGAGCGACGGAGTTTGTGAGTTCCAGCAGGGCCAGGTGAAGATTCTCCGCGAAGTCCAGCCGCGCTGGTGGGTTACGCATAACGGCGCCTTCCCGCACATAGATTACTGGAAGTTCACGGAGGATTTGGATTTCCTCGGAGTGGATGTCTATCCTGGATTCGCCGGAGAGCAGCCCGGCGATTTCCATTGGGGAGCGCTCAGGGGCGATGAGACCCGGGCCGCATCCGGCAGCTTCATCGTGCCGGAGCAGCAGGGCGGCGCGGGCGGCCAGCGGCCCTATCTCCATGAGGCGTTGCCGCCGGGACAGATGCGGCTCTGGGCCTATCAATCCATCGCCCACGGTGCTGATGGGATGCTCCATTTTCGCTGGCGGACATGCAGGTTCGGGGCCGAGATTTATTGGAACGGAATCCTCGATCACGACAACATCCCGCGCCGCAGATACAGGGAATTTTCACAGGAAGGGAATGAGCTGAAACAATTCGGCGCGAAGATACTGGGGACCGCGGTGCTGACGCGGGCGGCGATCCTGATACAATGCGACCAGGACGAGGCATGGACCACCATGCAGTTGGGATTGCCTGATCCCGGCAGGCAGCGGAAGGTAGTCTATCGCGAGCTCCTCACACGCCATCTGCCCGCGGGTGTGGTGGATGCGTCAGACTCATTTGAAGGCCTGGACATCATCTTTCTTCCCGGCTTTGTCTTGATGGACGAAGACCTCGCATCTCGGCTGGACGCATTCGTCCGGCGAGGGGGCATACTCGTCGCCACGGCACGGACCGCTACGCGCGACAGGAATAATCAGGTGATCCCCGCTACGCCTCCGGGTCTGCTCGCGGCGGTCTTTGGGATTACAGTCGAGGAGTTTGGAAAATTGCGTTCTCCGCTGGTTGCGCTGGAGGTTGAGTCCGGCGGGAGCATTCCGCTAAGCGTAGCCTACGAGATCCTGAATCCCATGGGCGCGGAAACCCTGGCCCGATGGAGCGGCACGGCAGATGGCTCGCCCCACGCCGCGCCGGGTGAAGCCGGGATTTGTCTGAATCGCCTTGGAAACGGAGTGGCGATCTATATTGGCACTTACTATTCCGCTGAGAACGCGGGACAACTCGTTGACCTGGCATTGAAGCACGCAACGATAGCTCCGCTCGCGGCCGCTGACGGGATGGTCGAGATAACCTGCCGCCACGCAGAGGGTCGAAAGCTCTATTTCGTGCTGAATCACTACGGGCAGCAAAAGAAGGTGGCCAACCTGCCAGAGGGAATCGATCTGATCTCAGGCAAGCTCTGCACCGGCGAGATCACCCTGGCCCCTTACGAGGTGGCGATTATTCAAACCTGAGTTCGCTTAGAATTCCGCTCGTGCCAGACGCCGCCCCGGTAAGTCGCGATAAGTGCGCAAAACGAAAGTCGGTACCCCTCGTTGGTTAACCGTTTCGCCGCGATAGCTCGCGTTCCATCCATGAGCCGACGCAATCGAGCGCCCGCGCTTTGTTCCCATCGTGGATCAGGTCGTGATACCCGTTGGGAAAGCGGTCCCATTCCTTGTCGGACGACGGGATGCTGTTCATCAGCTTCGCAAACGCGTGCTTGCCCACCCCGGCGGTGCCGATCGGGTCCTTGTCTCCCGTCAGCATAATCACCGGGATGATCAGCCGCCGGGCCGCCGCGCGCGATCGCTCGCCCATCTTCAACGCATCGTCCAGAAAGCGCCAGGTGTATCCCGGGCGCACCCTGTCCACGGACATCCCCCAGACTCTGTCGAACTTCACGTCACTCGTAAGCGCCGGTTTATCCCCCGGGATCAAGCCGACATTGAATAAAAGCCTGTCGCCCACGCACGCCCGCATCACTCCGATGAAGGACCTTGCCACCAGCGGCGTATACACCATCGCCACCGCTGGCGAGTGCAGAATAATCCCCCTCACATCCGCCTCCCGATCAGCCGCGGTCAGCGCAATCAATGCCCCCATGCTCTGCCCATAGAGAAACAACGGCGTCCGCGGATGCCGTCGGCGGACCCATTCGGTAAATTCGCAAAAGTCCCGCGTCCACAGCCGCCCATCCACGATATCCCCCTTCAAGTGCAGCGCCCGGGCCGTCAGGTCCCCATGCTGGCCGCGCATGCCGCAGGAGTAGACCGCTATTCCCCGTCCCGCGAGATAACGCGCCAGCGGCTCGATATCCCCGGCGGTTGCATTCCAGCCCGGCAGACCCACGACTGCCGCGCGCGGCTCGCCCTCCTCGGGTCCCCAGCTCCTGTACATGATCTGTCGCCCATCCGATGCGCACCAGACCGGAGGCCCTTCCTTGCAAAGCGAGGGCCCCAGCCGAAAAACCTCGTGCCGTGCATGCCGGGCGTTGTGCGCGCAGGCGGATGTCACCACGGCCAGGGCGGTCAAGGCCATCCTTGCGAGCGATCGGAATGCGGGCATTCCCCGTATGCTCTCATCAATCCCCCCGCGCCGCCAGTTCCCCCGCACGGCATCGAAGAGAATATGATCGCCCGCCGTCCCGTAGTCTCGTTCAATTCGGGCATTAACCGGCCGCTAACCGTCGCCAGCCAGCAGCCAAAAAAAGAGAGCGTTCCATATGGAAATCAAAAGAAACGGTTCACAACCCTCCAGCAAAGGCCCCGCCGATTGGTTCACCGGCACGGTCCGCATTGATCCGCTGTTCCAGGCAAACGCCACGGCGCGTGCCGCCGCCGCAAGCGTCACCTTCGAGCCCGGCGCCCGAACCGCCTGGCACACCCACCCACTCGGCCAGACCCTCATCGTCACAGCCGGCTGTGGTCGCGCCCAGCGCGAGGGTGGCCCCATCGAAGAACTCCGCCCCGGCGACGTAGTCTGGTTTCCCCCTGGCGAGAAGCACTGGCACGGCGCCGCTCCTGCCACAGCGCTCACCCACATCGCCATTCAAGAGAATCTCGATGGCAAGGTGGTTGATTGGTTGGAACAAGTCAGCGATGACCAATACCACGCTGCGCACTGACCGGCGGCTGTCCGATCGTCGGCGTAACCACCGTCAAAATCGGATTCGTCCCAGGACACGAATGCGCTAGCAATCGGTCATGAACGATTCCATTGCCACGCTGACTGCCGAAATCCGCGCCTTCTGCGATCAACGGGAGTGGGCCCAATTCCACGGCCCCAAGGAGATGGCCGTGGCCATTGCCGCGGAAGCTGGGGAACTCCTCCAGCACTTCGTGTGGCAGGACGGGGTGCAGAGCGATGCACGGGCCGCATCGCGCCACGCGGAGATCGAGGACGAGCTCGCGGACGTCGCCACGCTCGTATTCGAGATGGCCAGCCACCAGGGGATCGATTTGGCCTCGGCAATCCGGGCCAAGCTCGCCCGCAACCAGTTGCGCTACCCCGTCGAGAAAGCGCGCGGCTCCAACCGGAAGTACAACGAGCTGTGAGCGGGGCAGGGGAGATCGAGAATCCGGAGGGTCCGCATCCCGGCTCCAGCGGCCCATCCGCCACGCCCCACAAGCGCCGCCAGCGTTATCCGGGCAGGAATCCCCGCCGCTTTTCCGACAAATATAAGGAGCTCAAGCCTGAGCAATACCCGGAGACTATCGGAAAGGTGCTCGCCGGCGGCAAGACCGTGGCCGGGACGCACCGTCCCATCATGGTGGCGGAGATTCTGGAAGCTCTGGATCCGCGGCCGGGAGAGACCGCCGTGGACTGCACACTCGGGTACGGAGGGCACGCGTGCGAGATACTGGCGCGCATCACGCCCGGCGGCCGGTTAATCGGTCTCGATGCGGACCCGCTGGAGCTTCCGCGCACCGTGGAACGCATACGCTCGCTTGGCTTTGGCCCGGAATCCTTCAGCGCACTGCGCCAGAACTTCGCCGGCCTCCCGCGCGCCCTCGCCGAGGCGGGCGCTCCAGACGGGGCCGACCTCCTCCTCGCCGATCTGGGCGTCTCATCCATGCAATTGGACCGTCCGGAACGCGGCTTCTCCGTAAAACTCGAGGGCCCTCTCGACATGCGCATGAACCCGGCCCGTGGCCTCTCCGCCGCGCAACTGCTCCAACGCTCAAAGCCCGACGAACTTGCCGCCCTCCTTATCGAGAATTCCGAAGAACCCCACGCCGGCACACTCGCGAGCCTTCTGGCCGGTCGCCAATTCGAGACCACCGTGCAACTCGCCGCCGCCGTGCGGGGTGCACTCTCCTCGCGCCCCTCCGAAGAGGTCACTCTCAGCGTGCGCCGCGTATTCCAGGCGTTGCGCATTGCCGTGAACGACGAGTTCGGCGCGCTTGAGACGCTCCTCCGTCACCTGCCCGCCTGCCTGCGCCCCGGCGGCCGCGTGGCCGTCCTCACATTCCACTCCGGCGAGGACCGCCGCGTGAAGCATGCTTTCGCCCAGGCTGTCCGCTCTGGCCTCTTCTCCCAAGCCAGCCGCGAGGTGATCCGCCCCGGCCCCGGCGAGCGCCGCGCCAATCCCCGCTCCCTCTCCGCCAAGCTCCGCTGGGCTCGCCGTGCAGAACGGAAAGACTAGAGCGCGCATTTTCACCAAACCCAGGGCGCAAGGTCGCCCTCAAAAAGTGCGAAGCGAAGCATGTGAAAAGATGCGATCTTGGCGATCGGATCGAAGCAATTCCCGTTGACAAACAGGCACTAAGCAATGCACTTTAATGCACGCATCCCTACTTCCCCCGAATCGGATCTCTTCCCCGAGCCCGGTTCGCCGACCATTGCGAGGCCCGAAAGAATCCCCATATCAGCTCCCCTATGAGAACCAGACCCAGGCTCAACACTCTTCTGGCGGCAATGTTGATGGCCCTGCTTTGCTATTGCCTGGGCGCGCAGAGAGCGGATGCCCAAGGTTCCGGCTACACGCCACCAGCTAGCAACCACGTCGATTTTAATTTCAATTACGACTGGTTGTTCATCAAACAGAACGTCTCGGGTGGCGCCAGCGCCATAAATTACAACGAGAGCGGCATGCAAGCGGTCAGCCTGCCCCACACATGGAGCGATGATCGTTTCAGGGAATGGGTTTTTGATAGCAACGCCACGCCCAGCGATCCTCTTCGCCCGAGCGGTTCTTATGTTGGCAACGCATGGTATCGCAAACATTTCACCATCCCCACCACCTACAGTGGGCGCCAGATTATACTCGAGTTTCAGGGCGTGACTTATATTCCCACGGTTTACGTCAATGGTGTCGAGGTTGGTTATACCGAGAGCGGGTGGGGGCCATCGGGCTTCGATATCACCAATTATGTGACCTTTGGCTCCGACAATGTCATCGCGGTCGAGGTTAGTAATAATAGCCTCTACGCAACGGTCGGTTACGGCGGCGATACCCTGCCCGCCGGCCCGCCCTTTTGTGTGAACATGGGCGGCATCAACCGCGACGTAACTCTCCACATCACCGACAAGGCCCACCTGACCAAGCCCCTCTACCGCAACCTCGGAACGCAGGGCACCTACATTTACCCCTCCGGCATCAACACGCTCCTCAAGAGTTGCACGCTCAATGTCCTGGCGGAGGTGAAAAATGATTACACCACGCCCCAGGCCATTTCCTGCAGCACCGTGGTCGTTGATGGATCGGGCAATGTCGTCCTCAGCCTCTCGGGGGGCACCCAGACCATCGCCTCCGGCACAACCTATGTATTCAATGAATCCGCTGCGATGACCGGCGTTCATTTTTGGGCTCCCAATTTTCCTTATCTCTACAAGGTATATACCACTCTCAGCATCGGCGGAGCGGCTGTGGATGTTGATGAGGTCACCACCGGCATTCGCACTTACGTCTTCAATCCCAATTTCGGCCTCGAAGTAAATGGCCACTATGTCTATCTCAATGGTTACGCTCCTCGCGCCTCGATGGAGTGGCCCGCCGTCGGTACGCCTGTGGATTGGATGAACGAGTTCGACTTCCAGATGATGGCCGCTGACAATGGCAATTTCTGCCGTCCGATGCAATGCACCCCGACACTGGTGCAGGTGCAGGCCGCTGATAAGTACGGAGTGATCATGGTCGTCCCCTCTGCTTACACGGAGGACGATCAGACCGATCCCCTGAAGTGGCAGGAGGATCTCGATCTGATGCGCGATGTCACAATCTATTTCCGCAACGATCCGAGTGTGGAATTCTACGAGGCTTGCAATGGCGAGCCGAGCGCGCAGCACATGACCGACATGTTGAATGTCCGCTTGAAATGGGACCCCTCCGGCGGCCGCCTGGCCGGTGCGCGTACCAATGACACCGATACGACGCAGGGTATTCGCGAGTACTCCGGCACGATGGATGGCGCCGAGGATCAGGTGTCGACACCGCTCTTTGATTGTGAGTACGCCCGCGCCGAGGGGCCACGCCGCGTCTGGGATGAGTACACCCCGATGTACAATCCAAGATGGAATGGAGTAAACAACAGCCTGACTCCTTACAAGGGGACGAACACGACCAGCAAGTATCTGATCGGAGGCTACTTCAATATCGCCTCACTTTACCATCAGAACTTTGGTTTCTATGGCGCGAATGGCGTGACGGTTGCTCCTAATCCCTCCGTCGAGACCGCATACGGACAGTCGGATTTCATTGGTGAATACCTGACTCCGATCCCGCAGTCTGGCGGGTCTTACGTCGGCGCCTACTTTCGCTTGAACAATTCGGAAGACATGGTCTTGGAGAATCTCGCCAAGTATTCCGCGCGGCTCAATCGCAGCTATGCCTACCAGAGCGCCGCAACCAGCGCGACCAAGGGCGTCAATTGCGGTGGCGCCAAGATCATTTGGTCCGACTCGTGGACGGACGGCCGCATGCATGATATGGAAGTGTCCCGCACCTCCGGTGCCGTGGATGGCGTGCGTCTGCCCAAGGAGGTCTTTTACGGCATGCAGGTCGCGCAAAACCCCAATCCGCAGGTCTACGTCGTCGGCCATTGGAACTATGCCGCCGGCACGGTGAAGACAGTGTATGTATGCAGCAATACTCCGGCGACTACGCTCAAGACTTACGACACCAATGGTAATCTGATTCAGGACTACACTTCAGTCGGGACCAAGTCATTCTTTCCAAGCAGCATTCTGCCTCCCGCCAGTGACCAGGTGAATACCTTCGTCGTGGCATTCCCTGGTGTTGCGTGGCAGCCGGGCACCATCGTCGCCCAGGGCATCAACGGCGCGGGCGCCGTCCTTTGCACAAGCTCGAAGGCGACTGTTGGCCCGCCAGACCATCTCAGGCTGACTCCTACGGTTGGCCCGTCCGGCAACTGGATGGCGGATGGCTCGGACGTTGCATGGTTCGATGTGGAAGTGCTCGATGCGAATAATAACCGGTGCCCGACCTACCAGGATTCTGTCACCTTCAGTTGCACCGGCCCTGGTATCTTCCTCGGCGGTTATAACAGTGGCATTCGTTACAGTACCAATCTTGCTAATCTTACCTCCGGTTACTCCCTGCAAATCGAGAGCGGGATAAATCGCGTATTTGTTCGATCCACGAGAACTGCTGGCACCTTTACCTTGAGCGTGACGGGCACCAATAATGTGACGGGGGCCAGTTTCCCGGTCGCCACCGGCACGGTAACCTCGGCCGCGGTCGCCGACCCAAACGGTCTTTCCACCGTATTCCCGCAAAAATACACTCCCACCTTGGGCACCGAACCGACGCCTGTTGCCCAGGGCCAAGCCCCTCCGCTTGTAACGCAGGTTCCCGTCGCGCCGGCGACCAATGTCACCGATTACCAATATACCGGCGGAAATGCCGGCTCGACGGTGATTGAAAATGTCCAGTCCGGCCAGCAGGTATATGTAGACGAGTCCTACACGTTGCCCACGCTGCCGGGTTACCTCCAGGGCGCGGAATTCATCCAGCCCTATGAATCCGATGCCGGCGATACTTCCGCCACCGACCAATATGGGTTCAACCTCACAAAGTTCTCTTACATCTACCTGGCGATTGATGCGGCCAATAACATGCCGAACAATGACAGCAATTGCACTTACCAATGGGTGAAGATGCCGGAGACGCTCGTAATCAACGGCCGGACTATGAACATCTACAGAAGCCGGTTGATGGAGCCTCACGAGAACGCTCTTTTTGCGGATAACGACTATCAGACCGCCGGGCGCTACGCCGCCGGCAGCAATATGTATCTGGTCTTCGTCCAGAACGTGGAGCAGCAATTGCAGTCCCCGACGGATGCGGTCACGGCAAGCAGTGTCCAGGGGAACTTTCTGGCTTCCTACGCAATCGACGGAAATACCGGCACCCATTGGAATGCTTCCTCCGGAGCGATGCCGCAAACGTATACAATCGATCTTGGACGTGAAGTTGCGATTGGCGGCTACACCCTTAACTTCCCAATCAGCGCGACCAATTACGCCCAGTATTCGATCCAGGTCAGCGACGATGGCGTTCATTGGAGCACATCGCTGGACATGACTCAGAACCAGCTCCCGGGCGTCAATGAATTCCTTGTTCCATCCATCGGGGCTTACATTGGCCGTTATGTGCAAGTTACCTTCGACTACGTAAGCGGTGGTGGATGGGCGGGAATCGCGGAGTTTCAGATCTTCGGCGTTCCAGCTTCCATGCTGGCCACCCAGAGCAGCCTGCTTTCCAGTGGCGCGCCGGTTACAGTCAGCTCCTCAACCTCAAACAACACGCCTGGCCTCTCCGATGACTCCGACTTGACGACCTGGTGGCAGGCGTCGAGTGCCACTTATCCACAGACGTGGACCGTTGATCTCGGCAATTTGGAGGATTTGAGCAATGTCGATACCACTTGGTTGAACAGCTCAAACCAGGCCTATCAATACCAGATCGCCGTCTCTCCGGATGGCGCCACTTACACAAACGTGGTCAACCAGTCCTCCAATACCAACGTGGGACAGACTTTCGATAATTTCTCGGCTTATGGCCGATATGTGCAACTTACAGTCACCGGCTGCAACGTGTCGGGCGCCCCTGCCGGAGCTTTCGAAATTCAGGTTGCCGGCGAGGATCCTTCCACGCCCATTATTACCAGCAGCCTGTCGCTGTCCACGAACGCGCTGGTTGCGTTCAATTACCAGATCGCCGCACTCAATCTCCCGACCAGCTTCGGCGCGACTAACCTCCCTTCCGGCCTTGCCTTGAATCCGGCCACGGGCCTCATCTCCGGCACCCTGGGCAGCATGTTTGAGGGCAGTTACCTGCAACTCGGCATCAGCGCAATCAACTCCTCCGGCACCGATAGCAACATCCTGGATCTGAACGTCCTGGCCGCGCCCGTGCCCCCTGTCGTCAGCAGTTCAACCTCCGCCACGATGACGGTCGCCTCACAATCCAGTTACCAGATTACGGCAACCAATTTGCCCTCCTCATACGTCGCAACCGGCCTGCCCGCTGGATTGGCACTCAATTCCGCCTCCGGTCTGATTTCCGGCATACCCCTCTTTACTGGCACCTATTCGGTGCTCCTCTCCGCATCCAATTCCTACGGATTGAGCCCCTCTGCCAGTCTTACTCTGAAGGTCGTTCTTGGTTCTTACATAAATCTCTCTCAGGGCAGCAACGGCGTGACAGCCTCATCCACCTTCAGCCCGACGGTCAATCTTGCCCCGGCCGCGTGCGATGGCAGTGGCACAACGATGTGGGAAAGCGCTTACTCTGATCCGCAGTGGATACAGGTGGACCTCGGTACGGTTTGCACCGTCCATCAGATCATCATCGATTGGGCGGCCGAGGCCGGCAAGAACTACAACATCCAGGGCAGCACCGATGGCTCCGCCTGGGTCGATATCGCGACACCCGTTACTGGCAATAGCCAGACAGGCGTTGTCAATTACACCGGCTTATTTGCCTCCGTAAGATGGGTGCGCATTTATGGCACGGCCAGGGCCACTGCCAATGGCTATGGGATATACGAGTTGCAGGTCTGGGGAGTACCGGGCCCCAACGGCTCAGAACCGATCGTGGACGGCACCATGACCGCCGCGGGAAGCGTCGGAACGGCGTTCAACTACCAAATCACTGCGACCAACAGCCCGACCGGCTATACTGCCACCAATCTCCCCGGCGGCCTCATCCTCAATCCGACAACCGGTGTCATATCCGGTACGCCCACCACCGCTGCGACGACTGCCGTTACCGTCACCGCCACCAACGCATATGGGACGAGCCCGCCCGCTACGGTTACCATTACCATCACTCCCGCGGCTGCCGTTACGAGTCCGCTGGCGGCACAGGGCATTGTAGGTTCGCCGTTCAGTTACCAGACGACCGCCACTAACAATCCTTCAAGCTTCGTGATCAGTGGATTGCCCGGCGGTTTGTCGGCTAGCAGCTCATCAGGACTTATTTCAGGCACCCCAACGACCTCGGGGACCTTCAATATCGGCCTCGCTGCGGTCAGTGGCGGCACCACGGGTCCCACATCCATATTGGTGCTTGTGATCTATCCCATAGGCTCCGATATCAACCTGGCTCTCAATGTCTCGGCTGTCATGGCCAGCTCCACGCAGGCCGGAAACCTCGCTACATACGCCACTGACGGCAGCCAGGCTACACGGTGGGCCGCTTCCTCGGCTACTTATCCGCAATGGTGGGAGATTGATCTTGGTGCGAGTTACACCGTTGATAGCTTTTCCACCTACTGGTACGCCGATACGACCCGTTCTTACCAATACACCATTTCGACATCGCCCGACAATGTGAACTGGACCACCGTGGTCAATCAATCCGTCAACACCACGTTGGCCAACTCGAACGACCAGATAACAGGGACAACGGCCCGCTATGTCATGATTAACATGTCGGCCTCCAGCGATGCCGCCGGCTTTGCCTCGTTCTATGAGTTCCAAGTCTGGGGCCACTCGGCTAAATCACCCTCCATTACCAGCGCATTGACGGCCTCAGGCAACGTGGGATCGCCATTCAGCTATCAGATCACGGCCAGCAACAGCCCTGGCAGCTTCAATGCCACCGGCTTG
>Ga0206799_1079_pt1 | contig 21455 bp, 16 predicted proteins | sample Alteio_BWOrgCont_67_FD_152900 | JGI IMG/M metagenome (GOLD analysis project Ga0206799, IMG submission 152900) | Enriched cells from forest soil in Barre Woods Harvard Forest LTER site, Petersham, Massachusetts, United States -... | ecosystem: Environmental > Terrestrial > Soil > Temperate forest >...
TTTTTTAAAAACAACGTCAATTGGAGTTTTGTTATGGCTAGTGGTTCTTCTTTAAATGTGTATCGCTTCGGCGCTATCGGTTTGATTCCCAACGGAAGAGTATTAGATGTAGTAAAAACAGATAGAGATGAGGCCCCTCGACAACCTAGTTGTTCGTCTCGCATCGTTACAATTGCTTTAGCCATTTTTGGAGCCCTACTTGTTGCAGCCGGAGTCTTAGTTGCATTGCAGATGCTTCCTATTATTTTAGCAGCGGCGGCTATTCCAGTGGCTATTGCCGCATGTGCAGTCGGTGGTGTTTTCCTACTAGGGGCTGCCTATCGCGCTTGTTGCTCTCCGAAACAAGAGAAAGAGAATGATGATGCTCGACAACAAGATGTTCCTCCTTTAGGACAGTCGGATGACCACTCACTTTTTAGTAGTCGTTCAGATAAAAGAAAACTTGGGCATGAACCTGCACTACAGAAGGAGAATCTAAGCCTATCGCTAGCCCGATGCCACTTGACCAAAGGATTAATGGAATGTGAGCAATTAGAGGTTCAGGCCGAATTTAATCGGAAGAGGTTACAGAGCAGTATGCAAGCTGATGATAACAAAGTAAAAGTAGATCTGGGGGAAATATCGGATCTTTATACAGCTGATCAGGAGCTTGACCGTATGGAGACACAAAATTTCTTGCAAGAAACAAGCGACCAAGAAAGATATGCAGCAGCAGCATTAGAAATAAAAACACGTGTCAACAATATTGAGGAAGCTCTGAAACAGCTTGATCTTGACAGTCAACTAGAAGCTCTGTTGTTGCCGATAAGTCCAAATCCACCAGTAGTTGATGAGCAGCTTATTAAAGAAAAATTTAATTTAAGTATTGATCAAGAAAATGAAGACTTTGATGGTTCGAATAGGGGTATTCTACATTTCCACGAGGAAGAATTAGAATCAGAGATGGCAATCATGCACCATGAACTAGCGGTTGCTCGGCGTCAGTTTGAATTAGAAGAATCAAAAAGATTAGAAATTGCTATACAACAAGCTGATCTGAAAGATGCTCAAAATCTTTTAAAGGTAGCGCAAGCAGCTGTACAGCAAGCTCAGCAAGAAATAATAGAAGCAGAAGCCGACCTTCTAATAAAAAACCAAGTGTCCTCCATTGCAGCTGTTGATGCAGATGCGTTAGCAGCTGCAATCCAATTTACTGTAGATAGTTTAAAAATAATTGGATTTGAAGAAGTTTCTGAAGAAGACAAAATAAGCTTCCAGTCGAGGGTTTTTTTGACAATTCTTGATGAGCGAGGCTTAACATATGACGGTATGCGAGTAGTCCAGCAAGATGGAGCTGTTCAATATATATGGTCGATACAGGGCTTTGAATCTCCAGACCTCTTTGCATCTGATGAACAAGATATAACAATCCTTGAGGGGAAATACCATATAGAGTTGGCTTCCTTTGGTGAAAAGAAAGAGTAAACATCGTTGATTGATTTTGTTTTTGTAAAAATAAATTAAATAAAACTAATAGGTTTGTAATATGGCAAGTGCAAGTGCGAGTTCTAGTGCGGTTGTGTCGGTTTATCATTCAGGAATGACGGTGGCAGCACCCACAAAAAAGGTCACAGATCCGAAGATGCTAGCGCTCTTTCAAAGACGTGCACCTGCAGTGCCTGCAGCAGGCCCATTAGCACAGCCTATGGATCCCTCTCGTGCAGTAGTAGCCTCGGCGGATCCCTCTCGTGCAGTAGTAGCCCCTTCTCCTGCACCAGATCTATCCCCTAGTAGTTTATTATCAACACTCCACAGCGTTGATTTAGCCCTTACTACAGCTCATCTCCTCAATCAAAGAACCTCTGGTCCTGTCGGAACAGTTGTTGCTGTTACTTGTAGAGGATTGAATACTTTAAGAGGTACTGGAGACCTTTTTGATGCGTTCATGAACTTTGCCCCGGATGGTAGCAACTCAATCAATAGTGTCGTGGTTAAGCCAGCAGTGAAGCTCTGTTTAGATTTGAAGGAGTATTTTGAAGGTAATGCTACTAAAAGATTGAGAAATTGTAATAAAGCTGCTAAAGCACTAGTCGAGTTATTTGAAGATTGGATCACTAGTCAGTGCCCAATAATTATTCAAAAGATTGAACGGTATCAGGAAGAGATGCTATTGATCAAAAAAAATTCCCCTCTCAGCTCGCAAGAGTTAGCTGTTTTTCAAAACGAAATGAGAGAATTAAATGAATTAAAGGGAACTCTATTGACTATCAATGCAGTTATTTCTACAGGTCTTTTTATTTTCGACAATAGTCGTTTGAAAAAATCCCTTATTTCGAAGTTTGGAGAGATTTTGCGTGGTTTGGATAAAAAGGTGCGTCTTGAACAAGGTTATATGATGGCTCAGCCCGTTGTTAAAGCGTGTTTGATGACAGCTCTTGGACCTGCCGGATTTTTGACTAATCATATTCCTGTAATATTTGCTGGTCAGATTGGGGAGCAGGTGCAGGGGGCTCAAGAGGTACTGGGGCAATTGCAGCTTTTAACGAAAGCTAGCAACCTCTATGATGCTGCATCTATTGGCAAAGCTTTCTTAGCTATGCGTTTTCTGGAACCAATCCTCGAGAGATACATGCTTATCCGAGAGCTGATAGGGACAATGATGCTGCCAGCTCCAGCATCCTATGAACAATCTTCGGAACATGGCCATCGAATTGTTGGTAGAGAGTATGGTTTTTGCGCAAGCTTTTTTTGTGATCCTGTAAAACAGGTTGAATCATCATCTGGTTCTAGTTTGGTTTTTCCTCGATTGGCTTCAGAGCCATTTGAGTCAAATATAGGTAGTAGCTTATGCTCGCTAGTCTCTGCAGAGTACGCTTTAAAATTGAAAGTAGATCAGGTGGTGCATGAGAATTGGGGGGGGCCTAACCCAGAGCATCCACGGGCACGGCTTTTAAAGCTTGCCGGTAGCTCATTGGCTGCAACTAAGGCTAAAGTTTTTATGGCACAGTTGTATTTAGCAAAATCGTGCTTAGTTGGAGCAGCAAAAACCAAAACTGGACAAGAGATAATTCGGAAGTTTTTTGAATGGTGGAATGCGCCTTCGACGCTACCTGTTGTCTTGGCACTGGCCGAAGCGACTGGTGCTGCAGTTGGAGTCTCTGCAGCAGATGCCTCCGCTTCAGCTCAATTAGGCGGTATGGTAAGTTCTGCCATTAGGCCCGTAGGGATGCGTTTAAATTCTACAGAAACAGCAACTTTCGGAGCAACACTTCTTGTTGCTCAGTTAATGACTTCTTTTTCCGTTTCAGGAGCAGTAAAAGGTGTTGCCGTAGCAGCAAGTGCAACTGAGTTTGGTATGGACATGCTAACTGATGTGATTTTAAATGCAACTCAAGGATTGCAAAATGGGGTACAGAGTGGTGTTCAAAATCAAGTCTTTAAGTTGGCTTTTGTTCTGAAACATTATTCCTCAGAAACAACTGATTTACAAAGGATTTCAGAAGAGTTATCTGCTCCTGAACCATCCTTAGCTGTATTGCCTAGTTTCGTACCACCGAATGATCTGCAAATGGTTATACAATCTCCGAAGGAAGAAGTAGTTCCCCCTGTAGCTTCTTCAAGTTCTAGTTCCGTACCATCAAATGATCTGCAAATGGTTATACCATCTCCGAAGGAAGTAGTTCCCCTTGTAGCTCCTTCAAGTCCTAGTTACTTTTCTTTTGTAGGTGATGCTATAGTGTCTGCAAGTAAGAAAGTGAGCGCTGCAGCAAGCGAAGTAGGTAGCAGAGTGAGCGTTGCAGCAAACAAAGTAGGTAACGGTCTGAGCGTTGCAGCAAGCGAAGCAAGTAGGGGTCTGAGCTTTGCAGCAAGCGAAGTAAGACTTGCTAAGTCAGAACTGCGAGAAATAGATAGGACTTGGAAATGGCTCCAGCTTCAGTTGGAGCTGCAGCAAGAATTAACTCCAGATTTGGTCCCAGAAGACGAATCCTTGGACTCGGATGCTGCGGCATCCGCATTAGTTTCTTCCGAGGCCGGAGAAGGTGAGCTTGATTCATTTGACTTTGAGTCCGATGATGATGATAGTGCGGAAAGTGCGAGTAGTGCTGCAGTTGCTCCTAAAAAATTTCCAGATAAAACGGTTGAAGATTTTCTGAAACGGAAGCTTTTGGCGGATGCGCAGAAATTAGAAGAGATTGGGCGTACAGGGAACCCTCTAAGGCCTCTCTATTGGAATATAGAGAGTACCACTAGTTTGCGAGGAAAAACAACTTGGCGTGTTACTACTCTGAATGAAAAAGGGTTGAAGTTGTTCCAAAGATGCTAAAAGAAAACTCTACCCCTTAAGCAAAAAGGCCAAGAGCGCCTCGCGCACAAACAATCCATTCTTTGCCTGCTCGAAGTAGTAGGCAAAGGGTGTTGTGTCGATCAGCAGATCAACCTCATCCACGCGTGGCAATGGGTGCAGAATTCGTAGATTTTTCTTCGCGCCTTGTAACCCCCTCAGAGTGATACTAAATCGTCCGTCCTTCGCTTTGTACTCTCCCTCTTCAAAGCGCTCCTTCTGTAGCCGCGTCATGTACAATACGTCCACCTTGCCCACTAACTCCTCCACAGAGCTATGAAATGAAAAGTTGACCCCGCGCATTTTTAGCTGCTGTACGATCGCATCGGGTAGAGAGAGCTGCTCTGGGGAGACGAAGTAGAGTCGGATATTGAAGAGAGAACAGGCAAGGGCCAGTGAGTGGACGGTACGCCCGTACTTGAGGTCGCCGACGCAGGCGATCTTCAGCTCATCGAGTCTTCCTTGACACTCCTGGATCGAGAAGAGGTCGAGGAGAGTTTGGCTTGGATGCTGGTTGGCGCCGTCGCCCGCATTGATAATCGGAATGCAGCTTGCCGAAGCAGCAAGACGCGCTGCTCCTTCCATCGGATGGCGCAAGACAATGATGTCTGCATAGCCGCTGATCACGCGGATGGTGTCGTAGAGCGACTCTCCCTTCTGCAAGGAGGTCGAACTCTTGTCCGAGACGCTGATCACGCTGCCACCCAGGCGCAGCATCGCCGCTTCAAAGGAGAGTCGGGTGCGAGTGGAGGGATCAAAAAAACAGCTGGCTAAAATCGATCCTTGCAAGAGCTGTGAGGAGCTTTTTTTTTTCAAGACAGCTGCCTTTTTCAAGATCAGCAAGATCTCTTCCTTGGTCAGATCAGAAATTGAGATGAGATGTTGCGCCTGCATGTGCCTCCTAAAAGTTGTACGGCTCTATGGTAACTCTCCTGAGGGGAGATTTGCAAGAGACAAAACGTTTTGAACGGTTTTCTGAACGCAACTGCTGTTTTATATCACAACAACTTGAAGAGTTGGTTTTTGACAGCGTCAGCTTTGCCTCAAAATTTTCATCCTCACTCTTCAAGTCATTTTGGTATATAGGAAAAGTTTAGAGAATGCCTCCAAACAAATGCATTTTTTATATTAGTTTTCTGAGCTATAATCTCGACTTATACCCAAACAACTTGAAGAGTTGGTTTTTGACAGCGTCAGCTTTGCCCCAAAATTTTCATCCTCACTTGCGCCTTCCGGATACCCCGAGGCAGGCGGGCTTAAAATAATGGATCCAAAAAAAATGAGCAGGTAAGAGATGCAATTTTTCAGAAAGTCAATTGTTTTTGCCCTCTTACTTCTCTCAGCTTCCATGCAAGCAGAAGAGCCGCATCCTCTCCTCAGCTCCTCCCATTGGGGAGCCTATGTGATCGATGCAGATAGTGAGGAGGAGGTCTACAGCCATAACGCCTCGCAACTCTTTATTCCTGCCTCTATCACCAAGTTGTTTACAACAGCTGTGGCGCTAGAAGTTTTAGGGCCCTCCCACCTCTTTTACACGCAGGTTAAGGCCTCAGCACTGCCTGACGAAGATGGGCTTCTTAGAGGCAATCTCTATCTAGTTGGTGGGGGAGATCCCTCTTTAACCTCAGAAGGATTGAGGGAGCTGGCAAGACGTGTTTCTGAAGCAGGTGTTCGAACAGTTTTTGGCAAAATCCTTATTGACGACAGCTTGTTTAATGGGACATCCCTGCCAATCCATGGAGAGTGGGAAGACCTGTCCGAAGAGTATTCGGCAGAAGAGAATGCCTTGAGCGTCAATGATAACAGTGTACGAGTAGTGGTTGCTTCAAATAGCGAAAAGATTGCAACTATTGTAATAGAACAAGATGTCCCCTATTGTCAATTGGTCAATAAGGTAACGGTGGATCAGAAGATCCAAAAGCCAAGTCTCACCATTTGTAGAGGATTGACGGATAATGTGATTACAGTGACGGGAGCGATTTCAACGGATGCCACTTTGATCAAGAGAAAAATTGCCGTCCATCATCCTCAGGAATTTGCAAAGGAAATTTTTATTAAAGCGCTTGAGGAAAGGGGTGTTTTAATAGAAAATTCTGAGAGTTCAGCTTCGCAAGAGCAGTTGTATGAGATTGCACGGCTTCCCTCTGTGCCACTTCTTTTAATTGTTAATAGAATCAACAAAGAGAGTCACAACTTGTCTGCAAATCTTCTTTTTAAAGCGACAAAAACAGCGTCCTTCTTGAGCAGAGCCTCTGATAGCCTTCTCTATGACGGAGCTGGATTGTCTAGGCATAACCTTATCACACCGATTCAGACAGTAGCACTCTTGGCGTATATGGATAAGAGTTGCTACAACCTTCAATTTCTGGAATCACTTCCATCTGCTGGCAGTGTTGGCACGCTTGCGAAGAGATTTTCCCAAGAGCAGTTTCCTGGAGTTGTGGTAAGAGCTAAAACAGGCTCGATGTCTGGAATTTCAAACTTGGCAGGATTCATCGAGCTGCCTTGCGGCAGGCGACGAATCTTTGCTATTTTCATCAATAATTCGTTATGGTCAGGAAAAGAGACAGCTAAGGCGTTAGATGAGCTCTTGATCCAGATCTGTAAGTGAAAGCCGGTTAGAGGGAAAGGCGCGATCGCGCTGCAACAAATATATTTTTAAATTAGGGGGTGTTGTCAATTGGCTTTGTTCTGAGTAAATGCAATTGACGACACGCCTTAGGTTCGCAATAGATAAATGATCAGCAAGACCCCGGTTAGGAAGATGAGCATTGCCAGTAGCGCTTCAAGAATGCTGGATGAGTGGTAGTCTTTATTATTGATCTGCCGCTCTACTTTTTTAAATTTAAAAAAGGCGAAGAGACAGAGCACGGAGCCTATTCCCACAAGAGAGATGCCAAATAGGGATGGAAAGGAAGTTGAGGGAGGAGTTGTCGCTGAATGTTCTGAATTTTGTAATAGGATGCCGATTTTTTCGATGAAAAAAGCAAACTTCTGAGTAACAAATCCAAAGGCCATGATCCCAAGATTTGTGCGGATCCAGGCCAAAAAAGTGCGCTCATTTGCTAAGTGGTCAGTCCAGCTAAAGGTTTTTATCTCTTTTTTGCTCATGAAAATAATTTTATCGGCTGACACATCTCGCGCAGGCGCTTGTGAAGTAGATTTCCTGGCTGGGCTCCATCATGGTAATGGCATAAGAAATTCTGTTTGAGAGTGTAGCTTAGGCCGCGGCTCATCTCTCTAGAGGGGATGGAAAATGTCTCCGTATGGAAGGTGAGAATCGGAATCGCTTGCCTGAGGAGCAGGTCGTAGAGAGAGCCTTCATCATCTTGAAAAGGAATCGATGTTGTATTGAGATACTGTTTAAATTCGTAGAGTGGGATTTGCAGCTCTTCTGTTCCCAGCTGATTGGCATAGGTTTGCAATTCATGAAAATGATCGATAATTAGATCAGCTTGAGCTTTTAGAGCTTCTAGTTCATGGACTGCAAATTCTAGAAGCTGCTCTGCCAAAAGACGTGCTGTGCTGAGATCGCGCAGAGTGTTTATGTTTGATAGAGAGCTCATATGGGCTCAAGATACGCGCATCAAGAATTTTTTGTGAAATAAAAAATCGGAGTAGAGGGATTCGAACCCCCGACCTACTGGTCCCAAACCAGCCGCGCTAGCCAAGCTGCGCTATACTCCGATGCGAATGTGGAGACCATTATCCTGCAAAGGTTCTTTTAATTCAAGTTGCTTCAAAAAGAAAATCTGAGATACCTTAAAGAAATGGTATATTTTCACAACGCTCCTGCATCTTTGCGCCTCAAAGAGCTTGCAAAGAAGCCTTTAGATTTGACACAAGAGGGGGCCCTCACCCCGGAGCGCATCCGAGCGATGCGCACCGATGGAATGGGTTTAGAACTTCTCTACGCAACAGAGCGCGTTTCGCACGAGACGCTGGAAGCACTCTTTTCTCTCTCCCTCGAGATGGGGGTCCACGATAAGATGGTGGCGATGCAGGCAGGGGAGAAGCTCAACTGCATTCACGGCTACCCTTCTGAGAACCGAGCGGTTCTGCACACGGCGATGCGCGATCTTTTCGAGCATCCTCAAAGCTCACCGGTAGCAAGTCAAGCAACGGCTCTTGCAAGGCGCGAGTTTGAGAAGTTGAAGAGCTGGATCCATGGAGTTGAGGCGGCGGCACACTTTACAACGATGGTTCAGGTTGGTATTGGAGGATCGGATCTTGGCCCTAAGGCGATCTATCTAGCATTGAGAGCGTTTCAGAGGCCGAAGCGTCACATCCATTTTATTTCCAATGTCGATCCCGATGATGCAGCACAAGTTGTGCGTGAGGTTGATCTCTCAAAGACTCTCTTTGTTATTGTCTCTAAGTCAGGAACAACTCTTGAAACCAATACCAATGAAGCACTGATTCGCCACTATTTAGAAGAGGAAGGTCTTGATCCACGAAAACATCTGATCGCTGTGACGGGTGAGGGGAGTCCAATGGATGACCCATTGCGCTATCTTGCTAGCTTTTACATCTGGGACTATGTGGGAGGAAGATATTCAGTCACATCGATGGTTGGAGGCGTGATCCTCGCCTTTGCGCTCGGCTTTGATCTCTATGCGCAGTTTCTTAAAGGAGCTCATGAGATGGATCAGATCGCACTTAAAGAGCGAGGGTTTAAGAATCTTCCTCTTCTTGCAGCGCTTTTAAGCATTTGGAATCGCAATTTCTTAGATCTACCGACGAGCGCAATTATTCCGTATTCTCAGGCGCTTTCTCGCTTCCCTGCACATCTACAGCAGCTTGAGATGGAGTCCAATGGTAAGCGGATTGATCAAGAGGGGAACTCGGTCTCCTTTGAGACAGGAGCGATCATTTGGGGAGAGCCTGGAACTAATGGTCAGCACTCCTTTTTTCAGCTCATCCATCAAGGGACGACACCGATTCCCCTGGAGATTATCGGTTTTAGAAAGAGTCAATATGGAGAAGATCTTCTCTATCAAGAGAGCTCCTCACAGCAGAAGTTGATCGCAAATCTTTTTGCACAAGCGCTTGCATTGAGTGTTGGGCAGAAGAGCAGTAATCCCAACCAGCTCTTTCCGGGCAATCGTCCCAGCCGCATTCTTTTTGCAGAGAAGCTCGATGCACACACAATGGGAGCGATTCTCTCCTTCTATGAGCATCAGGTTGCGTTCCAGGGATTTCTTTGGGGGATCAATTCGTTTGATCAGGAGGGGGTTCAGCTTGGCAAACGTCTTGCAACGGAGTTCACCAAACAGTTTGTGCATAAAAATAAAGGAGAGCCCCTAGACATTAGAGGCTTCCCACTTGGAGTCGCCTTTTTAGAAAGCATCTAGTCTCATCGGAATGAGCGTAAATTGTGCGCTTGTAGAGTCGGTGACAAGGCTTGGATTGTAGGAGCCGAAGAGATCGAAATGGACCACTTCGTCGTTGCTATGGCGCAAGACGTCGAGAAAGTGGTGCGGGTTGATGGCAATATCAATCTTCTCTCCAGCGTAGTTCACCGGCATGTTGACAGTTCCCTCTCCAATTGCTCCGCTCATTGCAGAGAGGTATAGCTCTCCTGAAGAGAAGCTAAATTTTACAGGAGCGCTTTGAGAAGAGGTGAATAAGGAGATCTGGCGCAAGAGAGAGATCAGCTCCTCGCGATGGATTGCGATCGGAGTGCTGCTTTTTTTTGGTAGTACTTGACTCAGGTCGGGATATTTTCCAGAGAGCAGTTGTGTCATCAATGTGATCGGACCGATTTCGACGGCACACTTGTCGGGCATCAAGATAAATAGGACGTTATTTTCTTCCCCATCAATTAATTTTAAAATCTCTTCGACAGCTTTAATCGGTAAAAGAAGAGAGCAGTTTGGAATAGGAAGTTGTAGTGGTACCTCAAATTTAGCAACCCGTTTTCCGTCTGTTGCGATAAAAGAGGCCAGTTCATTCTGATATTCGAAATAGATGCTATTTAAGAGTTTCTGCTGCTCGTCACGCGCTGCAGAAAAGGATGTTCTTGAGAAGATCTCTTTTACGAGAGAGGCTAGCAAGGTGAAGCGGATGCCGTCACTGAAGTTTGGCAGTGTGGGAAACTCAAGTTTGTGCATTCCGTGGATTTTGAAGTGAGAGCTTCCTGAGTTAATAAAGATGGTCTCTGGCGTTGCAGCATGGAGTTCAATTTGTGGTGCTGTCAATTCGCGCACGAGCTGGAAGAATCGCTTTGCCGGGAGGGTGATCGAGCCTTCTTCTAAGATTTTCGCATCGGTAAAGGCGCGAATACTCACCATGAGATCTGTTGCGCTCAAGATCAGCTGATCATCGACCGCTTCAAGTAGAATATTGGCCAAGACTGGCAGAGAGGGTTTAACTGGAACAATCGATTGAATTTTGCCAATTAGTTCTGTGAGAGAGGTTCTTGAGATGATCAGTTTCATAGTAAAATCTCCGGTTACTGTTTTTCTTTATAGGCTCGTGCAATGTCCAGTTTGGCGTCCTTCTCTTTGAGAGAAGATCGCTTGTCGTAGCTCTTCTTGCCGCGCGCGCTTGCAATTTTGATTTTAGCTACTCCATTTTTTAAATAGAGTGCGAGGGGAATCACTGTCAGCCCCCTTTCTTGTAAAATCGATTTGAGCTTAATAATTTCACGTTTGTGCAATAAAAGCGTACGTTCGCGCTTCTCTTCATGGTTATGGATATTGCCAAAACGGTAGGGAGTGATAGAGGCATTTTTTAGGATAGGGGTCTTATCTGCAATGATAATATAGGCATCTTGTAAATTGCCGCCATGGGCGCGCAGAGATTTAATTTCTGTTCCAAGGAGGGCAAGTCCAGCTTCCCATGTCTCTAAAATCTCATAGTCGTGAAAGGCTCTGCGGTTTGAGACTAATTCGGCATCACTTTTTTTGGCCATAAACTACTTATTTACCAAAGAGCGACTGACCAAAAGGTGTGACACAAAAACACGATTTTCCACAATATGTTCCTCTTATGACAACGCCAGCCTCGTAGAGCCACTCTAAGAGAGCTGTTTTAATGAAAGCATATTCTTCTTGCGTATATTCAGGAAGAGCATACTTCCAAGTTTTGCCAATTTTTTTTAAAACTACAGTGGAATTTTCGCTTAGGCACAGCGCCAGCCCCTTGATAAAGTCATCAAATAAGACCCAGCCAGAGTGTAACACGCGCTGAATTGTCTTCTCTGTTTCGCGTAGATTGCGATCTGTGTAGAGGTGTGAATCGTTGCTTCTAGCAGGAAACTGGTTCATCGGATGTCTTAAGAGGTGGAGCGCACGATTCTCCTCTCGCATCTCAAGAAAGGAGCCAGCAGATTCCAGCGGATAGAGTTTTCCGTCGATAATCTCAGCTAGTCGGATGAGGCAGAGCTTCTGAATGAGACGGTTGAGATAGCTATTCAGTAGGGATGGATCTTGATGCGGCATCATCTCTTGCAACGTGACTGCATTGATTGACACCTCTCCTTTAGAGTCTGTTTTAACAGGGATGGGGCTCTTTTTAACAGCTGTCAAAAGGGTGGCCATATCCTGCACAAAACTAAAAGGTTGAGGGCGAAAGTGATTAATTTCCGCGATATTGTTGATTGATTCAGGCACAGAATTGCGAATGAAGTGCAGATAGTCGGCCCATTCTTGGAATGGAGTGATCACTTCGATCAGCTCTTCTCCACTACGTTTGTAACCGAGGCAGGCGACAAAATTAAATTCTAGTAGGAGCATGTACTCGGCAAATAGCTCTTTGGAGAGGCGATACTTGCTGATGAGCTCTTGAGCTGGCATACTGCAATCTTTAGCTTGATAGACATCTCGCATCATGCTTGTGAGAATCGGCTCTTCAAAATTGATCTCCATCAGATAGCGTTGAAAAATTTGTGGGGTGTAAAGATATTTTTCAACAATAGAATCAAAGATGTTGTTAGAGGTGCGCGGAATTGCATACCAGCTTGGAAGAACGTGAATGGGCACTTTACGCAAAAGTCCCTGTAAGTAGTCCATCCCTGGCTTGAAATCATCGCTAAATTTTACCAATTGTGACTCGTAATACTTGCGCATCTCTTTATCGACAACAAGCGTTTCGGCAGAGATTGTAAAGAGCCCGGTCTTTTCAATTTTTTTTAAAGAGGATAAGAGTCGCTCTCCAGTTATACTGAGGCTTTTAAGCAATTTTTTAATGGGGATTGTGATGGAGTCGTAAAGTATTTCTTCTAAAACTAAAATGTCACAGGCGTCAAGTTGCGCCATGAGCAGGCGGTTTTCGATGTCGCGCTGGTAGTCATAGTCTTTAAGCGTAATTTTATTTTTACGAGTGATCGTCTGTTCTGTCATTTGACTTTAGAGTATAGCAGATTGTAAAGAAAAAAACAATCGCAATTGCCTCTATTTTTCTCCTCTGGTAGAATGACCCAAACAATTACTTGAGACAACATGAAATACGAACATCTGCGCATTGAACCAAAGTGGCAAAAATTTTGGCACGACCGCCAGCTCTTTCACGCCGAAATGGATTCTCAAAAACCAAAATATTATGTGCTCGATATGTTTCCTTACCCTTCAGGATCGGGTCTGCATGTGGGCCATGTGACTGGCTACACAGCAACCGACATCCTGGCGCGCTATAAGAGACAAAAAGGGTTTAATGTGCTCCACCCGATGGGATGGGACAGCTTTGGTCTTCCAGCAGAGCAGTATGCAATTCGCACAGGAACCCACCCTACCGTCACGACAGCTGCCAACATCAACACCTACCGCAGACAGCTACAGGCTCTCGGCTTTAGTTACGACTGGAGTCGCGAGATTGCCACCTCTGACCCTTCCTACTACAAATGGACGCAGTGGATCTTCACCAAACTTTATGAAAAAGGATTGGCTTTTGAAGCGGATATGCTTGTTAACTACTGCCCGGAGCTGGGTACTGTCCTGGCCAATGAAGAGGTGGAAGATGGGCGCTCAAAAGAGGGCGGCTACCGGGTTGAGCGCAGGCCCTTGCGTCAATGGATGCTGCGCATTACTGCTTATGCGGACCGGCTCCTTGAAGATCTAGACCTGCTCGACTGGCCCGACTCGTTAAAGAGAACGCAGATCAATTGGATCGGGAGGAGTGAGGGAGCAAGAGTTGACTTTATTCAAGCAACAAGCGGAAAGACAATTTCTGTCTTTACTACATGTCCCCACACACTGTTTGGTGTCACTTATTTAGTTTTGGCCCCAGAGCATCCTCTAGTTAAAGAAATCACAACAGAAGAGCAGAAAGAAGAGGTGGATGCTTATCGCGACTATGCGGCGTCCCGCAGTGATTTAGAGAGAGCTGAGCTGAGTAAAGAGAAAACGGGAGTCTTTTCAGGCGCCTATGCTATTCATCCTGTCACAGGAGAGGCTTTGCCGATCTGGATTGCAGACTACGTCTTGATTCACTACGGTTCGGGAGCTATTATGGGGGTGCCAGCCCACGATGAGCGCGATTTGGCTTTTGCGATGCGCTTCTCCTTGCCTATTGTGACTGTGATCGAAAACGAAATAATGGTTCAGAGCCAGTTTTTAAACAATCTCTCCACAGAAGTTGCCAAAAAAGAGATGATCCAATGGCTTGAGGAGCGGGGTAAAGGAGAGGGGAAGGTGCAGTACAAGCTGCGGGACTGGCTCTTTTCGCGCCAGCGCTACTGGGGGGAGCCGTTCCCGATTCTTCACTTTGAAGATGGTACAAAGCGGGCGCTTGATCTGATGGAGCTCCCCCTCTGCCCGCCAGAGCTTCAAGATTTCAAGCCGTCTCCGACGGGCGAGAGCCCTCTTGCAAAAGTGAGGGATTGGGTTGAAATTGTCGATTCTAAAACAGGACGCATCGCTTTTAGAGAGACTAATACTATGCCGCAGTGGGCTGGCTCTTGCTGGTATTACTTGCGCTTCTGTGATCCGCACAATGGCGAAGCTGCGTGGAGTCCAGAAAAAGAAAACTATTGGATGCCCGTCGACTTGTATGTAGGGGGAATTGAGCACGCTGTGCTCCATCTCCTCTATGCAAGATTTTGGCATAAAGTGCTCTATGACTGCGGCCTTGTTAGCACTAAAGAGCCGTTTCAGACGCTGAAAAATCAAGGTCTTGTTATTGCGCGCTCATATAAGCTTCCAGGCGGTGGTTATGTCTCTTCCGAAGAGGTGCGTGAAGAGGAGGGGAGGTACTTTCAGATCGGCACAGAGACTGAGCTTATCTCTGGGATCGATAAGATGGGAAAATCGAAGCTTAATGGTGTGAGCCCTGATGAGATGATTGAGGAATTTGGTGCCGACTCACTGCGTCTTTATGAAATGTTTATGGGTCCTTTTGACAAAGAGAAGCTCTGGAATACGGATGCAGTGAGTGGCTGTCGTAGGTTCCTCAATCGCTTTTACGATCTGATCACTTCGGACAAGGTGTGCGAGGAAGAGAGCTTAGAAGCGTCTAAACTGATTCATCGCTTAACAGCTAGTGTAGAGCGCGATATTGAAGCGATGCAGTTCAACACATCCATCGCCAAGATGATGGAATTTATGAATGACTTTGTTCCGCTTGCTGCCTACCCTAGGAGTGCACTGAAGACTTTAACGCAGCTCCTTTCGCCCTTTGCTCCGCATCTTGCCGAGGAGGCTTGGGAGCTCTTGGGAGAGACCTCGTTGCTGCTCTTTGCTCCATTCCCGCAAGTCAATCCGATCTATCTGATCGATGAGACTGTAACGTACGTGGTGCAGATCAATGGCCGTATGCGCGGTAAGTGGGAGTTGCCAAGAGATCAGGATGAGAATGCACTGCTTAAATTCATTCAGAATCAGCCTCAAATCGCAAAACATATCACTGGAAATGTCTCTAAAGTGATTTATGTCCCAAATAAACTGATTAATATTGTGGTTGATGTATAGCCTATTGCTACTCCTATTGGGAGCTCCTCTTTTAATTTGTCAGCGTCTTTTTCTGGGTAAATACCGGAATAGTCTTTCACAGCGCCTGGGTTTTTCTTTGCCAAAAATGCCAAAGGGAGGATCTCTGATCTGGATTCACGCTGTCTCTCTTGGCGAGACAAAAGCTGTGATGCCGCTTTGTCACATGTTACAGCGGGAGTACGCAAATAGTACGATCGTCTTTTCGAATACAACCGAGACAGGCCATCAAGAGGCGACCAAGAGCCTTCCTGGCATTGTAACGTTCTATCTGCCACTAGACATTGGATTCATCATGCGACGGCTTGTCAAGCGGCTCCATCCAGATCTCCTGATTTTTGTTGAGACCGATTGCTGGTATAACTTGATGCGTTATGCCAAAAAGGAGGGAGCAAAGATTCTCCTTGTGAACGGAAAAATTTCTGAAAAATCAGCCAAACGCTTCGGTTGTTTTCCAGAGTTATCAAAGCGATTTTTTGGAAAGCTCGATCTCCTTTGTCTACAAAATCAGGAGTATCAAGAGCGCTTTGCAGCGCTTGGCGTCTCTTCTGACAAGCTCCATATAACTGGCAATTTAAAATCTGATATTGCACAAGTTGTCGCAAATCCTGAAGCCTTGCGCAAGATGCTGCCCTCGAATGCTGTCATCATTCTTCTTGCCTCCACGCACGATCAAGAGGAGAAACTCCTTCTAAAAGCCTTAAAAGCTGTGCAGATTCCCAACCTAAGAATTCTTCTAGCGCCGCGCCACCCAAATCGCTTTCCCCTCGTTGCCAATTTTCTGACCGAAGAAAAAATTATCTGGGCCTCTTTTTCTCAAGGCGGCAATCCCGATGCAGAAGTGATCCTCATTGACACAATGGGAAGCCTTGGTCTCTGCTACCAGCTCTCGCATTTGTCGCTCATCTGCGGCAGTTTTATTCCTGGTATTGGTGGCCACAACCTTCTAGAGCCGCTACAGCTTGGTAGCCCGCTGATCTTTGGTCCCTATACAGATAATCAAACAGAATTTGCCTCTAAAATTCTAGCTGCTGACGCAGGCATCCAAGCAGCCGTTGAAGAGCTGCCAGAACTTGTCTTGCGGCTGCTAAATAATCCAGTAAGACGACAAGAACTTTCAGCGCACGGCACACAGTTGGTGCAACAGATGCAAGGGGGGAGCTCCCGAACTCTCCTGCAAATTAAAAAAATATGGCCTGCTGAAAAATAGCTTTGGTATTTAAATCGGCACTTGTGTACGCTCTTGTATTCGTTATCGCGGGGTGGAGCAGTGGTTAGCTCGTTGGGCTCATAACCCAAAGGCCGGAGGTTCGAATCCTTCCCCCGCTATTTTTCTTACACTTTTCGCGGCGGTATAGCTCAGTGGTTAGAGCAGCGGAATCATAATCCGCGGGTCGCTGGTTCAAGTCCGGCTACCGTCACTCTTATTTTCTTATTACTTACAATTAAGCATTTGAAATTGTATGACTAAAAAAACAAAAGTGCCTGCTAAAAAACCATCTCTTAATAAAATCAATGCTGCTGATCCTAGTAGCTATGCCAAACTTCTTGAAGCTCTAAAAGCAGATATTCAGCAGACTCAAGTGCGTGCAGCATTATCTGTGACAAAAGAACTTACCGGTTGATATCAATACGATCCGGGCCTGGCTAGGACACGTTTCGATCAATACCACAAATATTTACGTTGAAGTGGACCTCGAGATGAAGGCAAAGGCTTTAGCGTGGTGTGAAGTGATTGGCAAGAAGGCGAAAAAGCGGTGGAAAGATGATAAAAACCTCTTTGTGATATGATCCTTGTTTTAATCTGGGAGAATCTATGAGTTTTACATCTAGCGTTTCAAGCACACATACTTATCATGGAAGCTCCGAAGTGAACTTCTTCTTAAATGAACATGACGCCCTGACTGTTACAATAGATACGGATAGACTGCACATAAGATCGGTTGAGGCTTCGGAAGAAGATTATGGTCCCTATGCCGCTTTATTTGGTGATCAAGATGTAATGGGCAAATTTGCTACAGGACAGACAAAAACCAGAGAAAAGATGGAAATCCGAATCAAAGATGTTTGGGTAAAACGTTGGCATCAAAATGATCCTTATACTGGTCTAGCAGTTTTTAAAAAGGATACGGATGAGTTTCTAGGTCATGTGGTGATTGGACATGGAGACTCACCAGGGCAATCTGAGCTTGCATACCTCTTCATGAAAAATTATTGGGGTAAAGGGTTTGGGACAGAAGCTGCAACTACAGTCGTAAAAGAATATGCCCCAGCAACCGTTATGGAAGGGTATGCTTTAGAGGGTAAAACTCTAGAAAAAATTACAGCAACTGCAAGGCCCGACAATCCTGGCTCAGTGAAAATCTTGGAAAAATTAGGAATGCATAAGATCGGTGAAGAAGAAAAATATGGAGCTTTACGTCATCATTTCTCAATTAATCTAAGCGAACTAAACAAAGTTTAATATTGATTGCTCACCTCTGGTTTTAGATTTAAGAAATCACCTAAAATTATGTTGTGTAGAAACAGAATTTTTTTGAGAATTTAGCTGCATGAGAAGAAATGAACGCAATATATGAGTTGAAGGCAGCGGCATTTGATCCACGTGCTTAAAAAGTCCTGGTAACACAAAATTCGCTTGACCCATCCTTAGCCAGTTAGCGCTTGTTTATTAGCGTCCTTCGGCGCTACCCGCGGCAGTGCCGTACCCCGCTCGCTTCGCTCGGAGATACAGCCCAGCCTCGTTACTAAATCGAGACGTTATGGTAGCCCTTGCGCTTGTCGCTGGTCGATGATATGCGCACCTGTTGTCCTTCATGCGGTTCAAATGCATTTAAAAAAATGGGATTAACCAGTATGGGGATCAGAACCATAAGTGTTTGGAATACAATAGGTAATTTGTGTGGATTTTTTTGTAACCTAATACTTATTGCACCGCCATTTTTTTGAACGGCTCCACTTAAAAAGTGCTGCTAGGGCTTTTTAAGAACGTACCTTGTTTCTAAACCGCATCATCTCATTGTTTGGGACAAATTCTGGTTCATTACAACACGAATCAAGAAATGGAAAAATTGATATAAATGCATCACCTGAACAGACTAAAAGTTGATCATTCTCATTTCTAATCCACGTAGCAAGTTTATTGTGCCACGTAGCAAGCGGAGATTTATCTTCTGAACGTAGAAAGCTTCCAGTTATAACATTCAGGAACGTTGTAAGAGCAAGTTGAGCGATACGAATGGGGAACTCTATAATCGCCATAACAGGGGTCAAAAATTGGCGTACAGCCCATGTTGTTGGGCCAAGTAATGGACCTTGTTGTTCTTTCAAATGGTGTTGCAAACAACCTGTTGCTGAAGTTCCGTTTTCTTTATAAAAATAACCAGAAGTGTTTTTCCATACAGAAATGCTGATAGAATCATTAATGTCACGACCGTGTAATATAATTCCAAATATTGACGACATGACAAGTTCCTTATTGTTTAATATATTAAGTTACATTATATCTTCTAATTTAATTGATTGCAATATATAAAAATTTATTCAAATGAAGTGAGTGTCTATGTAAAGTTTGCCAACCGTTCAAAAAAATCTAGACAAATCTACACAAATGCATAGACAAATCTGACACGTTAACAGAACAGTGGTGTTAACGATTCGCGTGCCGGAATCTCGCCGTCAAAATCCGAGAGCTTAGCTGTCTCAGAAGCCGCTTTTGAAGGGGCTCTTGGATCGGTATTCTCCGCCCGGAAGTGCGCTGTAAGCGCCGCTTGAAATTTCTTGTTGAGTTGCCCCCATTGGAGCCACACATGCCCAGATCGATTCCTTACAGGTAGATCAAGGGTGACGTGACCCCCTTTCCCATCGGGGATTTCCCGTTGGCCTTGGGGCATTCTTTCAGAAACTCCTAAAAATCTGCGGCCAATACAGAGGGCCGCTGCTATATGAATCGTGATGCCATACCGTTGTGCGAATTTAACGCGCCCAATAAGTGAGGTGAAGGCTGGATTAACGCTATGAACTTCCACTCCTTTTGAACTTCCTCGACTCTTGAGCTGTTCAATGATTGACGAATAGGCAAAAGCAGAGAGCATTCGAGAGTAGGAAGGGCTCTTCTGTTTGAGCTCGGCTTTCTTTTTTTGAAAGTCGAGTTTTTCAATAATAAGTGGTTTCTGTGCCTCTTCAGAAAGAGCGATGATTTGAATGAATTAATATTACAGGCTAATGGTAGAAGTTCTCAGAGGGCGTATTTTTGTGTTTTAAACGCCTATTCTTAACTTAACATGCTTGCTGACAACGAGAAGAAAAAACAGGGGCGCTGTGTTGGGATGTGTTATGCGTGTTGCGAAAAACAGTGGTTGGAACTCCGTTAAATAAAAGGAGCAACAGCAATAACAACCTTAGCAACTCCTTCAACAGCAGCTTTACCAACAGAAGCAGCTCCTTCGATCACAGTTACAGCAGTCTCGCATCCTTCCTTAATTTTTTCTCTAGTTTCGGCATTTTCAATTCTGGTGGTTGCTCTCAGATGCTTCGAAAGGACCGGCTTTTGTTGTTCCATTGCAGAGCTAGCTTCAGCACCCGTGTGATTGCCATTCATTCGTGATATATCGGAGATTCTAGTATCTGGGCGAGCGCTGAGCATCGCAAGTATAGAGTCATCTGATCCTGGACGCAATGCAAGAAGGCTTGAAGCAGTCCTGCCTGCTCTATCTGGAGTGTCAAGCGCTCCAGCTACTGTCAGTCTTCTAATGATTTCTTTGTTGGCGGGTTGATGCATATCTTCAAAAGCTAAGGCGTGTAGGGGCGTCTGCATTTCTCTATTAACAATATTCACATTTACTCCAGATGCAATCAATGCAGTAACGACATCCAAATTGCTAGTCCGAGCTGCCCATTGCAATGCAGAATTACCACGTACATCTCTTAAATTCAAGTCCATGCGTTTTTTTGGAGTTCTTGGCTCTATCAATTTTAAAGCAATGCTACTGTGTCCTTTTTGAATGGACACGATAAGCGCCGATAAATTTCCAACATTTTGCAGATTGAGATCCGCCTGAGCTTCTATCAACCTCGATACCCATTCTAATTTTTTCGCTTCTGGATAAGAAGATTGAATTACGTGCAAGATAGGGCCATTGCCATTTTCATCTATAATACGAAAGTTCCCGCCCCGACGCATCAAATGGTCAACATCTAATTGACAAGCTGCCGCTTCTTCATCTAGATAGAAGAAGAGGTGTTGTGTAGAAGATTTTTCTTTCCCAGTTACCATTTGTTGACTATCTGGATTGAGAAGATTTGGATATTTTCTCTCGGCTGTAGCTTTAAAAATAGCCGCGTTAGATATGGCGATGGAAGCATCCGTATCCCTACAAAGAAACCTGGTTGTGGCTATATTAAAAGGTCTTCTCCCTGCTATTTTGCTTTGAAAATCCGCACCAAAGGCTATCAAGACTTTTACAGCATGAGCATTTTCCTCGTAGGCGGCATACCCAAGTGGAGTCCAGCCCTTTGCATCAGGTTTATCCAGAATGGCAGGTAAGTGTCCTCTGCCTTCACATGTGCTTAAAAAATCACTCAGTTCTGAACGGTCTTGTTCTGCTAGCAAATGAAGAGCGGTTATCCGTTTTTCATTTTTGGCTCTAAGATCTATGTCAGGAATCCGAAATAGAGCTGAAAAAGCATGAAACTTTTGATTCTTAACAGCAAAAACTAGTAGCGGCGTTTTTTCTTTTTCTATTTTTGAATTAAAAGAAAACTTGTTGGCGTGGAAGTATGCTATTATACTTTCGTCATCTCTATTAATAGCTTTCATCATTAATTTCATGGATGTGGGTTCTGTCTTAAGCGCTTTAAATGCATTCAAGAGACGTCTTGGACGTGATCTTCCTCCGTTCACCACTCGTTCAAAAAAATCCTCTGCTATTTTATCGATCGGTGTGTCTAAAGATGGAAATTCTGAATCGCTATCTGAATTGGCTTCATTAACAACATCTATTGGAAATGCATCATCCGACTTAACTTCGAGGGGAGCTTGCGAATGCGAGGAACTAGCACTTGATGAGGCAAAGTGGCTTGGGGCTTCCATCTGGATGTGGCTAGGATTTCTTGCTCGATCATTGTCTAAGCCATCTAAGTTAGGAGAAAAATCGGGATAGAAAATAAGAGGGCTGTCTTTGGAAAAAAGTCTAAAGCAGGACATAAAA
>Ga0206799_1066_pt2 | contig 20932 bp, 22 predicted proteins | sample Alteio_BWOrgCont_67_FD_152900 | JGI IMG/M metagenome (GOLD analysis project Ga0206799, IMG submission 152900) | Enriched cells from forest soil in Barre Woods Harvard Forest LTER site, Petersham, Massachusetts, United States -... | ecosystem: Environmental > Terrestrial > Soil > Temperate forest >...
ATAATAGTAAAGATGCTATCCAAATTAATATTATGCAAGGCGGCAAGTCGTTAACGAACGGTTTAAAACGTATCGCTAAAGGTGGCGATTTCATAGGTGGCGAAAAAAATACTACTGATCCGGATATAAATAAGGAAACAAAGCTTGAGTTGCATTATTGCCCTACAGCAGACTGGTGTAAGACGAATCTACCAGAAAAATTCATTGTGCTATTTCCTGCAGGTAAAAAAATCTATATTAAACTTCATGAGAACAAGCTTGTACCACAGCAAGGCAATGTGTTAGGGCTTACAACTAAGTTATATAGTATTAAGGGCAATATAGAGCCAAAAGACATGTTTATAGTAGAGGGTAAAACAAAAAAAACCGCCCTTGGTATTGAACTACCTACAATGGCCGCTAAACAGAAAGTCACTGGACAACCTATTGCAGTATCCGCCCAAACTACTGAGCTAGAATCTGTAGGTAAGCAAGGTGTCACTGGAGGCCCTATTGAAGCGTCTGCCCAAACTACTGAGCTAGAATCTGTAGGTAAGCAAAAGACATTACCTCAAACAGGACTAGAATCCGCTCCCAAGCAAGGTGTCCCAGGTAGACCTATTGAAGCATCTGCCCAAACTGTTGAAGTATCAAACATTCAGGAAACACAAGATCCTGAAGAGATGGCATGGCAACAGTTTCCAGAAGCAAATAAATTCAGGAAAAGTGATCATGCATCTCTGAACGAAACTGATCCTATGGCGCTTGAACTTGCTCGCAAAATTTTTAGCGTGACGGCATCAAGCCCAGTAAGCGAAATCAAAAAAACATACCACAAATTCGCTCTTGAATTCCATCCAGATAGAGGTACTACCAAGCTATCAAAAGACGTGAAAAAAATAGCATTTGATATTATCAGCAGTGCTCACCAGGCGCTATTATCCAACGGTAATTTTGAGCCCCAACGACAATTAGTAATTCTATTGAAAAAAGGGGGGCAATTCGACGGTCAACGAGAATTTATGGCTCCCCTTTATCAGAAAATCAAAAACACTTTTAACAAAACCAGTTTAATGGATGTCCAGAATAAAATCTCTGCACGACAAGGTGTGCCGGAATGGTGGAGAAATATGACGCTTGAGATTATTACAAAAGCACTCAAGGGTAAATAATAATGGAGATCTAGAGTAATAAATGGCGCTTTTTACGTATTTAAAAAGCGCCACCGTTTTTGTACAAGGTATACTACACCTAATACTATGAGATGAAAAAAATGATCAAATCATATAAAATAACCAAAACAGTCGCACTGGCAGGTATGCTAGTTGGCAACACGGTATACGCCGCTGATCCAACGTTCATCCTTAAAAATGGTAGCCACGCCGGAGCGATCCAAGTTGATATCATGCAAAAGGGTAACTCACTATCAGGTCGATTGATTAGCATCGCCAAGGGTGATGAATATGCAACCAATGTACCGCTATCAAATCCAACAACCATAGAACTACATTACTGCAAGACCGCTTCTTCATGCAAAACTCAGTTGCCGGAAAAGATGATCGCGCAATTTCAAAAAGGTAAAACAATCTACATAAAATTTGATGGCAAACAGCTTGAAGCTCAAAAAGGCTCTTTTGGCAAAACAACCGGAAAATACAGCGGATTAAGCACAGACAACAATGTAACAAAGAATGAAATAAAAATAACCCATGCAAAAACATCAAAGGCCGATCTTGGTGTGCCCATCTCTATCAAGGAAGCGGCAGAAATCGCATGGGAAATATTCCCGGATGCGAACGCGGTTAGACTAGGCGGCGGATCATCTCAAGAAATAGATAGGCTCGTATTAGGTGTATCTGCATCTGCATCAAAAGCTGAGATAACAAAAGCATATAGAAGCGGTGCCTTACTCTATCATCCTGATAAATATGAGGGCTTATCCAAAGAAAAGCAGAATAAGCTACCAAAAAATGCGATGGTTCGAGACGAGGTATTCAAAATTTTTTCTACCGCTTATGAGAATCTAAAATAATTTTTGTAGGTAACCGTACAGGAGGCGCCTTGTAACGATGCAAGCCGGTTCTGTTTAACAAAATGCATTGGCGAGCAATAAGGAGAAAACGTTCATGTTCAAATCATGTAAAACAATACAAACACTCGCATTAGTAAGCATTCTGATCGGTACCGTTGCGCATGCTGACCCGACCTTTCATCTGAAAAATAACAGTTCTAATGCCATTCAGATCGATATCGTACAAGGTTTGTCGTCCGTGACCGGCCTTAAGCGGATTGCCAAAGGCGGTGAGTTTGCGTTTCAGGTAGATATTACTCAGCCGACCAGGCTTACCCTGTATTACTGTCCTACCGCCTCTTTCTGCAAAGAGTATTTACCTGAAAAATATACGGTAGACTTCAAAGTAGGACAAACTATGTACATCAAATTTGATGGGACAACACTTGTACCCCAAAAGGGGAATATGCTTACCGGCAGAACCACTGCAGGCTACTCTCTAAAAAACAATACAGCAGCAGATAATATGTGGATAACGCATGGTGCACGGGAAAAATTGAGAACAGGCACTAAGGAATCTGTTGCGGAAGAGCTTAAAAACCGGCCTGAGAAATCATCTCAAGAGCAACGAAGTTCATCAACTATGGGACCCAAGGAAAGGCTTCTATTATTATTTACCAATCCTCCCCAGTTTTTAGATAATTTTGCCTTTGAATTACAGCACATGCTCAATCAAAGTTATAATAAAACGACTCTTATGGCAATCAAGAAAAAAATCAATCAAGAAAATTTAACGCAGATCGGGCCTACCCAAAAAGAATGGAAAAAGAACGTCATTACCATTATCGATCAAGAGATTAAAACTATACACTAGAACGGCAAGCATGTTCTACTTATACAAAGTAATGCTTACGATAATATTGTAGCTCCGCTATTGATTCATAAATATCATCAATAGCACGATGCCTATTCTGTTTTTCAAATTTAGCTATGCTAGGGTACCATTGTAAGACCAACTCTTTAATCGTTGATACATCGATAATACGATAATGCAGCGGTTGTAGAATCCGTGGCATATATGCCGACAGAAACATGCGGTCTTTCCACACAGAATTACCCGCCAGCCTGCCCTGATTATTTTTGCAATGTGCGGCAATAAAATCCACCAGCTGTTGCTGCGCATCGACTACATTGATATCCGATTGGACAACTAGCGACAATAACCCGCTGGCTGTATGTAATCCACGCACCATAGGACTCATTGCCTCAAGCGCTGTAGCGGGTTGATGGATCACCACACTTGGTCCCTCTGCTACTATCTGCAATTGTCCATCGGTGATAACGCACGCGATCTCTAAAATTACATCTCGATCGGGATTGAGACCGGTCATTTCCAGGTCCATCCAGACTAACAATGAGTTATCCATTTGATACACTTAATTGGAACAGTATAAATTTAAATCTGATGCTTCAAAATCCCTTTCTAAATCAAGATACTTAACATAGTCATGAACTTTGGCTACAACAAACTTGGGAACCGCTAGATGCTCGTCCCAGAGCGATAAATTAAAATTATATATATAATTTGATTTACGCCACTCTATTTGATACTCCAAATCTGCTGCTTTGATTTTTTTAGATGCTATTGTCATCGTTTCACGAATAATAGCCTGCAATTTTGTCTTTATATCTCTCGGCAATTCTGAACCAGACTTACCCTTTACCATTTCGTTTACATCATCTTGCGTAAACTGATAATCTTTGTCAGCCGTGTTATCAGTATTGAGACACGCTTCATTAAGCAGGCATGCAAATAGTTTTTTATGTCCAACAACCTCAAATGGTACCTTCATATAACTCAAGATAGCCCTTTCACAGAGCCTTTTAACATATTTTGTTTTAAAAATTTGTTTTTTAGTTTCTGTATTTTCTTGAGCGCCTGAGGCCATGGCTAATGCTACTAGAGCAACTTGGTGATACATAGTGATCCTTAATTTATATTGTGCGTGTTATATTATGTGTCATTTATTCTAAGTTAAAATTTTCTATATAGGCCGGAATTTTGTTAAGTATCGTTAATGGAATCGCTTCCGGTTTATGCCATTGGGTAAAATCATAATTATACAGATACGATTGCTTAATAAGCGCAACCGCGTTTTGGCGTTTTTCTTTTCCAATTTTCCTTTGTATCTGCGTATGCGATTGCTCAATCAAACCCTGTAATTTCACTGTAAGCCCATCTGATAAAGCCATTGCATTAAGATGCAATAATTCACTCACCTCACCGTGGGTCAAATGATTTTTTTTATTGACCGCACGTGATTGACAACACGCTGCATTCAACATCTCAGCAAAATGTTTTTTATAGCCAATCACCTCAAGAGGAATATTTACTTTATTGTACAGCGCCTTGCCATATACTGCCTTCACATTGTCATTAGTGAATGGTGTCTGATTATCCGGGTACTGATGAGCACCAAAACTTAGCGCGACCACTGCTGCTGCTACCGCTGTATTCATTCTGATCCTTTACGTAAACAATCAAATCTATATTCTATGTACAACCCAGTGTATTATAGCGTTTTATAGATCAAAATTGAAGGTGGATTATGCAAAAATTCCGTGTTGGCGTACTCATGGGTGGCAAATCAATAGAAAAAGAAGTATCTTTCAACTCCGGACGCACCGTATGCGATCATCTTGACACCTCACTCTATTGCGTAATACCCATTTTCCAAACAGCAGATGGCATGCTCTACCTATTGCCACAACAGTTTCTACATCGCGGTAAAATTAATGATTTTGCACATCGCCTGACAACAGAGGCAACTTTGATTGCATGGGATGACTTACCCACACTGATTGATTTTATGTATATCTGTACCCATGGCAATTTTGCAGAAGATGGCACCCTGCAGGGATTTTTGGAAATATTAGGTATTCCGTACTTAGGCTCTAAGATACTTGCCAGTGCGCTTGGCATGAATAAACTCATGCAAAAAGATTTTTTACGCGCACAAGGTATCAATGTTCCACGTGGTATTGCGCTCACCCCTCATGAAATCAAAACACAATCAGTTGATACTATCATCAAAACACTTGAACAGCAAAACTTAGATTTCCCCTATGTGATCAAACCATTCAAGGAGGGTTCATCTCTGGGAGTTTCAGTCGCATTTAACAAAAAAGAACTGAATGATGCCATACAAAAAGCATGTCATACCGATTCGCGCAAAGCACAAACAATATTAATAGAAGAAAAAATTGAGGGTATGGAATTTTCATGTATTACCATTAATGATCATACGTATACACAGTGGCTCCCCTTGCCACCAACGGAAATTGTACCCGAAGACACTACGCACTTCTTTGATTATGAACAAAAGTACATGCCTGGCAGAGCACATAAATTTACCCCAGCACGCGTCAGCACTGAAATACTTACCACTATTCAAGCAACTTGCATTAAGACATCACAAGTATTAGGTTTTAGTACTATGTCTCGTATTGATGGATTTGTTGATACAGCAGGAAGAGTAATCATTGTTGATCCAAACAGTTTATCCGGCATGGGCCCGGCAAGCTTTATTTTCCGTGAGGCCGCTGAAATCAACATGAGCCACACTCAATTGATTAACCATCTAATAGCAACTGAATTACATATGTATGGAATAAATAGAGCAATGGCACAAACACACGCCAACAAAAGTCATATTGTACAGAAATTACGTGTTGCGGTATTAATGGGTGGCGCCTCCAATGAACGAGAAATATCACTCGAATCGGGAAGGAACATTTTTTACAAGCTATCACCACACTCGTATGCAGCAATTCCTCTTTTTGTCGATAGTAAAATGCAGCTACATCAGCTCACTCAACCATTATTGGTACGTAATTCGACACACGAAATTGAATCAATCCTTACTCCCGATATGCATGTCCGCTGGCAAGACTTGCCTACTATCGCAGATTTTGTCTTTATCGGGCTACACGGCGGAAGCGGTGAAAACGGTGCAGTACAAGGCACCTTAGAAATGCTTGGATTACCCTACAATGGATCCGGCGTATTGACCAGTGCGCTCTGCATGGATAAATATAAAACAAATCAGTTTTTACGCAGCCATGGCTTTGAAGTACCTATGGCACAATTGGTTGAAAAAACTATGTGGCATACCAATAGGGCAGAAATTCTACAACAAATAATTGATGCTATTACATTACCATGCATTGTCAAACCATATGATGATGGCTGCAGTGTTATGGTGGCAAAAATAAATACGCTTGAAGCACTCAGCACACATATAGAATTAATATTGACACACAAAGATGCTGCTTTAGTTGAAGAATTGATTGCTGGCATGGAGCTCACCGTCGGCGTATTGGGCAATGACGATGCACACGCATTACCACCAAGCCAGGCTGTCGCACAAACAGGTATCTTGTCCATACAAGAAAAATTTTTGCCGGGCGCAGGAGAAAACCAAACGCCAGCGCCATTGCCGGCAGATACATTGCAATTGGTACAATCAGTCATTGCAGAGGCCTATAAAACATTGCAATGCAAAGGTTATGCGCGTATTGACTGCTTTTATCAACGAGCAGATGAAAGCCCTACACACCATGAACGAGTCGTGATTTTAGAAGTCAACACACTGCCCGGCATGACACCGGCGACCTGTATTTTCCATCAGGCAGCAGAAATTGGCATGAAACCAATGGAATTTATTGATGCGATTATTAAGCTCGGCATGGAAGAACATGGGCAAACGGCCGTTCGCAAAGCACCGCAAACAGAGCTGGAAGCATAGTTACTCTTGCTTGAAGAAATGGCGCTCAAGCTTGGTATGGTGTATTAATGATTTACGCAACCAGGCTAAAGTAAGCTCCTGTTGTTCTGCGATACTTAATTGCCAAGCAATAGAGGTCGTACGTAATCGCGCAGTCAGATCATATAAACAAATACCTACTGCAACTGATACATTTAAGCTTTGGGTAAATCCCACCATCGGCACGGTAATAAAGGCATCCGCATACTTGACTGCGTCATCGCTCAGTCCATGCTGCTCAGTACCAAAAACCAAGGCTATTTTGCTATCCAACGGCAACTCATGTATCGTTGATGCTGTCGGATGGAGACTGGTTCCCACTATTGTGTACCCAGCCGCTTTGAGTGTATTAAAACATATCAGTGTACTGGAATGTTTATGCACATTCAGCCATTGGGCCGCGCCTTTTGCTATACTAGGCGATAATGCAAATGAACGATTAGTATCAACAACGTGCACATCTTGTAGGCCAAAACATTCAGCTGAACGAAGTGCTGCACTGGCATTATGTGATTGATATAATTCCTCTAACACAATAGTAATATGGCGAGTACGACCAGCGACAATCTGTGCTATTTTTTCCTGCTTTTCTACTGTTACAAATTGCTGTAAATAGGCAATAAGCTGCGAGTTGGTATTCTGTTCGCTCATATTACACAAGTAACGTCATAAGGGTAGTAATACAAAAATAGCTCAGCAGGGCAGAGGTGAGGTTGCTCAATATCACCGCAAGTAATAGCTTGCGGACTGATAATTCTGACCCTATATGTAGGGCACCTACAAATAATCCCTGCAAAAAGGCATATATTCCGCCAACCCGCAAGGAGGATATCAAGAGATCTTTAGTAGCTGCCACTTCCGTCAATTCACTAGGCATGTTTTCTATGGCTATGTGATAGATAAACAACCCAATGGCACACACGGTAAATATCATAAATGCAAAAAAGTGAGCACTAAAGGATAATAGAATAGAGCGCGCCAAGCTAACACGGGCAATTAAGCTTAAAAAAATACAAAGCACAAAGGTATTGAGTATCAGATGGAACCAGTCATAGGTCATACTGAAAAGCCAAGAGGATAACAGAAATTCGTATAAAAAAATATGGAAGGAGTTCATAGTCAGTCTCTGTGTATTCACTACCGCTCAAATCCTTCGACCCTTCGATAAACCGCTACGCGGCACTCAGGGTAAACTCCACCACTATCGAAGGAGCCTTCAGTCCCGAGCTTGTCGAGGTGGTCAGGACGAGCGGTAAAGTAAATTAGTCTATATTAAAATTTTTCTTTTCAATTATTTGTGGTAACTCCTACATGATCTGACAGAGACCAGTTTTGAGAAAGCACTGTCGATTTAGATTGCGTCTATATATTTTCCTCATTGCTCATCATGCTTTCATCATCGCTCATCCTGAACTTGTTGAAGGATCGAGCGGCCTGTCGCATTCTTTGATTTTTGCCCATTATTAAGGCGTACAATCTCATTCCAATCTTGCCTTATAAGTGCTTCCTTCTTTTTTCGAGACCACCCTTTTATTTGGCGTTCTGCACAAAATGCTTCATCTCGAGTACTAAATAGTTGTATGAATACAACCTCTATCGGCCTCCGATTTCTGGTGTAGCAATTCGCTATCAAGCCCAATCTATGCTCGGATACTCTTCTGTCAATGTCATCAGAATGACCGGTATAATATGATCCATCATGACACTTTAGGATATATACATAAAAATTATCGAGCATAGCATCTCGCACATCCACCGCCGCTCGATCCTTCAACAAGTTCAGGATGAGCGGTAAGGGAATTAATTTTCAAAAAATGCCGCTGAAATCTAGCAAAACTATTATATCAGTGTACCGACTATAGAGCCGTACGCAAGCGTTATTTGATCAGAACCCGTTTTTTCTTGTATATAGGATCAATCGTAAACCACTCACCACCTCCCCCATTTTTACTGATGACATCCTCATATTTATGTTTTACAGGATCTACTTTAATAATACGTGCAGTAGTCAGAGCTGCCAGTACTGATAGATCAGTATGATACAATTTATATAGATCAGTATGATACAATTTATACACAAGAGCATTGGGTTTAAGCACTTGCCAAACTAAATCCTGAAAATTAACATGGGGATCAACGCCCAAAGAAATCAGTACCGGAATAGTACCAATCTGGAATGGTTTTAAATCGCACAGCTCAGAGAGTTTCCACCTATTCGATTGCCAATGGCCGACAATTGCAGAAAACCCGAGCTTTTCTAGGTCTTGTATAGTCAATGTGCCACTTGCCATGGGCTTGCCTAACAAATTTTGCACTAATTGTGGTTTATACTGCTTATCTGCGCCAATATGCTTGATTCTATCAAGCAACGAATCCCGCAATCTTTCTCTTGTTGCCTCAAATTTTGGTGAAGGCGCGCTTTTGTCCATATGCACATCCTCATTGGTCAACTCATATAATTGCACCCCTTGGTGGTGAGGCATGAATAGGGTAAATACTGATGATTCGGGACTGGCATTGATCCAAATATCCACCACGTTAGCCAAGGCTGGATATTGAGCAGTTGTATCATAGCCTACGGCAGGATCGGTCAAGTATAAAATATCACTTTTTTCATCTGGGTTCTTTTGTGCATACTGCGCATATTGATACCCGTTATCATAAACAGTCACCTCAAAATGATACTGCTTATTTTTATTTTTCAGCGATATCTGCTGCGCAATTCTCGTTTTAAACATATCAATAAGTTGTGCAGACTCATGAAATTTTATCAGAGAGTCCATATGCTCCAGTCTGGCGCTATACCCTTTTTTCTTTTCCCTCTTTATTTTTTCTTCCTGCTTTTTTACCGCCTTGAGCGTCAAAACATCTGGGTATACCAAATCAATGAGGTTTACATCAATATCAGTAAATGTTTCAAACAGCTCGCTGACCAATAAATAATCTTGCATCAACCCACCCGATGCAAAGGAGGTATATATCAGCTTTTTACTCACCGCAAAGCTGTTGCGTGCATCGGTCGCCATGAGTATAACCAATGCTATACGCTTGGGCTCCGCAATACAGGTACACCAGTTCATCTTTTTATTTTGATCTTTTAAAGCAAATTCTATAAAACAATTGGTCATGACACGCGTCATCATATTCCTGAACTGGTTCATGTTCCAATAGGAGGCCCACATCTTCTGTACCGCGGGTAGCCATCCCCGGGTAGATTGATCTGCAAAAATATCTGATTTAATTGGCGCTGATTTAACCACCTGCTTAACCGTATCAATGATAAAAGTACGGTTTGCATCAGTCATGGGTAATCGTACCCGTTTTTTATCTGGATCATAGGTCGCTGGCTTGGCAGGATCATATTTATGATGTTCTAGCCCTTGCACTTGTGTTTTCAATGCATCAATACTCTGATTCCATATCGCAATGGTGACATCTTCAAGTGCTTGCGTATTTTTAATCTGCAATGCCTGCGCTTGTTGCGCCCCAAAAATCAACAGTACTACTATTTTAATCAACATTTTCATAGTATACCTTCTATTTCCATAACTCCTGTACTATAGTAAACAGACATATGCTAACACATATAAAACACCGTATTCAATAACAGTTCTTAAAAAAGGGACTTATTAATGAAGCACTTGTTATTTTTAATGCTTATAACGACCCCATTCTCAGCTCATGGCATGTGGCCATTTAGCACTCCTCCCGCTAGTCCCACCAAGAAACCCCAAGAGCTACAACCGATACCCACCACCCAGCATGCTATATCTCCATCACCGGGAGCTCCTATTACTATCAACGTCAATGTTACCCCTACACAAACCAGCACAACCAGTAGCAGTGCCGCCAGTGATGCAAAAACAACAACAAATACGACCGTAGACACGCAAACACAACTAAACTCATACCTAAAGTCATGTATCGAACATACACAGCAGATACAAGCACACTGTATACAGTATAAATATTACCTCATTACAGCCCTGTGCGTAATGTTCTATGGCTATTTATGCTATGAATATGTACAAGGAAATATGTTCTTAAGTAGTAATCAGCTTTGGTCTTGCTTTAGACAGGATCTATCTTTAGAGGATTTATGCAATCTTGATAGCAATGCACTCACAGACGAGCTCCTACGTAGCCTGCATATTCGATATATCACCGAGAAAGACCCCCTCAATGCCTTGGAGCCCATGGCTATGTTTTTGTATGAAATTGAGGCTGAACGGAAAAAACTCCATTATTATAACCAGCTTTATTCCTGGGCAAAATTGTTGCGCGCAGCCACCCTGCTGCCTGCCAAAGCATCACTGTACGATACCATTCCATCTCGACTTGAGCGACTCGCATTCATAAAGCATGTTTTTGTAACCTGGACTTGTCAGGTTAAGCTCAAAAGACAAATGTCAGAATAATGCACGCTTAAAACACTTTCCCCCACTATCAAGGCATTTCAAATTGAAAATATCATTGATTTAATGCTTTTGGATATAGTAGTATCTAATTAGATGGTAATATATCAAACATATCAAGTTACGAAGCAACCAGAAGCCTGGAGTACTCGTAATTAAAAAAGGAGAGTAGTATGAACTATTCATACAAATTAGGCCTAGCCTTACTTGCTGTTTTAGGTGTAAGCAATGCGGCATTAGCTTATCGCTTTAGATTCTCAAACCATACCGCTGAGATGGTACAGATCCGCATGAATCTTGCTGGCACTGGTACCGACTATGATGTTGTACTCGGTGCAAAAGGTGATCCAAATCAAGAAGGGGAAATATGGTTGAAATGGCTTCACGAAGGGATTACCAACTGGGACAATAACTCAAAAGCTGGCTTTTGCTGGAATGCACTACAGCTCAGAACTCAAATGAAAGATAGAAGTGGCAATATAGTCTGGGGTCCATGGAAAGAAGCAAACGTTCGCTATGTTCCCTCCAATCAATATACGGCAATGACAGAAGCGTCTGATAAAGCAGCATCTTCTATTATAAATGTTGGTCTGAGCGCAGGCGGTAAAGAGTCAACCGGCGAAGGATCAGAGGGTATTGCAAAAGGCATTGGTTCTTTAGTTGCTCACTCTCAATGTAAAGATCGTAAATTTGACGTAGTATATGTCAGCAAGAAGAGTAGAGAAGTTACCCTTACCTCCCTTGCTCAATAAGATAAAAGCATAATCAGAATCTATGCATCAGGCCTCCGGTCAATACCGGGGGCTTGATGGTAAATATTCACCTGTAAAGCTAATTCAGCAAGCCACCCGCAGCACCACCGGCTCCTGACATACTGCTGAGAATATACTTCACATTGTCATCACCAAAGCGGACGCCCACGCCTGCAAAGACGCCGGCGTTGCGCTTAGATACAAAGTCTTCAGCGCCAAAGACGCAGTAAATATTACGCATGACAAACATACGGTTGACCCATTTCAAATGGGGACGCTTATCTTCGCGGCGATTCCAACCATGCATATCAAAGAATTCAAGCGTCGTCACCCAGCGAAAATTCTCAGATTCAAATGGTATTTCAAAGTCTATACCAACACCGCCACTGCCCTCAAACAGCCCCAGACGTAACGCTATATTGCCAAAAATTTTACCAAATTGAAGACCAAATTTAAATGTGTTACGCTTGAATTTATCCTTACGCTTAATATAAAAATCTTTTGGTTCAACCATTAAAAAGGTATGCGGATTGGTAACGTCAACATCCTGCGGATTCACCACGTGTCCATCGGGGGTAATATAATCACGCTCTTCGCGGTTACGATACGCGAATCCTTTTTCTGAGGTCATTATTTCTACTAAATAGAAATAATCTTCATTGGGATGAATACGGATATCAAAATATCCCTTGGCATCTTCAAATTCATAATTTTCCGCTCTGCGATAGAACCCTTCAAAATGCGTATCAAAGATAAACTGTAATCGATCAAGTTTGGTTACATAATTTTTAAATCCCTGTACTGCAACTTTAAGATCATAGTAGGTATCATCTTCATTAATCAATTTGCCAATAAGACCTTTACCCTCATCAATTTTGCCTGCTACAGAACTCACATTGCGTAGGCCATCGCGAGCTTGTATAGATGCTTGTTCTAGTGCTTGCGCCGTTGATTCAAGCCTCGTTGCTATGCGATCCAAATCGCGATCAAAGGCGGTAGATATTTTTTCAACCCCATCCTGAAAACTCGGAAACACATCACGATCCAACCGTTCAGCCAGATGTTGTACTTGTGTACCAATTGCCAAGAACGTATCTATATTTTCTTCGTTACGAACAAAAGTACGCTCAAGAACTTCTGAGAATGTGGACATTTTTTCTGCAGTTTGATGCAAATTATCAATAATAGAGCGAACACGAATTTCCCCATCTGCTCCACCAACTGCTTCTTTAAATGTTTGGGTTACTTCTTGGACATTGACTGCAATTTTTTTAAATTGATGTAATAGTTCATCAACACTTACTGGTGCTATACTTGGCTTGGTCAGCGCATCACCCGATGCGAGTGTGCTCAGCAAGGGGTCACCAGGGCTAACTTCTACATAATGGGGGCCAAGCAGACCATCTTGTCGTACAATGGCACACGCATCACTATAGAGATGGTATTCTCGGAGAATCATGACCGTTGCTTGTGCACACGTAGAGCCATCAGAGAGTAATGTAATATCATCAACCCACCCAACTTTGACACCAGCTATTTTAACATCTGCCTTACGTGATAAACCAGAAATGTCTTTGAAGAACAATATGTACTGAGCGTAATAACCACGATCAAACCGAAATGCACCAATCTGAAAACCCATGTACACAATGACGCACAACGCTGCTAAAACAAATAAGCCAACACGTGTTTCTACCTTACCCTGCAAGATAATGCCCTTTTTCCATTCACAACCAATACATTTTTTTTATAATACCTTCATACCCAATTTTTTCCGCTTGCATTTTTTTTACCCGTTCAACAACAGCTATAAGTCGCTGTGTTACACTGCCAACCGTTGCATCTATACGAATTAGAAATTGTTGCGGATCAAAATTGACACTCAGCACTGAGTCTAACCCTTTGGGTAAACTCTGCAACTCTTTTTGATAGATTGGTTTAAGTTGTGTATTCCAATCTGTCTTCCACTGTACAGCCTGCTTAAATTGTTTGCCGATTTTTTTTATTAATTCTGAACGCTCTTTGACTTGGCCTTGTAATGCTGGCGGTATACCCATCAATATCAACCAGGAATCAGACAATAATCGTGGCTCTATAGTCATTTTTCCGGAATATACAGTAAAAATATCCGTCAGATATAACGTTGGTTTTTCCGGCACTTTAGTTGCCTGTGATGGCTCATAAAAAAGATAATTATTAAATGGTGCCCATTCTGATGCTGTCAACAACTGCGTCACATCATTCAGCGGATATCCCCGTTTTTTTAATAACCGCTCAAAAGCCGGTAGCAAATCACGCATGCCCATACTGTTTTCAATACGCTTGCAGATAAATTCCATAATTTTTTTCATATCGCCGTTCGCCTGGCCCTGACCTTTAAATTGCTTGCGATTAAAATCATATACCTGATTAAGATCTAACTTACCTTCCTCGCACACTATGCACACGCGAATGGCTGCATCAATACCATCGATAGCCTTGCGGAGCTCAAATACCTGCCAACGATTGAGTGCCGGCATTATGCGCACATAAAACTGCTGGACCTCATCACTCTTGTTTTGCTGCCCCTTTTTATCACTGCTATTTGCTGCTTCTTCTTTTTGCTCCACGTACACCAATTGTCGTATACCAATTTGTAGTCCACCCAGTGCGGCTAATTTTGCTTTATGGTGATCAATCATCGTATTGATAAAGGGAATGTAGACGGACCCACGCATATAAATATAAGTTGCAATCGCAGTCATGCCGGCAATCATAAACAACGTAACCATGAAAATATATCCAGAACGATGCATCATCTACCTATCCCAAATTTAGGCCGGCCTGACTGAGGTCCTGAGGGTGGAGCATTAGTGCCTGGCTTGTTTTGCAGCATATCTGGCAAGAGCGGGCGCTGTGCAACCGCTTGCTCTTTCTTATCAAAACGAGGCATGATCTGGAATTCATATGCAAAGGTTTGTGTATGTTCGTGTGCAGTATCCCAAAAATCAACCTCCACCAATACCCACTGGGGTATGAGTGGCCATGGCGGTTTATTATCTGCTACCTTGAACCACTCCTTGACCACTTTTTTTTCAAATGCCGATTCTTTATTCTGTTGCTGCACAGGTGAGTTGGCATCTTTTTTTTCTGGCGGTATTTTTACATATACTACATATTCTATGCGAATGGCTTTAATGCCGGTTGCGAGTGCATACGCTTGCGCCCCTTTCTCCTGCATAATGTCAAAATATATCTCGGGCGATTCTTGGCGCATAAGCACAAATGAATCTTTCTTTCTTGCCTCCGGCACTAATTTATATAAAACACGCGCCATACGCGGTTGTGCTTGTGTCGTTTGCGCAAGTTTTATACTCCAGTACCGCTGCATGATATTATTGGTAACAAAGGTCAGTAGGCCCATACCATGGTCGCCCCAAAAAGATTTTTCTAATTTTTTTGGGCCTTCTTGTCTGTGTACTGCTGCAGGCGCTGGCGGTTTTTGTATCGTTTGAGCACCTGGCTTACTATCTTCTTTCTTGCTACCACCTTCAGAAGGCGCTGCTTGATCTGCAATACCTGCTTGAGACATATCCGCTTCAACCGGTAAAAATGCACCGGACAGATCACGTTCTAATTGTGCACATACCAATGCCGCACGCTGATACATGTCAGCATACCGATCCACTCTGCTGCGTACTTGATTCATCTGCTGCCACATAGCAATCAATAAAGCGCTAATAACAGAGGCAAGCGCCGTTGCAATCAACAGTTCAATCAGCGTAAATCCTTGCTTCATGCCTTCTTTCCTTGCTGCGGTGGTATATAGGTGGTGGTCACCAGCATTTCTGTCAATTGCTCACCCGAGCGCCGCCAGTGAGCAGTGACCCGTTCAATACAGATGCCTTTACTGGCAGCCAGTACCGATTGGGCTGCAGGTAGTGTGCGTTGATATTTCAACTGTGTTGGTGGATTAGGAATTTCTTTTTCGTATTGCGCTTGCAATGCTTGTGGCTGTGTTTTACTGCGTGCTTCGTTCAAAAAAGTACGTAACAAAAACACACGCTCAATACGATCAGATACACGAGCAGCCCGCTGCAATACTGCACTTTGCATCATCAATAATACCGTCACAACCCCGGCGACAACGCCCATGGCGACAATTGTTTCAAGTATGGTAAAGCCTGATTTATTTCTGAAACTCATCATATTCACTAAACTGCATCGTAAATGGGTTGAGCACCAAACCTACACGGCGCACTTTACCATCAATGGTATCTTTTTTGTCAATAAAATTGATGGTCATTTGCTGCGCAAGCCCTTCAGGCATTACATAAAAAAATGCCGCCCCTGTGCCCTTGGTATACCGACTCATCTCATCAAACCCTTCGACGATAAACTGCTTAATTTCTATCTGCGCAGGCCATGAAAAAACAGAGTGGGCAAGCGCCGGACGAATTGGTGTAGTGACTAATAATCCCCTATCATCCACCTTGCCGGTTACCCGCCGGATTTGCACCATCCTTTTTGCAAAATCAAATTCAACTTCACACACCTTGTGCGTAGACAGTGCCTGCAGCGCTGCCGTTTTGGTCAATGCATTAAGCCGCGCTACAAACTGCCCTCGCTCATAATGCGGCTTGCGTTGCGTTAGATTCGGAATCAACGTCATCAGTACCGCTATGATACCGATCACAAATATTACTTCAAATAACGTAAATCCCTGTTTATTAGAGATTATGTACATTAATCCACTCTACCTTGGGCGCTTTTTTACCATCCGGTCCATATGAATATAATTCATATTGATATTCACCATCAGGAGTTAATTTATACTGATATGGATTTTGCCATGGATCTTTTGGCATCTGTTTTTTACCGCCCATATAACCGCCCTTGAGCCACTTGGATGCTATTTCGGGGTCCTGAGGGCGTGTCACTAATTCCTTCAGCGTAGCCGGCAGTCTTCCCGTATCATTTTCAAACATCATAATATTCTGTTTGATAGTAAGCACCGTATTTTGCGCGGTTTTAATTTTGCTTTGTTTTTGGTATTGCACAATTTGTGGGATAATAAAAGCTAACAGCGCACCAATAATGCCGGCCACTATCACCATTTCAAACAAAGTAAATCCTGCCTTAGCGTGCTGAGCATAACACCGGCACTCATCGTTTGTGTGTTCATACATCATGGGAGATCCTTCTCATGTTAGTTGGGTTATCGTTCTCTATTTTCTTGTTACATTGGCATATTATTCATCATACTGAATATCGGCTGCATGATCGACAGTATAATTAATCCGACTAATCCACCAACTACTACCAACATAATGGGTGCAATAGCCGCTGTTAGTTTATCGATCAATTCATTCAATTCCTGTTCAAAATTACGCGCAACGGTCAACAGCATTGCATCCAATTGGCCGGTCTCTTCACCTGTTTTAATTAAATAAATCGCAATGGGTGAAAATATATTGGTTTGTTGTAAATATTGTGCAATTTTACCCTGCTTAACTATGTTATCTCGCGCCTTTTTAAGTAAATCAGTTAGCATGGTGTTGTCAATGACCGCACAGACAATGTCAAGTGCCTCAGCTAAGTTCACCCCACCTTCAAGTAACATACCCAGTGTGTAGCTAAATTGAACCATTGCAGTTGTTTTGGTAATATGCTTGATAAGTGGAATGCGCAGCTTAATAATATCCAGTATGCGCCTACCCGCTATAGTAGACACCCAGTATTTATAACTTGCTACAACAATAACTAACAAAAAAATCAATATAAGATAATAAGCGCTCACAAAATCAGCTATAGCAACCATCGTTTTGGTCAGGGCAGGCAATTCTTGGTCTTGTCCTGCCAATGCTTCTGCTATATTAGGTACTACAAATTTAATCATCCCCACTACAACTACAAGTGCTGCTGCCAGCTGAATCATCGGATACTGCAATGCGCCAGACACCTTTTTGCGTATAGCCTCCGAGCGCTCGAGATATTCACTCAACCGCACTAAAATAGGCTCTAGATTACCGCTTGACTCACCGGCTCGCACCAGTTGTACATATAAATTAGGAAATATTTTGGGAAACTTGGCTAACGCACTGGCAAATGAGGAGCCTTCTTTGACATCATCCTTGATCATGATAGTGATAGAACGGAGCGCACCTTCAACTTGATCTACTAATAATTCCAGTGCCTGCAATAATGGCACACCCGCTTTGAGTAAAATGGCAAGCTGATTGGTAAATAGCACCTTATTTTTGGTTGTAACTCGTCCCCCAAAAAATCGCCCAAATATACCGGATCGTGACTCTTGAGAAGATACGCTAACAGTGATAGGAAATAGCCCTCTACTGACTAGTTGCTCTTTGACTGCATCCAGCGTAGGTGCATCCAGCACTCCTTGTACTTTTTTACCATCTTTAGAAAATGCTTGATATGCATAGAGTGCCATCGCAGATTCCTTTTACTACGTGCTGCAAGAACGTATTGAATAACAATAACATTTTATGATACGCTAGTAATCAATTATGGTAGTACTGTAACATAAAGGAAGACGCTATGAAATTAAAAGTTCTTCTTGTTTTGTTTTTCGCTCTGAATACGGCACTTTATGCTGATACAAAACAACAAAAACCTATCAACACACCTAACGCTGACGTATCGGTTATATTTCGCAAAATCAATCATGCATCATACTGCGCAGATGTGTTACCACATGATTTTTCATGCCTCCTACAATTGCTTGAGCATGGCAACCACAATAAAAAAGATCCTTTATATTTTGAACGCGTACTGCGCCTCTTTACTCGTCTAGCCAAAGAAGCTCCCTGTGTCAATGCGTATGCATTTAATGATCTCATTGCACGCATACCCTCTTTGCTGAAAAATAGCACTACTTTACACGCACAAAAATTACTGGATACCAAATCGTTACTGGAAATGGATATTATTGATCGGTTCAAAGGCTCGGTCAATTCACTGCTCTACACACAATTTTTAAATGATTACAGTGGATTTAAGAAAGATCCGGACATATTTCTTGAGCAGGCATCTGACCAAATAAGCGGCATACTCGAAGAAGAATGGAACGTAGGCCAAATGCGCACTATATTAATACGATTTCTAGAAGTATGTTTGGCAAAACTCGCCTGGTCACCGGATAATTATGAGCAGATATGGCAGTCAACTAAGGGCATTGCACGTAACTTAGGCAGCTTCATCGATCAGCATATTTTAGAGGATGCTGACGACCTGGATGATACACTCTGGTCACTCGTCTATCGCTTTCATTTTTTTGTAGATATTTTTGGCAACAGTCTACCCATCGAATTCTATAACACTGCAAGCGCAGAAATTAGTAATCAAAGGTTACTGCTAACTGAATTGGAAGAACAACAAGACTGGTTAATTGGTAAAGCGCAATTTCTGCAAAATAGTATCCAAGGCGCAAAAACGCGTATGCTCGCCTTTGAAAAAGGAATTTTAGCACGGTGATACGTGATGTGTAATGGACACATACTTAATCCTTCTTTTTTGTCATACTTGCAAACCTTAGTGCCTGTATGATTTCTCTATTGCCTAATTTTTGTGCCATCTGAAACAGATTAGCCTCCTTTGCAGGATCTGCGCCAAGATGCAGCAGGTTATGTACCAATGACGGATTATTGTTCATTATTGCCCATCCAAGTGCAGATACATTTTCTTCATCTAGAGAGAAATTGTCGGCCACTTCTGCGTAACGAATTTTTCTATCGTCATTCACAGGATCAGGATTTAGATCAAGGCCATAATACACACATAGTTCGAGTAGGCTATAATCGTTTTTTTCATGAGCTAAGACAACAGCTCCTACAAGACTTGACTCTTCGTCCCAGTCATATTCAAGGCTTGCTCCGCCAGAAAGAAGATGCGCTACAATCTCCACACGATGACCATTTGATTTTACGGCAGCCTTCGCCACTAGCCAATCTTCAGCTGCTTGTTCATAGTCTCCGTCTAAAACAATTGGTTCTGTAAGAATAGGCTTAAGTACTTCAAGCATAGGAATTGATACATAGCGAGCAACAACGTCCATCGCTAGCGCTAAAACATCTAATTGTTCTTTCATGTCGTATTGCGTTAAGTATATTCTCATGCCCTCAATATTGTTGTAAAGTATATGATCAACAAATGTCTCTAGGGGCGGGTCAACCTGCAGCTCATGCTGAGCATCCCATCCGGGCTCGTTTCCCTTCTTACTATAACCAAGTGGTTCAATTTTAAGGTAACTTTCGATCTGTTTTCGCATCTCCGGCGATAAACGGCTTCTAATAAAGAGAAAGTGGAAGTCGTTCAAAAGCTTCTCCAAATGTTTTTTGACTTGCGCATCAGCTGCAAGCAGAGTCTTCATAGTGTCAACATCTTTCTCTTTTATCAATCGATAACAGATCCGTTTACAATCGGTGGGATGGCGAGTAAGCATTTCCGGTTGTGTGCATAAAATAGTTTTCCAGTTGCTGAAAGAGAAAAATTTCGCCCACGGCTTACATACCAAAGTCAAATCAGATTTGCGGCATGGTGATAAAAGTCGCCAGGATAAATCATCCGAGAGCTCGCAGAATCTCAGAATGGCGTCAGCACAAGAAGATCCTGTACCAATCGTACGTTTCATGGCAAAAAGAGTTGTGTTTAGCGTGGTTACGACAAAGAAAAATAGCGCGAAAGGGGAAAAATGTGAAGTAAAACGTTTCATGTATAAAGCTTATGATTTAGTATATTGCTTGATATCTATATCTATTAGCATAGACTAAATGCAAAATTGATAAAGCATAATTAAAAAAGCACCAAAGAACGCTCAACCAATAAAGCGGTATATGCTTACTTAATTTTTTTTTAATGCGCTGTAAATGACAGTAAAAAGTTTGGTTATATTGCTTGCCTTTTGGCTTATCAAGATTAATAAGAATATTGAGATCGCAGGGATTCGCA
>Ga0206799_1084_pt1 | contig 20601 bp, 19 predicted proteins | sample Alteio_BWOrgCont_67_FD_152900 | JGI IMG/M metagenome (GOLD analysis project Ga0206799, IMG submission 152900) | Enriched cells from forest soil in Barre Woods Harvard Forest LTER site, Petersham, Massachusetts, United States -... | ecosystem: Environmental > Terrestrial > Soil > Temperate forest >...
GAGGCTGCGAAACGCAATGCGTAACTGTTGGTGGTTACATTTCTGCTAACTACCAATATGTTAAGGTGAGAGATCACCTTCACCACCGTAACTTCCATCGCTTCGCTGATAGCCGTGGAAGGCATGGCCACGGCCATCATGGACGTCATCATCGACACCATAGACATCATCATCATGATCGCCCAGATCATTTCAATAACTTCTACATGAAGGCCATTCGTATGTTCATTCGTGGAGAGTTATGTGATGGCTGGAGTGCCTTGATGAGCGTTGATTTCGCTGGTCATGACCATGTAGCTTGTCATTGGAATCCGCATGCACGCAAAGACCGCCATGTTATTGGTAGTCATGAGCTGCATGGCCGTAATCACTTCTTTATAGATCGTGCTTATATCGAAAAGACCTTCTGTAATGCTTCACTTCGTTTTGGATACCAAAAGGTGAACTTTGGTGCGGAATTTTTAGTACCAGATGAATGTTTAAAAACAATTAATCGTTCAGTTGCTACTCATTACTTCCTACTCCTAGGTCATAAAGCGAGTATTGGACATGATGGAAGAGATCAAGGAAGACATCGTGGAAGACATCACCATCATGGCGACTTCCGTCATGGAGGAAATCACTTTGCTGGACGTCATACAGGTATATACCTTGCAGGTGATCTAGGTAATTTCCATTACCATGCTGAAGTTGTAAATTCATATGCGCATAATCGCCATCATTCAACCAGATTTAATAATGAACTTGGTTATTTTGCTGGTCTTGCTATGAATGCAGAATTCGGCTGTTTAGATCTTCTATTCGGTATACATGCTGGTTATCAGCCACAAGGTACACGTAAGAATCACATTCATACTTCTAGGCATAATATCCGTGGACGTGTTTGGGGATTTGACCCTTACCTCTATGCCAACTGGAATCGTTTGAGTCTCTTAAGTGAATTCCTTTGGGGCCATCTAGATGGCGGTTCTTTACACCACAACCACAGACGTCATCATCATAGAGCTAATCCTTGGGGCTTAAATATTATCCCAAGCTTTATGATTAATGATTGTTGGGAATTGGTTGGCCGTTTCTCTTACTTAGATACAAGGCATAATGGCGCTTCTATCGATCGTGTTTTTGGTGTGATTCCAGAAACCAATGACTTCTTAGGTAGCAATCATGATGATAGCCGTGGAAGAAGACCTTTTGTAGCTAGTGAAGTTCCTTTTAATAAGGTAGCATCTGGCTCAGTAGGTGTCAACTTCTTCCCTCTTCAATCTGTCAAAGCTTCATTGTTCTATGAATATGTCAGATTTAGAGATGTATGGAATCCTCACAAGAAAGGTGACGGACGTGGTAGATTCCATAGAGGACATGCTACTGTAAATGCTGTGTCTGCTCAGCTTCAGTTAGTTTTCTAATCAGAAGTACATTACTTCTTTCTTAACCGCCGAACTTTTTCGGCGGTTTTTTTATCTCCATTTAGGGAATCATGGCTATTATCTTTCCATTTTTTGATGCTTGACTCTTCCGTTGATTTCGTGTTTAATTTTAGTAATTAAATTTTAACAAAGGTATAATTATGGATTTAAATGAAATGCTCAAGGAAGCTCAAAAGCTTCAAAAAGAAATGGAAGATGTCCAAAAAAAATTGGAAACCGAAGAAATTACGGTTTCTAATCCTTCCCGTTCTATTAAAATTACTATCACAGGATCTAATAAATTTCTTTCAGTTGAGCTGAAAGAAGAAGTAAAAGCTCTTCCTCTGAATGAACTGCAATCTGAACTTCTGCAAACTTGCCAGAATGCCATCGAAGCTGCTCGTAAAAAACACGAAGAGGCTATGAAGCAAATTACTGCTAGCTTATCTTTACCAAGTCTCGATGATATTAAGCCTCCAACTAGAAGAACTTCTGGACAAGAGCAGAGATTTGACGTTTAATGATTTTCTTTCCAAAGTGACTATTTGTTTTATTTTATAGAGTGACTCCTTCTTTTGAAAGATTACATAAACATTTAAAACAACTTCCGGGCCTTGGCCATCGTTCTGCGGAGCGTATTGCCTTGCATTTGTTAGTTCGCAGTCATGAATTTGTAGACTCTTTCATTAATGCCTTGCAAGAAGCTTCTCAATCTGTTCGCTTATGCAATGCTTGTGGTAATCTAACTGAGGATTCCCTTTGTTCTATATGCTTGGATCCCAAAAGGAATCATTCCATTATCTGTATTTTGGCTCAGGTTCCAGAGTTATATGCTATTGAAAAAACCGGTTCTTTTAATGGATCTTATCATATCCTTCATGGTATTTTATCTCCACTAAAAGGCATTGGTCCAGATCTTTTAAATCTCAAATCTCTCAAAACGCGACTTGATTCAGGGGAAATAGAAGAAATCATTTTGGCTTTAGGTAATGATGTTGAAGGCGAAGCTACTTGCTATTATATTCAAGAAATGCTTATAGCACATTTGCCAATAAAGGTTTCTCGCATTGGTTTTGGCTTGCCCAGCGGATCGGCGGTTGAATATGCAGACTGTGCGACTTTAAAAAGCGCTTTGGAAGGACGGAAAATTTTTTTGTAGTCTCAGTTTGAGATAAAAAAAGTCCAATTAAATTCTTAATTGGACTTTTTTTAAATCGATTTTTAATCAGATTATCGGCACTCACGATTGTCGTAATGACAATGGCACCAGTGTTTACAACAGCATATTAAGATTATGCCACCTATTCCTATAAGGGCATAAAGAACTCTAATCAACATAGGCATTGATCCAAGTAGTGTTTCTATTGCATTGTATTGGAACGCACCGACCAAGCCCAAGTTCAGAGCTCCGATGATTACAAGTATGTAAGATATAACAACAATAACTTTCATTTGGTTTAAATTTTGGGTTAATAACTAAGTAACAGTACCCATCCTACCGTGTTAATTTTATTTTGTAAAGACTTAAAATTAAAATTTACAATAAAAAAATCTTTTCTTGGCAGATACAAAAACTATCTTTTTAGTAAATTAATTATGAGAATCTTTTTTTTAGGTATTTGTGGAACTGCTATGGGTAATGCGGCTTTCCTTTTACAATCTATGGGACATGTCGTTGCAGGGGCTGATCAATCAATATATCCACCTATGTCTGATCTTTTATATCGTTCAAATATTCAAGTCTATGATGGATATGATATTGACCATATTAAAAACTTTAAACCTGATAAAGTAGTTGTCGGCAATGTTATAACACGTGGTAACCCGATCATTGAATGGCTTCTACAGTCTCGTTCTTGCGTTTATTGCTCTTTGCCTGAGCTGCTTGCACAGCAAGTTCTCTTTAATCGTTTTAATATTATCGTTTCAGGTACTCATGGCAAAACTACCACTTCTGCAATGGCAGCCTTTTTATTAAAAATGTTAGGCAAGGATCCGGGCTATTTAATCGGAGGTGTTCCTCGAGACCTATCTTCAGGTGCAGCCTTGGGAATCTCGCATTCGCCTTTTGTCATCGAAGGCGATGAATATGACAGCGCTTTTTTTGATAAAAGGAGTAAGTTTATCCACTACCTTCCATCCATTTTAATTATCAATAATTTGGAATTCGATCATGGTGATATTTTTAGAGATCTGCAAGATATCCAGCGCTCTTTCAGTCATTTACTTCGCATTGTTCCTCAAAATGGATATGTTCTGGTTAATGGAGATGATGCCAATATTGAAGCTTTACTACCGATTTCTTGGACAACTATTTTCAAAGTAGGTCTTGGCAATGAATGCGATTTAAGAATTGTTGATTTTGAAGAAAACTCTTATGGAAGTTCCTTTAAATTAATTTGGAAAGGGCAGCCCTGGGCTAATGTGCAATTGCAACTGTCAGGTATCTTTAATGCACGCAATGCGGCTATGGCGGCTTTATCTACAGCTCTTGCTTTACATCCACATGATCCTAAACAATTGAAGTTAGAGTCTCTGATTAACTTCCAAGGTGTCAAACGTCGTCAAGAGGTACTTTTCAAGAATGAGCACATAATTGTCCTAGAAGATTTCGCACACCATCCCACCGCTTTGAAAGAAACTTTAATCTCGTTAAGAAATCGGTACAAAGAATTTAAAATCAATGCCTGCTTTGAACCCCGAAGCAATACTGCATGTCGTACTTTCCATCAAGAAACTTTTCGTGATGCTTTTAAATTTGCTGATCGATCCTTTATTGGTCCAGTTTATCGTTTCAATCATTATTCACCAAATGACCGTCTAGATACTGAACGAATAGCTAATGAACTTCGTCAAATTGGTTTTTTAGCCAAAGCTTATGATAAAAATGAAACTTTACTGAAAGATTTAGAAGTTATTATTTATAATTCTCCTAGCGAGAAAAATTTAGTTTGTTTCTTTTCCAACGGATCGTTTGATGGTATTATTGATAAGTTTGTTGCTTCGAATGTAGTTTAATAATCTTGCTACTACTCGGCATTCTTCTTCTTTGATTGAGGGTGATTTTCTTTTTCAGGCAATGATTCTACTTTTTCCTTTGGTGACGATTCTGGCTCGAGGCTGGACTGTAATTGTTCTTGAATTTTTTTGGCAGCTACATCATAAGTGATTTCTCCAGTACCTTTGATAAGACCCATTACTGGAGGCTTCATAAGACTTACTATTGTTTTATTTGCTACTTTTGTTACTATCATACCAAGAATTGGGGTAAGATAGGGATCAATTTTACCTAATGCTTTTTTTTGAATACTTCTAGCTAGCTCTTTTACGCCGATTGATTTCAAAGAAGCTGGACCTTTTACGAGAAATTGAATTAAAGTTTGTTTTAGAGGAACATTTCCCATTAATAGCATTGTAACTACGCAAGAAGTTAAAACTGATATCTGAATTGGAGTCAATATATAGGGTATGGGAAGTAATGCTGAATCGAGTGACAGTAACGGATGTGCTTTGGCGCCAAATATTTCTGTGAACATCCTATTCATCACAACTGTCATAATATATTCAGGCAAGTATTCCGCACCTTGTTTTGCAAAATTCATTATAATTTTACGTCTACCTAGTTGAAAGTTTGGAATAAGAGACTGAGGGCTATTTTTCCATAATGTTAAGAGAGTCGCAGCCAATAATTTATCGGTTATATACTCGGTTAAATCATTAATGGGCCTATCTGAAATTTTGGTCTGGTTCAAATAAGTTTGAATGGCTTGGTGCACTTCATTGGCCGCTTCAGTTGTCAGTTCAGGGTTTTCAGGATCATGAGCGCCCGTTGCCAGGGCACCGATTATTATAAACTCTTTGAATATAAAAGGGGCAACGAGAAGGGTTCCTGAAAGCGCAAAATTCCCTACACAGCTTACTGATGTATTAGCTAAATTTAGCATTTCTGATCCAATCTGGCCAAATATACTTTCTTTTATGTTCTCATAGGCTACACTAGCCAAGAATCCAGTTAACTCTCTTAGAAAATCAACATTTTCCTTCCCCTCTTGATAATAGGTGTGCCCAGCATCATACCCACCTTTAAAATACTTTATAGTGCGATCTGCTAAATGACTGAAACCATTTTTTATCCATCCCACCCACCCGCGAGACTCCAGAGATTTTTTACATTTTTCTAAACTCGATTTCTGTATTTCAATAGGGGACGAAGCAAATAACTCAAACATATGATCGAGTTCTTCATTGGATAGGGAAAAACCATATTTTTTTTGTATTTCTAGAAGTTCTAATACCACTTTTTTAAATTCCTTTTTTAAGGATTCAGGACTTGATTCTTCCCTAATTCTTGCTAATCGCGCTTTATATTTTTCTAAATATGACTTTTGTTTTTCAATAGGCTCAGCATTAAATAGTTCCAACATATTGTTGATGTCATCGTCAGAAAAGGTAGATGGGAGCTCTGCTTGTATGTTTAATACTACTTCCTTAAATTCCTTTTTTAATGGTTCAGAGCTTACTTCTTTCTTTGGTAAAATAGCAGTGGCTTCAGGGACATGCTCAATAGTGCGTTTTTTTGTGGGTGGAGCTGTTTTCTCTTGCTGGCTAACTCTAGTTCTCGGTTGACCACTTGTATCCTGTTTCAAAGATCTTTCTGCGATTGGTCTTTTTTCTTTGTCGTCTGGGCTTGTTGGGACGAACGATTTTTCTTTTGGTGAAGTTACTGTTCTTCTCGGAATTGGTTCAACTGGTCTCCTAGGTTTCGGTATTTGTTCCATATAATTACATTTACTCTAATTTAATTATATTATAACTTTGTTTTATTGTCAAAATTGGATAAATTTTTTAGTATTATAAATATATATAATTTGATATTTTATTCATATTGTGTTATTTTTATTAATGATTTATGGAAAAACAAGATTTAATATTAGTTTTTTATTTTTTATTGGATTAATGATTTTTTGTCATTTGGATGCAAAGGAACGTAATTTTAATGATTTGACTATTTTTGTAAATAATATTGAACAAATTCCAAAAGAAAGATCTTTGCGCGAAGCTTATTTTAAAGTTCTTTTGTCCTTAAACAGAGATTTATTTTATGCTTTTGGTGATTATTTAAGAATATTATACGGAGATGAGGTAAGAAACTATGGAAATCAAATTCGAAGTGATACTGAAGGTGTTAAACAACGATTTTATGATTTGGCTACTCTAACCGCAAATGATGGCTCTTTTATTATTAGAAGAAATCAATATACGCCTGAACAGTTGTTTCAGTATATGCTTTTGATTGAAGATCTTACAGCAGCTTTTAATGAACTTTTTGAATGATGCCTATTAGCTAATACCAAATCTCATTCTAAAATGGTAATTAAAAAAATAAGGCCTTGGGATTGATTCAGATCACCAAAATATCGAGCCTAACGAATCCGATGCTAAAAGAAGAATTAGAAATACCACGAACTCGGCTTGCATCGAATATTTAATATTAGCTTTGCATAAGGCGAAATTTAGTGTTGCATTCAAGAGGAGATACTGAAGAATGCCATTTGTGGATTTAAAGATAAAAGACCTGTTGAATTTACAAGAATATGATATTGAGAGATTAAAAGTTGAATCTCAACTTCGTGCACTTCCTGAGGATATGCGCCTTGTTAAGACTCGCATAGATGAAGTAAAAATCCTTGAACAAAAAAATCGAGATGAACTTAGGCAAGTTGAACTCAGACGCAATGATCTTGATAGGCAATTGAACGAAGCTGAAGAACGGGTCAGAAAATTTAAAACTCAACAAATTACTGTTAAGAAAAACGAAGAATACGAAGCACTTACTAAAACAATTGAGCGCGAAGAATTGTTGGTTAATCAACTCGCTGATGATCAATTAGAACTTTTAGTTGCAATTGATGAGCTTCGTAAAAAAGCTGAACTTGCTTCAAAGGATTTTAAGGAACAAATTCACAATTATGAATTGCAGTTGGATTTCTTAAAAAAACAAGAATTAGAATGTAAGTCCAATCTCGAAAAACTACAGCATGCTGTTGCGCAAGCTGAAAAAGAGGTCGATCCTGTGTATCTTAAAAAGTATCATCAAGTTTTAAGACAAGTAAAACGAGGCCCTTATGTCGTGCCACTAGAGGGGAACCGCTGCCATGGCTGTCATTTGACCGTTTCAAATGGAATTATAAGCCTTGTGCGTCAAGGTGGGCAACCCTGCCAATGTGATTCGTGTTCCCGTATTCTTTATTTACAGGACTAGAATTCATTTGCAACATGTCTGGTTGTAGTTCTTCTAATGGGAAATCAAAATTGGTTGTTTCATTTTTCTCAGAGTCATCACTCTGCGATTCTGAGAAAAATGGTTTTTCGAAATTAACAAGCCATATTGAAGTTTCAGCATTTGTATCTAATATCACTTCAATCTTATCGTTGGTCTCTTCACCGTACCGTAGAAGTTTTTGAGTAGTATTATCCACAGTGTATCCTACAACATCTTGGGTGCTCACATTATTAATTTCTAGTGAAAATCCAAAATCATTATCATTGGTAAATGCAAGTGTCTTTTCATCGATAATGGCAATCCCCTCTAATTTTTCATGCGGCCAATCGTGTTGACGAGGATCAATGAGTAAGGTTTTTTCAATGCAATAAGGTTCCTCTATAGATTCATTAGAAATACGTTCTTGGGGCAAGTCAAAATTTGTGATATCAGTTGCATTTGTAATATCTATTATGTAAACCCTATTTCGCATGCCAGAAGTTGTCATCCCTTGTTCTATAATAAGAAAATGAGTATCATCAATGGCAGCAAGATCTCCAATTTTCACTGCTAAATTATTTTTATATACATTTTGATCAAAGGGATACGCAAACATCCGTGTTTGATAAGTAATAGGATCAATTTCGATCATCCTCATAAAATTGGCAGTATTTTTTGTTTTGCCATTAAAATCAAGAATACTCTCCATGACGGTATAAATTTTACCGTTTGGTGCAACTGCGAGTGCTTCGAAACCTCTATTGAGAGGTCCATTCTTAAGTATAGGAGGGAGTATATCTTCTGGAGAATAAATGTCAATAATATCTCCGTTACTATTGGCTTTAAAAATTCGAGGACCATATTCATCGCCAATCCAAAAATTGTTTTCTTTATCAAAATCAAGACTTTCTGGGTCGACTCCTCTGATATCAGGAGGGAGATATTCAAAATTAAGATTAGTAGGTGTTGGTAGGGATTCTGATTTATATTGTGCAGAAGGGGTACATAGGCCTGAAATTAACTGATTATCGATTTTTAGTGAGATTATTTCACTCAATTTGGCAGATTTTTCTCTTACAATATCAATAACTCCGATAAATGGAGAAAATTTTGGCGCCGGAAAAATGATTGTAGAACTTTGATCTTTAGGGGCAGCAATTGTATAATTAGGCCCACGATCACAGAGTGCATATAACTGGATATGATTATTACTGATTTGCTTTTTAAATGTAATACTCGAGCCCATCCCAGTATTAAATCCCATCGTTTTTTCTAGAAATTCGTCAGGAATTGAAAGAGTATACTTTTCTATATTTAAAACACTATTTGTAAGATTGTTTGTGTTTTTAGATTGTGCGTAAATGTTATTTATTAGTAAAGATATGAATAAAAATATATAAATTAATGGATGCATTTTATTATTTGAAATTAAAGTAATCTTCTTAATGATGCTCAAAAAAATTTATTTGTCAAGAAAATCTTGAAAATGTTGAAATAAAATAGTATCTTTAAAAAGTTCTTAGGGAGTGATGCATTCGCTCAGTTCTTTGTAAGTTAAATGAGAGGAAAGTCCGAACACTATAGGGTAAGATTCCTTTTGAAAGAAAGGGCATTTGAAGTTTAAGCTTCAGATGACGGATAGTGTCACAGAAAATACACCGCTTTAATGAAAGTTAAAGTAAGGGTGAAAAGGCGAGGTAAGAGCTCACCGCTCAGAAGGTAACTAATGAGGCAGGAAAAACCCAATCTAGTGCAAGGCAAAATAGGAGATCGAGTGACCCGCTCCATGATCTCGGGTATGCCGCACCCTACTTTTGTAGGGATCGGATAGTGATTTCTCACCATCTGATAGATAAATGAATGTCAACTTTCTTTGAAAAAAGATTGTGGAACAAAATTCGGCTTACCTCCCTAGGAACATTTATTAAAAAAAAGCTTGACTATGCCTTTCAAAAATGAGAGAAGCTTATTCATAATTTATCTCAATTAAAAGTAGTTATGGCTAATTTAAAGGCAAGTAAGAAAGACATACGACGTATCACGAAACAAACGGCTCGTAATCGCACAGTAAAAAGTACATTAAAAACTTTGGCTAAAAAAGTTTTACTGGAAGTACGTAATGACAATAAAGAAAAATTGAAGTCTACAGCAATGGAATTAGTATCTTTGCTAGATAAAGCGGCTAAGCGTGATATTATTCATCCGAATAAAGCATCACGGCAAAAAGCTAAGATGGCCAAATACATCTTTGCTGCCTAATTCAAATTAAATAGTTTCTTTCCTCCCATCCCATCCAGGCCCCCAAGTATCTTTTTGATGTTGGGGGCCAACTTTTTCTTATCCCAAACTAAAAGTTTACAGCAATATTAAAATGAGTCATGAATATAAAGAACTAGAGCTTCCTAATCTTCTGTCGGGAAAAACTTCGACTAAGCTCAAGATCCTTTTTGAGGTTCCCGGTATCCTTGCGCTAGAAAAACCATCGGGTGTTTTGATCGACGCTTATCCTTGGTATCCAGATTTTCCTTCTATTATTTACTCGCTTAAACAAAAAAAAGCTCTGGGAGGATTGCCAGAATATCCTTTCGAAAGTAATTATGGTATCTTTGCTCTGGAACCTGCGATGAGTGGGATTGCTCTTATTGCGACGAATAAAGAATCTTCCAATTATTTAAGAAACCTTTTTGGCTCCTATAAAATGCTGTTTCGTTTTGTTTTTTTAGCTAAAAGTAAGAGTGATAAACAATCTTTAATATGTGAATTGCCAATTGCGAAGCATTATAGAGAAAACAAGGTATTAGTTTCTAATAAGACAGGCAAGAAATCAAAGACCTTATTTAATTTAATAGACAAACTAGGGGATTATCAACTTTGGGAAGCTAGGACGGATTACCTACGTATGCACCAAATACGGCTTCATGCTATGGAATCTGGAATCCCCATCCTTGGGGATAGATTATATAATATCTCGGATCAAAAAGAAGATCAAGTGGGTAATCGAAGATTCGAGCCTATCCTCTTGCATCTAAGGTCGATAGAGTGGGGAACTGATAATGAAAAAGTACAAATTTTTTCACCTATGCCCGATAGCTTTAGTAGTTCTGCGTTAAATAAATAAATAAAAAACTTTACATCAAAGGAAAAACGATTATAAAGGACGTATTGATTTAAAAAATTTAAACAAAGTTAATATTATATATGGGCAATCTTAAAAAGAAGCGCCGCTTAAAAATGAATAAGCACAAGCGCAGAAAAAGGTCAAAAAGCAATCGTCATAAAAAGCGGACTTGGTAGTTTTGCAGTTTTGTACTTCTCTTTTATAAATTAAAATTTACTACTATTTTCTTAAGAATAATTGGTTTTTCTTATGCCTATTTTTTAGGATGTAGCGATTTTTTTTTAAAAGACTGTTGCAAAGAATAAGCAGATTTCTCTATAATAAAGCAATGAAATACTTGCTTTATATTGTTTGTTACATTTTAGCGACTTTACAACTGGCAGCTTTGGAAATTACAAGCTCAGCATTTGAAGAAGGAAAAACAATTCCGAAAAAATATACTTGCGATGGAGAAAATGTTTCTCCTCCCCTTCAGTGGTCTGGATTTCCAAAGAAGACAAAATCTTTTGCGTTAATTGTCGAAGATCCCGATGCACCCAGTGGAACAGTTGATCATTGGATATTATATAATATACCGTTGGATGTGAATAGCCTTTCAGAAAATATTCAAGATTACCCCAAAGGAACTTTAGGAGGGAAAAATTTCAAAGGAAGCACAACTTATTCAGGTCCTTGTCCACCAGATAAGGAGCATAGATATTTTTTTAAAATATATGCCTTGGATAGCAAATTAGATCTCAAGGAAGGTGCAACGAAACAAGAACTTTTATCGGCTATGGAGAAGCAAAAACATATTCTTGAGCAAGCCCAACTGATCGGTCGATATAATAAGGTACCAAAAAAAGTTCACACTGATTGATAGAATTTTATATAGCCATAAGCCACTTTTTGGCCAAGCGAAAAGTCATTAGATATTCTTGACTCTTTAGCTAATATAAATTGTCATAAAATTCTAAAAGCAATGAAGTTATAGATATGCAGGTCTTGGAAACGCAAAACAACGAAAAATTAATGGGTCTAGAAAAAGTTTTTTCTCCATTGAGTGTGCATTTAGATGAGTTAAATAAATTTTTAAATTCCCAAATAGATTGTTTCGAATTAGAATTAAGAGATCTGGTTTCGTATGCCTTAGAACACAAAGGAAAAAGAATTCGACCAATGCTAGTCTTTTTTTCCGGTTGGCAAAGTGAAAATTATGTTTCTAAAGATTTAATAAAGGTAGCAGGAGTCATTGAACTAGTTCATTTGGCTACTTTAATCCACGACGATATTCTTGATGAAGCAATTATTAGACACAATATGCCTACACTTGATAAAAAATATGGATCTAAAATAGCTTTGCTCCTTGGAGATGCCTTATTTTCACATGCTTTAATATTGGCCTCTGAATTCGAATTTGGAAATGTTTGTCAAACTATTTCGCAAAGTATTAGAAGAGTCTGCGCAGGGGAAATAAAACAAACTTTTCAAGCCAGTCAGGATCATTATTCGCTCAATGATTATTATAGAATCATTGATTTAAAGACTGCAGAGCTTTTTCATGTATCATGCCTATTAGGGGCTCGGCTAGGAAAATATCCTGAGAATTACGTGGAAGCCATTGCTGCTTTTGGTCGTGAAATGGGTTTAGCTTATCAAATTTACGATGATATTATAGATGTTTTAGGTGATGAAAAGTCTATTGGAAAAACTTTAGGCACTGATTTTGCACATGGCAAACATACACTGCTCTCTCTTAAATTGATGGAAAAATTGAGTCGGGAAGAATGTCTAGAGTTCTGTAAAAATGTTCATGAAAAAAGGATAGGATTAAAGGAATTGAAGCGAACATTGCTGGAATATGGAATTTTTGACCAGGTGATTAGTCTCTTAAATAAAAAAATTGAAAATGCCGCTAAGCTCATTGAGCCTTATCAATTTATGCCTTCATATAGTTATTTAATTGGAATCCAAGACTTGATTTTGGATCAAATAGCCCGAATAAACAGTAGTTTCGCAAAAGAAAAGAGCGAAAAATAAATTGCTTTTTTTCTAAAAAGTGAAGGTATGAGCAAAAATTTCATGCATTCAACCGCAAAATTCCTTGATTTTTCAGTCAAACCAGGGACTTAGTATTCCCGGTTCAAACCAAATATTTAGTCAAATCACAAAAATGCTTACTTTCTATTTAAAATCAAGTAAATACCTTAATTAGCTTAAATGAAATACTTATTTTCTTTAGAAGATAATGGGGAGCTATGCACTTGAACATCTTAAACCTTAGAAAATATTACATGACTCTTCTGCTCTCCTCCTGTTTTCTGCCTCTAATCTGGCTTTTTTTTCTGCTTCTGCATATATCATATCAAGAATGAAGATTATGCCAGAAATGCCGAGTATAGGCAAAATTATTGTCAAAAACCATCCCAAAGGATTCGTCGATGAAGTTATTGCATAACCAACACTACCAAGGACAACAAACTCTACAACAAATTCTAATGCACGGCCAGCTAAATTGTCCCTTACGATATCAACTATACGATTGCCGAGTGTACGGAATTGATCTGAAGATGCACAATGTTTTAACAAGTAACCTACTGCCCCAAATACTATGATTGTTCCAGGTATCGCTGCGGGATGTAATGGCGATGATTTATTTTGACCATTCATTTTTAATGTTTTGCTTTTATTGAAGAACATTATTTTGATCAAGATTGCCTTTTGCAATCTTAAAAATCTCAAAATCGGAAAATTGGTTTTTATCCTTGCCTTATTTTTTAGAAAAAAGGATAATGTGGCTATAAATTGATACTATAATTGTGAATATTTCTGAAACAGTAATAAAACCTCTAATTACCACTTCTGAGGAGAGAATTTCAGAAGCTTCAGAAGATATCGTTTTAATTCAAAAAATTCAGGCCGGAGAGGTTGCCCTTTTTGATAAATTGGTGAAGAAATATAGAGAACGCCTTTATTCTGTTATTTATAATTTAACATCCAATAGAGAAGATACTGCTGACTTAACCCAGGAGGCTTTTATTAAAGCTTTTCGTTCAATCAATAAGTTTAAAGGAAATTCTTCTTTCTTTACTTGGATTTATAGAATTGCTGTTAATGCCACTATTTCGCATCTTAAGAAAAACAAGCTTCGTCGATTTTTTAGTTTTGAAATGATTCAGGAAGAAGGCGCCAGTGAAGAAGTTTTAAGTGCCTTATGTACGAAAGTTACTTCTGAAAAATCAGTTTTTTTAAAGGAGTTGCAAGAAAAATTGAACGAAGCGCTTCAAAGTTTGTCTATCTCTCATAGAACCGTTATTGTTTTGTATGAGATTGAAGGGCTAAGCCACCAGGAAATTGCACAAGTTATGGAATCTTCTGAAGGTACGGTACGTTCTCGACTTCATTACGCTAAACAACAATTACAAGTTCTATTAAAAGATTATTTGAGGTAAAATACTTAGCATGGATAATTTGAATAGAAATTCACATAAGCAAATCACTTTGCAAGACCTACTTAAGGTAAAAAAGCTTGAAAAGCCTAATGACGCCTTTTGGGAAAAATTTGATGAAGAACTTGCTCAACGAACTTTAAAGAGTTTGGTTTATAAACAATCTCTTTTATCGCATATATCTAATGGCTTATTATTTATTTTTAAACCCATTTTTCCTTTAGCGGCTTTAGGATTATTAACCATAGGTGTATTTTTATATAATTCTTATTCGAAATTTCCACAGTCGCATTCCATTATTGGACATATGCCAGCCACCTGTGCGGATAAAAATTTGGATTTTACTTTTGCAAAAAAGAATTATGTAAAAGCATCTATTTTGATGGATTCTCCGGATAATGGCATCCAAGCTAATGTATTAGATTATCCATCAGCAAGTGGCATTCGTTATCTTGCTGGCAATATGAATGCTCATCCCCTAGGTCAAGGGATTTCAACCAATACCATTTATTAAGAGATGATTTTCAATTTTCTGAAAAAGATACCATTTTTTACTGTATTTTTTTTTTAAACATATCTTTAGAAGCTTTTTTGGGCGATAATTGTTTTAGTTATCAAGAGCGCATCACGGATGTCTTCGATCAAAAAAAATCTGCTGTTGTTCGTGTTTTTGGAGTAAATAAAGTCGCTCCTTCCCCTGAAGGAACGGGAGCGCAAGAGCCTATTTTGGATATTTGTACAGGATTTTTTATTAGTCGCGAAGGGCATGTTATGACAGTTGCCAATGTTGCCAATGAAGCTCAAGCTTTATGGGTGGCCTATAATAAAATACCTTACCCTGCAGAACTTGTGGGATTTGATAATAATACTAATATCGCAATTATTCGCCTTTTAAAACCGCCCTCTAATTTGCCATTTTTGCATTTGGGCGAACTGATAGACATTCCAAAGCCATCGACAATGCTTTTAGCAATTACCTGTACTTTAGGCCAGGAAGCTAGTCCTTCAATGGGTATGGTAACTGGCTGGCATACGGATTCTTTGGACAATATTGTATTTCCTACTACCTTTCTTCGTTCTAATATTCCTTCTGTTTTAGGTGAAGGGGGATCTCCTGTATTTGATCTGATGGGGCGATTTGCAGGTGTTATAGTCGATTCAATTGATGAAATTCGTTCTTCATTTATAATTCCGGCCAGAGCTGTTATGCATATACGTGATGATCTTGTTTTTTCTGGAAAGGTTTCCTATGCATATTTGGGTGTTGATTTAGATGAAAAAGCAATTATGACGACTGATTCTTGTATTATCAAAGAGATCATCCAAGGTGGACCTGCGGAACAGGGTGGTTTAAAAAATGGGGATAAAATTTTGGAGTTTGATAGTATGCCTATTCAAAGTTTGATGGACTTTCGCAACGCTACATTTTTTGTTCGTCCTAAACAGGTTGTCTCAATAAAAGTTCAAAGAGATAACAAGGAATTCAAGTTTCCCGTTCGACTCTCGGAAAAACCCGCTTCTTTATTAAATATAGCCATTGTTCAGCCCGAGAAAAACTTGGAGCAGGCAAAAGAACAACACAATGTAACCCCAGTACAGAAAAATCCTGTAGCTTCACAAAAAAAGGTTGAAGCAATTATCAAAAAAAGCAATTATTGGAATACATATTTGAAGGCATTATAAATCATGACAACTTTTCGAATAGAAAGAGATTCTATGGGTGAAATGGAGATTCCTCAAGATGCTCTTTATGGAGCTTCCACGGAACGTGCAATTCGCAATTTCCCTATTAGCGGTTTACAAATGCCAGATGAGTTTATTAAAGCAATGGGGTTGCTCAAATATGCTTGTGCTCTTGCAAATTACGATTTGGGGAAATTGGATAAAGAAAAGGCTGATCTCATTGAAAAGGCAGCTTTAGAAGTTTATGAAGGAAAGTTAATGCAGCATTTTCCTTTAGAAGTTTTCCAAACAGGCTCAGCTACTTCTTCGAACATGAATGCAAATGAGGTGATTGCTAATCGTGTGAGTCAAATGGCCGGTCAAAGTATAGGATCGAAAATTCCAGTTCATCCCAATGACGATGTGAATATGAGCCAATCATCCAATGATCTCATGCCTACTGCTTTGCATGTGAGTCTTGCGATCGCTTTGAAAAATAATCTACTTCCTGCATTAGAGATTTTAGAAGCTGAATTAAATAAGAAAGTTCAAGAATGGGGCGATATTGTCAAAATAGGGCGCACTCATCTTATGGATGCAACTCCTTTGACCTTGGCGCAAGAATTTTCAGGTTATGCAGCACAAGTTAAGAAAAGCATTGAGCGTACGCATAAGGCTATTGATGCACTTAAAGAACTTGCCATTGGAGGAACTGCTGTGGGTACTGGTATCAATTGTCCTCCGGGGTTTCCTGAAAAGGTTATCGCTATTCTTCGTGAAAAGACTGGGATTGATTTTATTCGTGCTCGTAATGCTTTTGAAGCTCAGGCGGCTCGTGATGACTGCGTTGAAGTTGCAGGTTATCTCAGTACAATATCAGCGAGTTTAAGTAAAATTGCCAATGATATTAGACTGCTTGCTTCAGGGCCAAGGTCTGGTATTGGGGAAATTATTCTTCCTGCCACACAGCCCGGTTCTTCTATTATGCCAGGTAAAGTGAATCCAGTAATGAGTGAAATGCTTATTCAAGTTTGCATCTACACAATGGGTCTTTGCCAAAGTGTTGTTATGTGCGGCAAGGATGGTCATTTTGAACTAAATGTTACAATCCCATTAATTGCTCATGCTTTGCATCGGCCTATAGAGGCTTTAAGTAACGGGATAAGAATTTTCGCAGAAAAATGTGTTGCAGGCATTCAAGTGAATAAAGAACGTTGTAAAGAATTGGTGGATCGATCCTTAATGCTAGTGACAGCTTTAAATCCCTATATCGGTTACGATAAAAGCGCATATGTGGCAAAAAAAGCTTTTGTTGAAAATAAAACGCTTAAAGAAGTTGTGTTAGAAGAAGGACTACTCGATGAAGCGACATTGAATAAAATACTAGATCCAATGTCGATGACGCATACGAAAAAGTAAGTTTGCTCTTTTTATCCAGATCTTAGGTCCTAATATTTGACCCATTCAACGCCATTCAAAGAAAGATGTAATACCTCTATCTTAAGGGACTCAATTATTGGACGTTTTTTATTTCCTCTGCCTTTTCCTCCGAGTTTTATGTCTGTTTTATAGATCATTTTCCCTTCCTTGCCGCCAAATGAAAAAGATTCTTCAAAAACTTCAGACGTTAGGCGGTTTTTTGCGGTAGCATCGAAGGTTCGCGCAGCCAAAGATAGAGCAGGAACTCCGTGGTTATATAACATAAATTGAAAACGAATAGAATCGACCAATGTAAAATAATGATTATCATTTCCACAAACGAGGCCGTCAGAGGTACGTGCTGATGATGAAGAATAAATTTCATTATCCTTGTATTTTTCGTTATAGGTATGCCAAACGTTTCTATAGGGATTTTTAATGATGATCTCCCCGCCAAAGCAACTGATCATTGTTAGTAGACCCATAACTGACGCCGATAATACTTTTTTATACTTCATTTGTGTTTTCTTTTTTAGGGTTATTTAACTTTTCTAAGAAACGCTACACTGTAGTAACCCTTATGTCAATAATTTTAACTCACAATTCAGTACGGAAAAGTGATGATATCGGTCAAAATGTGATAAAGAGGCGACGAGGCGGAAATTCAAATTTGTTCTTTTTTGCTAAGAATAAATTCATTAATAGTTGCTGCACGTCTTCTTTCTTTGGTTTCTGTCTTAATTTCGTCCTGGCTTCTTTGTCTTTCTTGATCGAGGAGTATGTTTCTTATATTTTTGAGAATGGTATATTGTAATTGACGTACACGTTCTCGGGTAATTCCTAAAGCTGCTCCAACTTCTTCCAAAGTTTTACAGCGCTGATCATCTAGCCCAAATCGCATGATTATTATTTGAGCGTCACGTGGATCAAGGGACTTTAAAATACGTTTTATATCAATCACTTGGGTTCTATTTAATAATTTTTCTGAAGGGGTTTCTATTCTTTCATCGCCAATTAATTCCCCTAACTCAGTATTGTCATCCTGACCGATAATGCTATTGAGTGATGCAGGGCGAATAGAAATAGTTTTTAAATGTGCAACTTTATTGATGGGTAAATTTAATAAAGCAGAAATTTCTTCATTACTGGCGTCTCTTTTATATTGATCTTTAAGTTTGCTTTCTATGCGACGCAATTTACAAATCTTTTCTACAAGATGGACTGGTAGTCTAATCGTTTTACTCTGGTTGGCTAACGCACGTTTAATAGATTGCTTAATCCACCAAGCAGCATAGGTACTAAGTTTTCCACCTCGTTGGGGCTCGAATCGTTCAACTGCCTTGATTAGTCCAATATTTCCTTCACTTATAAGATCAAGAAATGGAAGGCCATAATTATTGTAATCTTGTGCAATGCGTACGACGAGCCGTAGATTAGCATTAATCATTTTTTCTTTTGCTTTTTTATCTCCTTTTTTAATTTTTTTTGATAAAGCTATTTCCTCTTCTGCTGTTAATAGAGGATATTTCCCAATGTCGCTTAAATAGAGTTTTAAAGGTGTTTTTTATGTAAAACTTAATTCATCCAATTCATTTTTTTTATAAAGAGGTTGGGAATCATTGTTCAGAGGTGCTGGTTCAACGGGTCTATTTTTTAAAGGGATAGATATAGTAGGTTTATCTTTTAAAGGTTTCGAGGCAATTGGTTTACTTTTCGAAGCGGTTGAGACAGTTCGTATATTTTGCAAAACCGTCGATATAGGTGATTTCTTTTTTGTAGATATTGAGATCGTGGGCTTACGTTTTGAAGATGTACAGACAGTAGATTTCTTTTTCGAAGGCATCGAGATAGTTGATTTACGCTTCGAAGGTATTGAGACTGTTGATTTTTGTATCGACATTTTTTTAATGGGTTAATTTATAAATATATATATTAATTTATATATAATATATTCATAATCTTTTTATATAAGTATTTTATTAAAATATCAATGTATTTTTATAAATAAATTATATATAAATAATTATTAATGACTTTTTGTTTAGTATAATTTTTAATCATTAATTTTTGTTGAAAATAATCAATTTTTGTCAAAAGATAATCAATAGTGGATATCTATGAGTAATAAAAAAAATTATTATCGATATTTTAAGGCAATTCCAAAAGGGATATGGGCATTGGGATGTGTAAGTATGTTCACTGATATATCGTCCGAATTAATTTTTAGTATTCTACCTATATTTATGGTTTCTACTCTTGGAGCAAGTATGACATCTGTAGGTTTAATAGAAGGAATTGCTGAAGGGGCGACATTGATAGTAAAAATATTCTCCGGTTCTATAAGTGATATGTTAGGTAAGCGGAAATGGGTGGCAGTAATTGGATATGGCATTTCAGCCTTTTCGAAACCATTATTTCCTCTTGCGCATAGCCTAATAGGCGTTTTTTTTGCGAGATTTTTTGATCGAATAGGGAAGGGGATTCGTGGAGCTCCGCGAGATGCATTAATTGGAGAACTCGCTCCTGCTGAAATAAGAGGTGCATGTTTTGGGCTCAGGCAGTCGCTTGATAATGTAGGTGCAGTGGGCGGACCTTTACTAGGGATTTTACTAATGTATCTTCTGATGGATAACATCCCTTTGGTTTTTTGGATTGCAACTATTCCTGGATTTATTTCAGTAGCGATTTTAATTTTTTTCGTCAAAGAGCCGAAAAGAAGAAAGGAAAGAAAATTTAAATCAATTTCGATAAAGCAGGAAAAGTTGAGAATAAAGTCCTTAAATTTTAATTATTGGAAGTTGGTTGGGATTGGATTTGTGTTAACTTTAGCTCGTTTTAGTCAGGCATTTTTAATTCTTAAAGCTCAAGCAAGTGGTCTATTACTCACATTAATACCGATTGTACTGGTTGTAATGAATATTTTTAATGCATTTTCAGGGTACCCCGCAGGCATACTTTCTGATATGATAAATCGTAAATTTATTTTGTTAATTGGAGTTGTTTTCTTGATTCTTGCTGACGTAGTTTTAGGATTTAGCAGTAATTTATGGATGGTTTTTTTGGGAATAAGTCTATGGGGATTACACATGGGTTTCACCGAAGGTTTATTAGCGACAATCATCACAGATACAACTCATGCAGATACTCGTGGGACAGCTTATGGAGTGTACAATTTTATTAATGGAATAGGGGTATTGTTAGCTAGCTTAATTGCTGGTATACTATGGGACCGTTTTGGCTCAATAGGAACATTTTTAGTTGGCGCAATTATTTCGATATTTGCATTCATTTTGATTTCAATTGCTT
>Ga0206799_1087_pt1 | contig 20296 bp, 21 predicted proteins | sample Alteio_BWOrgCont_67_FD_152900 | JGI IMG/M metagenome (GOLD analysis project Ga0206799, IMG submission 152900) | Enriched cells from forest soil in Barre Woods Harvard Forest LTER site, Petersham, Massachusetts, United States -... | ecosystem: Environmental > Terrestrial > Soil > Temperate forest >...
ATCAAAGACACAGAAGATGTCTCCGAGATGCTCAATGCGATCGAGAGTAAAGTTGACTGCTCTCAAGGCGAGGAACGCGAGCGTGTCGACCGTATTCGCAAATTGACAAATTTAATTCAAGATGGTGTCTACAACTGGGAAGAAGGAAGACCAAGAGAAGCTCTCATCGACGGGCTCAAAAGACTTCCAGCCCGCTACGAGCAGCAGGTGAGCGATAAGATGCGTCGCGTCACACAGGCAACACATGAAAAAAATCAGGTGATCGAGATCTGCCAAGAAATTCTCAAGATGCTCAAAGAAGAGTCGCGCTCCTTCCTGCAGAGGATTTCGAGGTAGTATGGCAGAGATTAAAACACGCTTCTGTGACGCGGTCTACCTGCTCAACACTTTGGAACAGGCGGAGCGTGTGCATACGAAATTGCAGCTACGAGACGCCTCCAATTTAGAAAAGTGTGAAGACGACTTTAAAGCGCAAGACCTAGAGAATAGCAAAAAAGTCAAAGAGCTAACAGAAGCTGAAATAGAACAAGGCACCTGGTCAATTGTCAAACGCGTCATCACCTATGTCAGCGCGGCAGCCTCTATCGTCTTTGGCGTGACCCTCGCAACAATTCCCGGTCAAAATATCTATCTTGCGGGTGGAATGATCTGTGCTGGAGCTCTATTAATCGTCAACTTGATTGCCGAAGATACGGGACTTTGGAAAAAATGTAGCAAGTCTCTAACCGACGATCCAGAGACTCAAAGACAGCTCGCCTTCTGGATGCCCACAGCTTTAGGCATTGCAGGAACTGTGCTCAACATTTTCTGCTCGTGGCATGCGCTCTCAGCGATTCACGGCCTCTCTTGGGCCGTCACTGGGGTTGAGATTGCAAAGTTCACAGCAGACACTGCGGTCGGTGTGGCCACGATCGGCGATGGAGTCTCACGTTCTCGAGTGATTCAGAAACATTCGGAGGTTACCTTGTCACGAAAGGAATTTGACGTCTTAGAATTTAGACTAAAAGATGAGACGCGCCATCTAAAAAAACATGGCGCGCTGCACACCGAAATTGAAGATGAAGCGATAGAATTTATGCGCACTGCAAGAGCAGTGCCGATCATGGTTTAAAACAAAGGAGTAATTGTGGAGTTAATAATCAATCCTGTACGCACAAGAGAATTTTCTCAAGTAGAAACAGAACATAGAAAAGTCGAAAAAATATCAGAGAGCCTCATCTACAAACTCTTTGACCTGATGAAGCGCCTGGCTCCGATTATCTCCGATTTGGAGGAGACCCACTTGAGCCACAAACGCAAACTCTTCGGCAATTTTGATGAAGATCACAGAGTCCAATACAACTACTCCTACTACCAAGGCATTGTGGCAGCAGCGGGTGGCGTTCTTGGTGGCGTCTCACAGATCGCTCTTAGTGCTGCAGGTGCCGGCGACATCGGCCGCGCAGTCTCCTCTATCCTCTCTTCTAGCGGACAATTCGGAGAGCGTGCCCTCCATGCAGAGTCAACACTGAGTACAAAAGACCTTGAGCTGATCCGCAGCGCACTCTCCAGCGAAGAGCCACAAGCGCTCCGACGTCTGGACGAGACGCTCAAAGAAGTGGCACAAGAGGTCAATGCAGCGCAGCGCCAAAATAATGAAGTTCGCCCACTAAGATAAGCGTTGCGAGAGAGACCCCATTTCTGCTATATCAAGGGTCTATTGTACAGGTAGGCCCTTGTGGAACTAAGTCCCCCGATCAAGCAGAAGACGCAAATTTTCCTTGAAGCTGTTGAAAAGAAAGGATCTTTCCTTGTCGCCATCGGCGAATATATGCAGCTGATCATTGCTGTTGCACTCGCAACGATACGTTGCCCCCCCTCCTTTCGTCTCATCCGCAACCAGCTCTACGACATCGGCGTCTCTTCTTTGCCAGTCGTCGCTATCACCGGTTTTTCGACAGGACTTGTACTCGCTGCGCAGTCATTCTACCAGCTCTCAGATAAGGGCTTGGCAAGCGTCACAGGCATTATGGTGGCAAAAGCGATGATCACCGAGCTCGGCCCCGTCTTGACCGCCTTTATGGTCACAGGACGTGTCGGCGCTGCCATGTGTGCCGAACTTGGCACGATGCGGGTGACAGAGCAGATCGACGCGTTGCAGACGATGGCGATCAACCCGCATCGTTATCTGATTGCCCCACGCTTTATTGCTGGCACCTTTATGATGCCGCTACTTACCGTCTTCAGTATCGTTATGGGGATCTTTGGGGGCTATCTGATCTCCGTCTTCTTCTTTAGCATGTCCCCTTCTGCCTACTTCGACCCGATGCCAGAACACATCACCCTTTTTGACCTCTTCACCGGGATTGCCAAGTCGTACGTCTTTGGAGCCTTTATCATGACGATCTCCTGCTACAAGGGCCTCTCTACCTCAGGAGGCGCTGCTGGCGTCGGCAGAGCCACCACTAACTGCGTCGTCGTCGCTTACTGCTGCATCCTCCTCTCTAACTTCTTCCTAACCATCGCCCTTAATGTGATCCGGGATAAAATCTCTCTTTTCTTATGATTAAAATTCGCAATCTCTGGAAAAAATACGACAAGACTCAGGTGATGGAAGGCCTCGACCTCGACATCCAGACCGGAGAGACGATCGTGATCCTAGGGAGATCTGGCGTCGGCAAAAGCGTACTTCTAAAACACATCATCGGAATCTCCAAGCCGGACGCTGGATCGATCCATGTTAACGATGACTGCATCACAGACCTCTCAGGCGCCGAGCTTTACCAAGCTGTCCATCAAATGGGAATGCTCTTTCAGGGGGCAGCTCTTTTTGACTCAATGAATGTCGAGGAGAATACCGCCTTCTATCTAACAGAGCACGGCGACCCCAAAACAGGAAAACCCTATTCTAAAAAAGAGCTCGACGAGCTGGTAGCTCACGCACTCGAGATGGTGGGGCTTGCCGGGACACAAAAAAAGATGCCATCGGAACTCTCTGGCGGGATGCGCAAACGCGCAGGACTCGCTCGTCTCATCGTCTATCGCCCAAGCATCCTGCTCTATGACGAGCCGACAACAGGCCTCGATCCGATCACTGCCCTGCACATCAATGAGCTGATCGTCAAGACCCAAAAAGAGCTCAAAGCCACCAGTATCGTGGTGACGCACGACATCTTCTCAGCACTCTATGTTGGCGACCGCCTGGCGCTGATTGATGGCGGTAAAATTGTCTGCATCGGCGATCCCGACACCTTTTTGAAGTTTGACCATCCGATCATTGAGTTCTTGCGCAAGACACTGCTGCAGGATCCACGCTCCTTTAGAAAAGAAGCAGATGGAAAATCGAAATAAAATCTACATTAAATTTTTTATCAAAAAACTCTGAATCATGATCTATACAGGAGAAGTCATGGAAAAAACAAAAAGAAGACCTCGAGTAGTCGATAAGAAGGTGCCTCCAAAGTCCAGGAGATTGAGTGTGTTGATGAGAAATTCCGCAAGCCGAATGCGAAAACTATTGAGGTGATCCGCAAGACCGAGCGCGGCGAAGGTTTTATCAAGCGCCATTGACCTACCAAAATTCCTTATTTGAGAAGTGTTTTGTGCTGATCTTGTACGATTTTTAGAGCTTCTAGATACGACTCTGAATGAAGGGTCACAAACCGTGTGTCGGTACACTCACTGTTCTCGCGCTTTATCTCGCCATTGTTGCCTATCACGCCACCACCCCAGTAGGTGTACTCTTCTTCTTTTTTATAAAAAATTTTGTCGTCTCTTCCTCGAAGCACACTATCAATCCCCTCCTTATAACGTTTACCATGCCTATCCTTGAAGTTAACGGAAAGATGCAGATACTCAGAAGTAAAGGGATAAACGTTTAGAAAAGGACGGATTTTTTCATGGCTATTGACCAGTTTCAGCAATTTTTCAGTCAGAGCCACTTCTAGCTCTCGAGCTTGTTCTATTGTTGCGGGCCTATATGCGTAAAACATAATGTCAATCTTTTCCACATTATATGGCATGGAGCCACCCGTTCCAACACAAACTAAATTACATTCTTTTTCCGCCTCTTTAACAAATTGTGCAACAATTTGATGCTCATATTTTACATAGTCTGGCTGCACATATTCTTGAGTTTTTGATTTTCCAGTAAAAAAATTAAAACTGGAACAGAATATAAAAACGAATAAAAAAATAAGATTAATCATCTGTCCCCGTACAAAATCCATAAAAACCTTATAATAATCAAACTGTTCCTTTTTAACTCCCTGGTATGTTCCGCCCAAAAAAGCGTGGTCGGCAATGTACAAGCTTCGTTCTTTCCATGTAGAGCAGCATGGGACAAATCGTATATCCGAGGACTTATTTTTATACAACCCGGCCCATTCCGCAATTTCCCCCAAACGATCTAGGCAATAGGCAGAGGCCCCAAATAATCCTGTAATACCGTCTTGCGACGAATAAATATTCACAGCATCTAAGCAATGCCCCCTAGGTATGGGTTGGGCAGGTCCCAATGCCAGGACAACCAGGTGTTCTTTAACTGCCGAAAACATGGCCCTTTGGAGTTTGTTGAGGAGTGGGAGATGTAAGGGGGCTCTGAATGTTTACAAGTCCAGTATTAAGTTGGGCCAGAAAAGAGCTTGTAATGTTTGTAGCAGCTGATGCAGATAAGAGTTAGGAATAGAAGGCCGATGCCCGAAAAAATCAGCGCAGGAAGCAAGCCCGATATAATACAGAGCGCGCCTACCGTAATAGTTCCTATCAAGAAGATTGGTGCAGTAATACGAAAAAAATTAAAAAATCCCTCCAAACAGCTACCTTCTATTATAAAGACATCTTCTGCACTGCGGGGAAAGGGCCCTTGCGATGGATTAACTACAATCGTTACATCTGAGGAATCCGGCTTTATCGAGAGATGCGAAAGATCCCTGAGCTGTGGGTTATCGGATAGATAAATATAACATGGTTGCGCTCCCAAAAAAGGCGATTGAGAGACTGCTTGATACACATCCTGAGGTAGATAGCGCAAATTATTGCTTTGTAAATTCAAATGCTGGAGAGACCTAAATCTCATTAAAATTGAAGGACAGGTGGAGAGCCCGGCATTAACTAGGTCGAAGGCTCTCCGGGTAAAAAACCCATCAGGAAGTTTTTGATAAAAAATTGCTTGTAGCTTAACTTCCCAGTCCTTAATAAGAGTTTTCCTTTGTCTGTCCATTTCGGGGTCTACTGACAATTGAATCTTTCTTCCAATCAAAACAGTATCCCCAGCACAAATATTCTCCGCATCCGCGATTACATCTGCAATACCATCCTCAAGAAAAGGTTCTAAGCAAGGCAGCTCCAAGCGAGTGCGCCGTTCATTTTCAAAACGAACATAGTTAGAGCAAGGAACTTGAAAGAGCAAACTAGCGATGCGCTCATAAAAACTCTTTGGACTCTCATTCCCCTGAGGTGTAAGAACAATAGGTCCAAAAATTGTCTTAAGGTTTAAATCTGAAGAAATTCTTTCCTGTAGCTCTTTATAGTAACGATTATAATAAGAAGTATGAAGGAGCAGGATTTCCGTTGCAAATCGATTATTAGCATATGCAGCAACAATTGATAGCACATCTGGACTCAACCGAGGGACTATCTCTGCAATAGTAAACGGTATGACCGAGCTATTTGACTTACTCTCATCATTACAAACTCGAAATGCCATGGTTATCCCCTATGGTATTATCGGAGGGGTAATAAAAATCCTCTCCTCTTGAAGGTGCATTTGATATTTTGCGGCCTTCTCAATAAGTAAAGAAAATGTATTAATAATAAAAAGAAAAATATTAATTGCAACAACCATAACAACCATCAGAAAAACAGTCACGCCCAACACTGGAAATGTTATTACACCTGTAAAAACAAGAACCAAACAAATCAGTGCACTAACCAAAGCTATTACAGTCGAACTAATTACAAGTACTGATAAATGAAATAAAAAAGCTTCTTTAATCCCAAATGCAGAGAACTTAATTTTACAAAAAAGAGCAATACGAGAGGCCGCCCCTTCTCTATAATCTGCTTGTAGAGCTGCCCGCCTAATAAGATTTCGCGCTTCAGGAACATCTGAAATCTCTCTTAATGGATTGTGGCGCAAATCCAGAACAGAAAGGGCTGGAAATGTGACTCTCCCTGAAGCGAAAAGATCTTGTTGCAATCGCTCAATCTTGTTGTGAGCTGCATGGAGCCTCTCCAACTTCGGCAATATATCCCTAAGGCAAGAGAGTTCATTGTGTGCAAGATTTAAGTCTGTTAATTCAGAGAGCAGCTCCAATTCAGAAGGAAGATTGTGTAATTTTAAATAACTTAAATCTAGTTTTATAATTTTTTTAAGTATAGGCAGATTACTAACCATCCATAAACGGATTTCCTTTTCACTTTTCAAATCAGTATGTAAAAGGCTCTCTTCAAAAACGCGCTTATCGCCTGCAATCTGCTGTTCAAGGCCAAGATCATACTCCTCCCCTGGCCTTTTAGGATCTGAACTGTCTGCTTGACACGCTTTTTGAAATAAGTTGAGACTTTTTGTTCTATTCGTTTCTTGAACTGTTGCAGCCCATGTACGCGGAACATCTGAAATTTCTGTGAATAAATTATTTTGCCTGATGGTCTGAAGGATTCTACCAAAAACTTTTTTTAATTCGCCACCTTCCTGTAGAGGTTCTTCTAGAGGTAAAGGTTGAGCTAAATCTACAGGTCGAATTGCCACTAGAGACTCTTTTTAATTTAATAATGTGATTATGATATCATATATTGCGATAAAAGCAAACAGATTTTTCAATTAAATTTTTTTATAAAAAAAGAGACAGTGCCACTTCTCAACCATTCGAAGAATAGAACGGCTCTTGGTTGGGATATTTTCAAGATTTGCATTGATCCATAGCAGCTGGTTGGACTCTTCATTACCTCTCACCTCTTCAGTGTCAGCCTGCAGCAGGAATCGCACATCGTAGTGAAGATGCGCTTTTTGTTTAGGAGTCTCTGGGAAGAGATGAATGTCCAGATCAAAGATTGCAGGATCTACAACCTTGATTTTTTCTAAGCCTGACTCTTCTAGCGCCTCCTTGATGGCAACAGCCAAAACATCACAGTCCCCATCGCAGTGACCACCCAGCTGAAACCACTCTCCAAGCTTACGGTGATGCAAGAGCAGTGCTTTGGAACCATCCGGGCTCAGGACCCACGCGGAGGCTGTGAAGTGTCCCACCTCCAAAGATCTTTCAAAACAGTCGGGATGTGTTGTGAGAAACTGGAGCATTTCCGCTTTGTACCGCTTTTCCTCTACAGCCAGAGCCTGATACGCCTCTAATAATTTTCTTAAAAGTTCTCGATGCATCACTCGCTTCTTTTTTTATACCAGTAAAAGAGAAAGACCGGAGAGACCATCAAGACGGCTCCGCAAAGAATCAAGAGAGCGTAGCGGGCAGCCCCCCCCACATCTAGATGCTCTGGCGCTACAAAACCGACACCAATTGTCACGAGGCAGCCAAAGATCCCAAGGAGAGCAACCGTCCAGATGCCTGCAGTGCGCCCTGGAATCTTGAAAGCTCCCTTACGATCTTGATGCGTATAGTGTAGACGCAACGCAGCAAAAAACATCAACAGATACATCAGAAGGTAGAGCTCCGTACTGAGGTCCGTCAGAAACCAGTAGAAGCTGTTAACGCTTGGCAAAAGAAGAAAAACAAGGCAGACAAGGCTCACCACGACAGCCTGTGTCAGCAAAATATTAATCGCGACGCCGTGTTGATTTTTTTTGCAAAAAAAAGTGGGCAGATATCCGAGCTCGGCCGCCTGTAACAGCCCTTTGGATGGAGAGATAAGCCAGTTAATCATGCTGCCAAAACTACCGATCACGATGAGCAGTGCTAAAACAGGGGTTAGCGGTGCCATGTGAAATTTCTCAAAAAAGCTGGTAAAGACCTGCATTACCCCGTCAACTAGACGGATGTCGTGCATGGGCAAGACAATGGCTATACTCAAAGAGCCTAAAAGCATTGAAAAGAGAATAAAAGGGGTTGCGATAGCGATCGCTTTTGGAAAGTTGCGCTGCGGCTTTTCAATCTCATTCACATGGACGCTTGAGAGCTCGATGCCCAAAAAGGAAGAGATAATCGCAATCAGAGAGATCCAGCTAGCAGGTTTTGTAAAGATAGGCAGGAGGCTATGCTTAGAGAATGTAATCTGAATCGGATCGCCACTGATAACCCAGAAAACCCCTAAAAGAATCAGAAATACCATGGGAAAGACCATGCCGATCAAGCTGCAGTAGTTATTGATCTTGGCTGAAACCTCAATTCCCCACAAATTGAGCAGCGTCAGGAGCCAAAAAACTCCAACGATCATTGAAATGAGATACCAGGGTTTTGCTGCAAGTTGCGGATCGATCAAGTAAGCAAAAGTTCCTGCGATAAAGGCAAGAATCGTTGGGTACCAGATCATTGTATTGATCCACTGGAGCCAGATTGCAAGCATCGCAAGCTTCTCTCCGAAGGCAACTCGCACCCAATGGTAGATCCCAGCGTGGCGAGGAAGCGCAGAGGCGAGCTCTGCTGAAATGAGTGCAGCAGGAATCAGAAAGACAAGTGCTGCAAAGAGAAAAAAAAAGATCAACTCACTTCCAAAGAGTGCGGCAGCTGGTAGATTGCGGATACTGTCAATAGCGCCTACAATAAGTAGAACAAGCGGAAAGAGGGTCAGTTTTCTAAGCAATGGTAATCTCCGAACATAAGTAAACATCTTGGATCGCATGCAGCAGCTCTACGCCCTCTTTGAGTGGCTTCTGGAACGCTTTTCTTCCCGAGATAAGACCCATGCCACCTGCACGCTTATTGATGACAGCTGTCTCGACCGCAGCAGATAGATCGTGATCCCCAGAGGCTCCGCCAGAATTGATGAGGCCGATGCGTCCCATATAGTCGTTGATCACCTGATAGCGCGTCAGATCAATCGGATGATCGGAGCTGAGTTTCGTATACATCGCCTCTGTCTGCTTGCTAAACTTCAGATCTTTAAAGCCCCCATTGCAAATCGGCAGCTTCTGCTTGACGATATCAGCTCCAATTGTGCAGCCAAGATGATTCGCCTGGCCCGTGATATCTGCCGCTTCATTGTAATTTTTAGTTCCGGTATTAAAAGCAGAGTTGCGCACATAGCACCAGAGAATGGTCGCCATGCCGAGTTCATGGGCAACCGCAAAAGCTTGGCTCACCTCCATAATCTGGCGACGGCTCTGCTCAGAACCGAAGTAGATCGTCGCACCCACCGCCACACAGCCCATCTCATACGCCTGCTTTATAGAGGCGAAGAAGATCTGATCGTAGCTATTAGGATAGCTCAACAGTTCGCTGTGGTTGCACTTGAGGATAAACGGAATTTTATGGGCGTATTTGCGCGCCGAAATACCCAACACTCCAAGAGTAGAGGCAATTGCATTGCAGCCGCCGTCAATGGCGAGCTTCATTAGATTTTCAGGATCAAAATAGTCGGGATTTGGAGCAAAAGAGGCGCCTGCCGTATGTTCAATCCCTTGATCGATCGGTAAAATTGAAAGATAGCCTGTCCCACTCAACCTGCCGTGAGAAAATAAGGTCTGTAGAGAACGCAACACACGTGGGGATCTATCCGAAGAGCCAAAGATTTGATCGACCCAGTTGGGTCCAGGAAGGTGCAGCCGACTCTTTGGCACAATTGCGTTGTGGTTGAGTAGAAATTCTGCTTTTGTTCCTAAAAGCTCCTGAATTTTCTGATATGTCACAATCCTCTCTCCCGATTAAATAGTTGCTCGATCTCTTCAAATGTCTTGCCCCGCGTCTCCGGGATATACCGATAAGTAAACCAGAAAGCTACAATCGCAACAAGTGCATAGATGAAAAATGTACCGGGAAGCGTGACAAGGTGCACTAGATCTAAAAAGATAAAGGCGAGAAAAAAATTGGATGCCCAGTTAAAGGCCATCGAGAGGCTCATTGCACGCCCTCGAATTCGAATCGGGTAGATTTCCGAGATGAGCACCCAGGGAATAGGACCCAAACTGATCGCAAAAGCCGCCACATAGCCAAAAAGTGCATACTTGGCAAGCTCCCCTGAACCCAAGGAAAGCGCTATAATTAGAAAGCCAAGGCTGATAATCAGCCCGCCAATCCCCCATAAGAGAAAAAACCTGCGCCCAAATCGATCAAGCAGCAGCGCTGTGACAATCGTTGCAGCAATATTGACAAGACCGATCCCAATTGTTGCCTGCAACGCAAGCTGTGTCGATGTCGTCCCGCTCATCTCAAAGACAATCGGGGCGTAGTAGATCACGGTATTGATTCCTGTCAGCTGCTGAAAGAGGCTCAAAAGAACCCCGATCAGAAGCAAAAAGTGCCAACGTTTCTGGAACAGGGCGCGCCAGCTGCTTACCGCATCACTTGTGTGGATAACAGGCGGCTCTTTGAGGAAAAAGAGCCCAACCAGCTGCAGAGCCGCAGGAACAAGCGCAAGACCAAACATCCAGCGCCACTCTCCTCCTTGGTCAAAAGCTGCATTGACAAGGTAGGCGACCAAGATACCGAGTGTCAAAGCGATCTGGTTGAAGGAGACGAATCTGCCGCGCAAGTGAGGAGGGGAACTCTCTGCAAGATAGAGCGGTGCTGCAATAGAGACAAGACCCACCGCAATACCCGTGATGGTGCGGCCGATAACAAGGTGCAGAAACGATGCAGCGCACATTGAAAGAAGGCTGCCCAGACAGAACAGGGCGGCTGTGACGATAAGCGCATTTTTCCTACCCCATCGATCGGCAATTTTCCCGGCTACAAGGGCTCCCAGCAGTGCTCCCAGAAGCAGGATGCTAACGACGACGCCTTGCTCAAGAGTTGTTAAATCAAAGTAGTTGGATAAAAAGATTAAGGCCCCAGCAATGATAGCTAGCTGATAGCCGAAGAGGAAGCCTCCCAAGGAGACAATAAAGAGTGTGAAAAGCACAACGAGCCCTGAGGTGTAGAATGAGGATCATTCTATAGCGCTAGACCCCTATCATGCAAGTACTTTTCATCTTCCGCATTGCCATACTCATCACAAAACATTTGTTTACTTTTTGCCGGGTCCAGTTCTACAACTTGATTATTGAAAACAAAAAACTTGAAACGCTTTGCCACGATTCGTTGGAGGATTAATGTAAGGGGCTAGGCAGCAAGAATTTCTAGATGTTATTGGTTCTGACATAAATGTTCTTTGTTTATTTTGCCAATATAATATAATAAATCATTGTTAATCTTATTGAAAATAGCAGGGCTTGCAGTTGTTATTCTAAAGTTAGGTTTTTTATAAACTTTCTAACTCTGATTCAAAAAAAAGACCTCCATCTCCTGATTTTGTTACGAATGGATTTTTACCAAATCGCTCCCAATTTTTATTACAGAATTGGTAAGAGAAATTACTGCTTAGAGAGGTAAGCGTAGGCTGACAACGATCCACCAATCCGTTCCTATAACTGTAAACTCTCCGTGAATCTGCATGCTGGTAAAGCTTGATTTGGTGGCCGTTATCATACATCTCCTCAAAAAGAAAAATATCATCAATGGCTGCAAGTTTCTCAACCGTAGGGTTATCATCCACCGGCCCAACCCCTGAGCATGATGATGTTCTGTAACCGTCTACTGCTTCTTTAAACTTAGCTGCAGCGTCTAACTGAGCTTCCTTTTTCAACCGAACTACATTCTCGTCCACGTTCTTTGAGTCACTTTCACTACACTGACAACGTCCCAACTGCACCAGCGCAACCAGCAGACAGATTCCCATCCCCACAAGCGCAACAGGCCAAGAAAAGACAAGGGTGGCGCCAAGCGCAATAAAACCACCGGCTGCCGCCACTAAACAAAAAACTTTAAATGCTTTGCCACGATTTGTTGGGGGATTAATACAGGCCGCTAAGCAGCAAGAGTCATTTAGATTTGAAGCAGCGATCATAACAAACTCCTTATATGTTTATAATGCATATTACAATAAATCGAATTAACAGTAAACTAAAACAATTCCTATATAATAAGAAGTAACAGACTTTTTAAATAATCGCCCTCTGGGTGGAAAATCGAGATGGGGTGATCCTCTGCTTGTCTGTGGCGCGCCAGAATCTGCACCTCACGGCCAGCATCCGCTGCTGCTTGAAAGAGCAAGGTTTGAAAGAGCTTGGCATCGATCTGATAGGAGCAGGAGGCGGAGAGAAGAACTGTTCCAGGCTCTGCTTTTTCAAAGACCAGGCGATTGAGCTCTTTGTAGGCCGAGCAGGCGGCCGGGATGTCCTCGCGTTTTTTAGCAAAAGCGGGAGGATCCAGAATGATCAGCTCGGCATCTATAGTGGTTGCCTGTTTTAAAAAGGCAAAAAAATCTTTTTCGATAGCTGTATGATTTGAAAAACCATTAAGCGCTACATTGTGACGGCACTGCTCTGTCGCCCACTGACTCACATCGACACTTGTCACCTTTTGAGCAGCCGCTTGTAGTGCGTAGAGGGAAAAGCCCCCGGTGTAGGAGAAGCCGTTTAAGACGCGCCGATTTTTAGAATAGGATCCAACAAGTTCGCGCATGCGTCTCTGATCCAGAAAAAGACCTGTTTTTTGCCCTTTCTCACAATCAACGTGAAATGTGATGCCATTTTCTAAAACTTGGGTTTGGTGGATCTTATCACCAAAAAGGGTGCCAGCTTTTAGCTTAAGATCTTCTGGATCCGTTGCGGATAACTTGAGGTAGATGCTTCTTGGCTTGACAGCGGTGACAAGCGCCTCGACGATCTGATCTTTAAGGCGCAACATCCCCCATGTGCTGATCTGCATCACGTAGAGAGTGTCGTATCGATCCACAATAAGACCCGGTAGTCCATCCCCTTCTCCATTGATCAAGCGGTAGGTGTTGGTATTTTGCCCTTGAAATAGCATTTCACGCAACTTATGCGCTGCGACAACTTTTTTCTGGAGGCTCTTTTGAATAGGCTCTTGATCAAAGCTAAGCACGCGTGCAGCGAGGGACTGACTCGCATTGTAGTAGCTTTGAGCCAAAAACTGTCCTGAATGGTCATGAATAGGAAGCAGGGTCCCCTTCTCGCACTCTGGCGCACTCTCTATAGCACCGGAAAAAATCCACGGATGGCGTTGCAGGAGAGATTTTTCACGTCCTTTTTTTAAGATGATGCAAGACATATGAGCTTACTCCTTGTTTTAACTGGTGCGATAACGCGTCCGATTAGATCGTAATCGGCAATCTCTGTAATCTCCACCTCATACAACTTGCCAAAAGCAGTGACGGCTCTGCCGTCATTGATGATCACCTGTCCATCGATCTCTGGACACTGTCCATAGAATCTACCACGCATTAACAGCTGCGATTCTGGATGGTAGCCTTCCACAACAACTTGCAATTTTTTACCGATGTAGAGTTTGTTACGCTTTTTCACCACCTTCTTCTGCATCTTTACAAGCGCCTCAAAGCGCTTCTGCTTCACATCTTCTGACACTGGATTAGGCAGTGTCACCGAAAAGGCGCCCTCTTCTTCGGAGTATTTAAAAATACCGACATTATCCAGTGGGTGATCTTGAATAAACTGCAACAGCTCGGCAAACTCCTCATCGGTCTCACCTGGGAATCCCACCATAAGGCTTGTGCGAATCACGATACCTGGAATCTCACTCCGCAGCCGCTGCAAGATGTGGATAATCTCTTCGCGAGATGTTTTGCGGCGCATCGCCTTTAAGACCCGATTGTTGATGTGCTGTAATGGCATATCGAGATAGCGGCAGATTCTCTCATCCGATTTGATCAGCTCAATGAGCTCATCTGTAATTTCATCGGGGTAGAGGTAGAGGAGGCGCAGCCAGAACGTCTGATCGACCTGCAGCATCTCCTTGAGAAGCAGCTCCAGACCATTTGCAACCCGTTCCTCTTTTCGATAATCACCAAGATCTTGGGCAATTAAGATCAGCTCGTGGACTCCCTGTTTTAGAAGGAGATTAAATTCGCGCATCACCTGAGATGGCGCTTTACTCTTGAGCTTGCCCTTGATCTGCGGAATGATACAGAAGGCGCAGCGCTTAGCGCAGCCCTCTGCGATTTTGAGGTAAGCGTAATGTTTTGGAGTTGAGAGCATGCGCGGCACTTCTCCCGACTGCAGATAGCTGCGAGCGGAGGTGACAGACTCACCCGGCACTGGAGCTTGAATCGCTTCGAGAATTTTTTCCATATCTCCGGAGCCAAGGAAGTAGTGGACAGCAGGAAACTGCTCGCGGATTTTAGCTCCGCTTTTTTGCACCATGCAGCCTGTGACGATCAGCTTTGCGCCCTCTTTTTTCTCGACTAGCAGCTCTTCAATTGTCAAACTCGACTCCTTGCGCGACTCCTCTAAAAAGCCGCAGGTATTGACAATCAAGTAATCTGCTTCCTGGATCTGGTCGGTAGCCTCGTAGCCGCTTTTGAGTAGAATTCCAAGCATCACCTCGCTGTCTACAAGATTTCTTGGACAGCCAAGACTGGTTAGATGGATTTTGTTTCCTGACATCTTACTTCCCCTTTTTGGCTGTACATGATACCCTATCGCGCATATGTTAATCCACATTTTAAAAAAAATAGCGATATTAATTAGCAGCCTCTGGATTGTCATCACAATTACTTTTTTTTTAGTTCATGCTCTCCCTGGAGACCCCTTCACCCCAGAACTACCACTCTCTGAGGAAGTGGCAGCAGCGATGCGTCGCCAGCATGGTCTCGACCAACCTGTTCTTGTACAGTATATTAATTATTTAAAAAATCTGGCACAGGGAGAGCTCGGCCCATCGATGCGCTACGAGGGCCAGACAGTGCAAGGCATTATCGCTTCAAGCTTTCCTATCTCCGCGCTTCTTGGAATGCAGGCGCTCCTTATTGCAGTGACAGCTGGAATCTCTCTTGGAATAGTGGGAACTTTGAGACGAGGAGGTTGGCAAGAGAAGGGAATCCTCTTACTCACAACACTTGGAATCTCACTCCCCAGCGCGATTTTAGCAATCCTTCTTCAATACTTTTTTGGTTTCAAATGGGAACTTCTTCCAATTGCTTGCTGGGGAAGTTTTGCCCAGACGCTACTCCCCTCTTTGTCACTTGCCGCAATCCCTACAGTCTCGATTGCACGTTTTTTCCAGAGTCGTCTGGTTGAGGTATTGCAACAAGACTATATTTTAATTGCCCGCAGCAAGGGACTCTCTGAAATGCGCACTTTGATCTTTCACGCCATGCCGAATGCACTTCTTGCCGTCTTGACTTACCTAGGCCCTCTGATCGCGCATATTTTGATGGGCAGTTTTATTGTTGAAAAGGTCTATGCGATTCCAGGGCTTGGACAATGGTTTGTTTCGAGCATCTCTAACAACGACTATACGGTGACCATGGGACTGACCCTCTTTTATGGCGCTTTGCTGATGTTTTCCACTTTTCTCTTTGATCTATTACAATATTGGCTAGATCCAAGGCGCTCATGAAAAAAATTAAAATTGGAGCAGTTCTCTTTTTATTGATCACGCTCACAGCTCTATGCGCGCCGCTTCTCTCCCCGCACCTCTACCATGAGACCCATCTTGCTATTAAAAATACTGCTCCTTCGACTCTTTTTCTCTTCGGAACCGACGAGCTCGGACGAGACCTATTCGTACGAATCTGCTTTGGGGTTCGCATCTCCCTGCTGATTAGTCTTGCAGCATCAGGAATCGATCTGATTATCGGACTCACCTACGGCACTCTTGCAGCCCTTTCGGGAAGAAGGATCCAGATATTGCTGGGGCGTCTTCTTGAAATATTGGCAACAGTGCCCAACTTACTACTGGCTACTTTTCTGACAATTCTATTTGGCTGTGGAATCAGAACCATCATTATAGCACTCAGCATCACCGGATGGATTGGAATGGCCCGGATGGTGCGGGCTCACATCTGGCAACTGCAGACCGAAGAGTTTATGATCGCAGCGACATCTCTTGGAGCCTCGCGCCCACATCTATTGCGATACCACCTACTACCTCATCTATTTGATTCTATCCTAGTAACAGTTTCCCTAACGATTCCGAGCAGCATCTTTGCGGAAGCTTTTTTAAGCTTTCTAGGTCTTGGCGTCCAAGCGCCGCTGGCAAGTCTGGGCAGTATGGCCAATGAAGGCATTGTCTCCCTTCGCTACTATCCGTGGCGCTTTTTTTTTCCTGCCGGCACCATCTACCTTCTCATTCTCAGCTTGAATTTACTAGCCGATGGATTACAGGAACGGAGGGAGAGATGTTAAGGGTGTTAGACCTTTCTGTTTTAATTGGCCAGAAAAAGGTGCTTTCAAACATCAATTTCTCCCTAAAACAAGGGGAAATTGTAGGACTTGTAGGCAAATCAGGATCAGGGAAAAGCTCTCTTGCCAAGGCGTGCGCAAATCTCTTGCCAAAAGGCGCCGAGCTTTCTGGCAAGGTCGAGTCACAAGGACGAATTGGCATTATTTTCCAGGATCCAAGCTCTGCCCTCAATCCTGTTCTTAAAATCCAGACGCAATTTCTCGAAAGCCTCCAAATGGGCTCCCCACAACTCTCAAAACAAGAGAAAAAAGAAGAAGCTGTAAGGCTGCTCCAGTATGTCGGCATCGTAGAGCCTTACCGGGTTCTCTCACAATATCCGCACCAGCTGAGCGGAGGAACAAAGCAGCGCATTTTAATCGCGCTGAGCCTTGCTCTAAAACCGACCATTCTCATTGCTGATGAACCGACGACAGCTCTCGACACCATCACACAAGCCAAAATCCTCGATCTCTTTACTAAAATTTGGCAGGATGGCATCTCAATCCTCCTAATTAGCCACGATCTTGGCGTTATTGCACAGCTCTCTGAGCGCCTTCTCGTGATCGATGCGGGGAAGCTTATCGAAGAAGGCCCCCTACAGAGTATCCTGCGCAAACCGCAACATCCCGTTACACAGGAGCTCATTTCTGCTGCAAGGTCTTTTTATGATTGAGCTGTTAATTGAGCTGTTAGAGGTGCAGAAAAGCTTCGGCTCATGCGCTGTTTTGCGGGGCATCTCTCTTTCTATTAAAACTGGCACAACGCTTGGTTTAATTGGAGAGTCGGGCTCTGGAAAGACGACACTTGCTCACCTTCTTCTTGGAAGAGAGTCTCTCACCGGTGGCCAAATTCTCTTTGAAGGACGCGATGTCGCCAGCTTCTCAGCCAAAGAGAAAAAAACCTTCCAGCATGCTGTGCAGATGGTCTTTCAAAACCCGTACAGCTCCTTAAATAGCCGCATGCAAATCTGGCAGATTCTTGAGGAACCTCCTCGTGTGCAAGGCAGAAAAAGCAAATACTCCATAGCCGAACTTCTCACGATCGTAGGACTCAAACCCGAGGATGCCTGGCGATATCCGCACCAGTTCAGTGGGGGGGAGCTCCAACGCATTGCGATCGCTCGAGCTCTCGCAGCAAGCCCTCGCCTGCTTATCTTTGATGAGCCTCTTGCCTCATTAGACCTCCCGGCACAAGTTGAGTTGATCACTCTATTCCAAAAAATCCAGAGGGAATTAGGAATGACCTTCTTTTTTATCAGCCATCAGCTTCCAGCGATTAAACTCCTAGCAACAGAAGTAGCGATTCTAAAAGATGGAAAAATTGAGGAGATGGGAATGACAACCGAAATTTTTACCAGGCCACATTCCGACTACACAAGGATGCTGTTAAAAGCTACTCCTCTGATCGCTTTTTAAGAAAAAAATTTAATTTTTATCGCAAAACAGCAACGCAGTTGGCGTTTTGCAATAATTTAGGTCAAAAATATGAGTTTTTACCCAAGAACCTGGCGGCTCCTACTTCCTTTTTTGGACCAAGAGGGATGGGCAAACTTCAAACAAGCCGATCATCTAGAGAGCGGAAAAGAGACGCAATGTTTTTTGCACGCTAGCTCCCTTTTTAGACTCAGGCAGCACGAGATCAACAATCTGAGCTACCAAGCGAACCGACTCTACTCCAAGTGCAATAACTCCTTGAACTGGAACCGTTAATACCCGAAAAAGGATTAAAGCATATTGACCTACTCTCACGGGGGTCGAGCAGATCAAAGACATAGAGCAGCAGCTTTTTTTCTCAACTGCGACCGAAAGTACCCCATCCACCATATTGATAGTCAAGGCCCCAAGAGAGATGGTTACTGCAAGCGGAATAATTAAAAATTGAAATCCAGGAACAGCAAGTACCGCAATTAAAGCTGCAATTGTAAGCACAGTTCGAATGCAGTTTATAATTTTCAAATAATGTTGCTGCCGCAACTGAAGCTCTTTCACCTCTGAAACATCAGAAAGAGGTGTTAAAAGTAATTTTTCTACACACATCGGAATAATAGAGCCGAATACGGGGAAACAGGAAAGAACATAACAAAATGTTGGAATTGTGAAGGCTTCTACTTCTTCTGCTATACGTTCTTGCTTTTCTTGTTGGCGTTGTACTGCTTGTAAGTCATTTGCCAGCTTTGCCTTCTTATGATTTTCTACCATCTTTTCTTCGGCAATCGCACTTGATCTTTCGTGCGCCTCATTACCTGCACGGAATACTTCCCACTCCGCTTCAGTTGGTGGTTTCATCCACTCTGCATAACTTTTTGGGTCCCCAGGCTGGGTAGATAGAGCCATTTTTTACCTTTTTGTTAATCTTTAACAAAGATTATCCACAAAAAAATAAAAAAATCAATTAAATTAAAAGCCTGCCTAGCTAAAAATATTTACTGTGTTACATCAGCTGCGCAGCGAAAGCCGTAGGTGCCATTGACAGCGCCTGGATTGTTGCGGTGACGATGATTGGAACGCAGATCCTCTTTGGAGCTCTTCCAGCAGCCGCCGCGTAAAACGCGATAGATCCCCTGGGCAGGCCCTCTGGGAGCTCCAGGCTCAACTTGAGCAAAGCTGTAGTACTGGTTATCGTACCAGTCTAAGCACCATTCATAAACGTTGCCAGCGAGATCAAAGAGCCCAAAACGATTGGGAGGATAACTCTTTACAGCTGTTGTATCGGAGCTAAAAAAATTGGCTGAGGCTTTGTCGATGCTGCTGCCCGTCGGATAGGCAAGCTCTTCGTCACCGCCGAGCGCTGCCACTTCCCACTCAGCCTCTGTTGGCAATCTTTTACCCAGCCATTTAGCGTATGCTACCGCGCCATACCAGGTGACTCCGACGACAGGGTGTTTTGCATAGCCTGATTCGATCTGTAGCCTGCCCGCCATGCGCTTAATGCGAGCTTCTCGCAGACGGATAATGTCGTTATTATTCACATCCTTCTCCCCTTCCATCAGCTCTAAAAATCGAATAAACTGCTCATTTGTAACAGGATGAATATCGAGAGCATAAGGCGCTAGCTCTACGCGATGACGAGGAGCTTCATCACGTCCGCCGTAATTGGAGCCACGAAAAAAAGAGCCGCCTGGAATGAGCGCCATCTCAGTTGAGAGGGGCTCCATATCGCTACACCCTTTCTCTTTTGGCAAATAATGTCCAATTTGCAGCTCTTTTTGAAAAATTGCTCCAGGGTCGTGATCAAATTCTGGACGCTCCAATTTTTCGGGACGCAGGATCGGTTGTGGTACAGGGGTAAGTGCGGCATTAAGTGCTGCAAGGGGCGATCTAGGGCGCTCTTTTGGATGGTAAGAGAGACACTGTCTGAGAAGAGAATCGAAGTTGTGCTGCAGTATGGGAATCCTGGTCGATGGCCAAGGAAAGAGACCCTCTGGGAAGTGGCCCATCAGCATGTAGTAGAGAAGAACTCCATACGCATAGGCATCTGAACTCTGATCGTGCAAAGAGTCAGAAGTTCTCTGTTTCTGCTCCGGCGAGAGAAATGGTCTCAGCTCGCTCTTCTCTCCTTGTTCCAGAAGCCGAGCAAGCCGATGATCTGGCAAATAGAGCTTTCCTTCCTTTACAAAGATTGTATCAAGCGAAATTGTTGCATGGGCAAGCCCTCCCCACTCATTTTTTGACGCCTCGTCCATGAGTATTGCAATCTGTCTTGCAAATGAGAGGAGTGTCTCCTCATCTAAGGAGGCGTGCGATAGGAGATGCTGGAAAAGTGTTACAGTCTGAGCCGTTAAGGTGTGTGTCATAAATTTTGCAGCTGCTCTCCAATCTATTTTCTATCACTTGAGTCTCACATCATCCAAAAATAGGAAATGCTTTGTCAAGAAAATAGTGAAACTTTTCAGCAAAAAGCCCTTCCTTAACACGTTAATAATAAAAACATCTAAAAACTAAATTAATTTATTACACATATTAAAA
>Ga0206799_1088_pt1 | contig 20285 bp, 21 predicted proteins | sample Alteio_BWOrgCont_67_FD_152900 | JGI IMG/M metagenome (GOLD analysis project Ga0206799, IMG submission 152900) | Enriched cells from forest soil in Barre Woods Harvard Forest LTER site, Petersham, Massachusetts, United States -... | ecosystem: Environmental > Terrestrial > Soil > Temperate forest >...
CTTGTTCGCATGAATGATATTCAGCAACTGGTCGAGGTCGTTGACGCTGGCTTGCAGGATACCGGAATAGACCTGGCTCATATAGGTCAGCTCATTAACGGTGAAATGCTTATCGTTTTTGAGCAGTGCCCAGGCCTGGTTATAGGAATTGACCAGCGCCACCTGCTTTTCGGTGAGTTCGGTGATCTTAGAATAATAGGCGATCACGGTCTTGATGTCCCAAAGCTCCTGGTAATACGAACTAAATAAGTTCTTTTGCTTCTGCGACCACTGGGATATTTCGGTTAACTTGAGTTTGGATAGTTGGTTTTCCAGTGTCTTTTGCGCATCCTGGAGCCATATTGTCTGGTTCTGCATGCGCTGCACTTCCAGGTCGATGGCCCGGATCACTTTGCCCACGGTCGAGGAAATGACGGAGCCGACGATCATTTGCGCGTCCGCGCCTTTGGGTATGGCTACCATAATGGTCATGGCCGATAAAGGCAGGATGACCATGTACTTTTTCACATCTTTAATTTTTTCTTTAGCGGTGTGAAAGATCCCTGCGGGATTTTTAATTGCATTCATATCGTTATTTTCTTCGGGATTTTCCATAAGGCCCCCTTACCCCCGGCCTCATCCGGCCTTCGGCCACCTTCTCCAAAGGAGAAGGAAAGCGGAACAGCGGTTATCCGGGAGCATTATTTTTTGGTGAATAATTTTTGTTAATTGCTACAACTTGCCGTAAATACTCGTACCGTTGAGCAGGCTGTTTTGACCAGGTTGGAAGATCAGCGTATTACCCGTTTGCAGGATCTGCATGAGCTGTTTCTGGTCATCCCACATGCCCGTCCAGTGTTTGACCTGGTGCTGTAAACCCTGCAACTTACCGTCGGAGATGCGCCGGTAGCCGGTTTTACGGGTAATCAGGTAAATGTTTTCCGTGTTTTTGGCCTGGGTGATTACCAGCGTATCGTTGGCAACACTGAACTCGCTTTGCGCCTGGTTGACATAGGTGCCGGGGATAAAACTTTGGTCTTTGCTGATGCTGTGGCAGGCAACTAATATTGTTGCGATCGCAGCCAGGGTTAAAAGGTATTTTTTCATGACTTTATGATTAGTGGTTCTTTGATAAGATTGCTTCGTTCCTCGCAATGACATGGTTTAGGTTTTTACTTTTTTAAGGTCTGTAATTAAGGCGCTGATGCCTGCTTCGATATTGCCATAGCGTTCGGCGTATTCGTGTACTTTAGCCTTTTCTGCGGCTTCGGTGGTGTAGGCGTAATATTCGGAGGGCGATACCTCGGTGCGGTACACTTTAGACGATTGTCCGCCCAGACTGATGAATACCTCTTTGTAGCGGCGGTTCGGGTCATTGGCCTTGTTCATAGAGAGCACCAGCGCCCTTTCCTTATCGGTCAGGCCCAATAGTTCCTGCACCTGGTCAAATTTGTTCTGGTATTTTGATTGATCCAGCAGTATTTTGCAGTCGGAATTATTAACGATGGCCTGCTTAATGATCGGGCTGCTCAATATGTCTTCCACCTCCTGCGTTACAACAATGGCCTCGCCAAAGAATTTCCTAACCGTTTTAAAAAGATAGCGGATATATTCAGCCATGCCGTCCTTCGCAATGGCTTTCCACGCTTCCTCAATGAGGATCAGCTTACGCACGTTTTTGGGCAGCTTCCGCATCTTGGAAATGAATACTTCCATGATGATAATGGTCACAACCGGGAACAGGATCGGATGGTCCTTTACGTTGTCCAGCTCGAACACAATAAAGCGTTCGTTCAGCAAGTCAAGGTTTTCCGTAGCGTTTAACAGGTAGTCAAACTCCCCGCCTTTATAGTAAGGATTAAGTACAAACAAAAAATTCGCAATATCAAAATCCTTTTCTTTCACCTTCCCATCTTCCAATACTTGCAGGTATTCTTCCATCAGGAAATCATAGAAAGAGTTGAAGCAAGGGAATATCAACGGATTTTTGGCCAGGTACTCGTAATAGAGTGTTACGGCTTTAGATATGGCAACATATTCCGACCGCCCGAACTTTTCATCTTTCTTTTTCCAAAGCGCCAGCAGCAAGGTTTTCAAGCTTTCCTTTTTCTCAATATCCAGTACCTCGCCTTTGGGAATATAAAAAGGATTGAACTTGATCGGGTTGTGTTCATCATAAGTGAAATAATAACCACCTACCAGATCACAAAGCCCTTTATAGCTGTGGCCCACATCGACTAAAACGATGTGGGTGCCCTGCTCATAGTAGCTATGCACCATGTGGTTCGTGAAGAAAGATTTACCACTGCCCGACGGGCCTAAGATCATCTTGTTGCGATTGGTGATATAGCCCTTTTGCATCGGCTCATCGGATATATCCGCCCTGACCGGCCTGCCGGAGAGCCGGTCGCCCAACCGGATGCCAAAGCCGCTTTTGGAACTGCGGTAATTGGTTTCCACATTTAAAAAGCAGGTGGCCTGTTCCAAAAAAGTATCAAACGTATCGTTCATAGGGAAATCGGCGGCATTGCCGGGTAAAGCCGCCCACCATATCTGCGGTGCGCCGTCGATTTCCAGCTTGGCGCTGGCGTCCATTTGTGCCATCGCGGAGCTGACCTTGTTTTTGATCTCCTGTTCTTCTTCCGGATCACTGGTATAAGCCATCACATTGCAGTGCATCTTGACAGGCAATCGCTGTTCACCGATAGCCTCATTCAGAAAATCCGAAGTAGCGTCCCGTGCAATGGCATTTTCACGGCTGTACCCGGATAAGGATTGCAAGCGCAGTCGTTTCTTTTCCAATAGCTTCAGCGTTTTCTGCGCGTCCTCTATAAAAATGAATTGGTTATAAATATGGTTGCAGTCTAATAACAGGCCCAATGGCGACGCAAACCCGACACTGAATTTGGTTTTGTCGGTGCTGTAACGGTCGTAATTCACCCGGCTGCCGCAAAAAGCGGGCAGATCTTCCACATCCGATAAGGTAAAGAGCTGGCAATGGTCGTGGCCAATGCGTATCTCGTCTTTCAGGTGTACATCCTTAATGACCGGCCTTTCGTCTGGCCCCTGCAAAAAACAATATTGCTCGATCACACCGGCTTTAGCTTTTGTTCCCGCCAGTTCGTCGTCGGTCAACCGCCTTAACCCGATACCGCTATCAGTTAGGATGCGCTCAAATGCCCCTGCCTTTTCCAGGAAGTCGCGCAGCAAATGCGGCTGGGTAGTTTGCGCCGGTACGATGCTTTTGCGCATGAGGCCCGAGTAACCGCTGGTGGCCGTTTTCCGGCCATCCGGCTTTTTGGTCAGGAAAATATAACAGCGAGGCTCCAGGTACGGCCTGCCATCAAAAAATGCTTCACTGGCTTGTGACAGAAAAGAACCCACACCGGCCTTACCCTTGTATTTTGCGCGGGTAAAATAATCCTGCTGGTGATAAACAGTAAAGGCAGGCAGTAATTTGATCGCTTTAATCAGCGCCTGGTGCGTTGCTTCATAATCCTGCCCCGAGCGTGTAAAGATGTCGAACCAATCCACTTCATAGCCGATGGTAATGTCGCCCTGCATCGATACGATGGCGTTATGTTCGACTTTATAAATGGGCAGTATTTTTTCGATATTGATCATACCTTACTTTTTTAGATGAGTAAATAATTTGCGTGACCGGAACTTCAGGTAATCGGGCAGGCTTCGTTTCGCGTTCTTTTTGAGCAGGCCGTACTGCCCGTATTTATGGCTCATGCGGAACACGGTCATCACCAATGCTGTACCTGAACCGCCGACCAGGATGATACAGAGGTAGGTGTTCACCCCGCTGATGTACAGGACGGCAAAAGCGATCAGTAAGGCAACCAGGCCGACAGCCAGGTAGGTGATATACTGGGCTTTGAGGCCCTTAAACTCAATGGCCTTGTTGATGCCTTTATTGATCTGATACACGCTGCTCATAAACCAAAAAAGCTTTTAATGACCGTGGCAACTACCACTAAGAAGATACATGACCCGAACCAGGCGGCAGCGACCTTATTGGTATCGGGCTCACCTTCATTCCATTTTCGGTACACTTTTATGGCCCCTACAATGCCTACTACTGCACCGATGGCATACATCAGGTTGCAGCCCGCATCAAAGTAACTCTTAACCATCGTGGTGGCCTGATTGATGCCCGCCGACCCATCCTGGGCGAGGGCATCGGTCGCGTCCATGAGCATGAAGTAAGCGTTGACGATAAAAATCGCCAGCAGGAATTTGGCGAACAGTTGCTGCTTAGGTGTAATAAATTGGTTCTTCATGGCCACAGTTCCTCCAATTCTTCTTCAGTGATCTCAAATGGTAAATTCTCGCGGATATAATCGTTCAGCGCATCCTGGTTGGCAGTGCCCTTAATCTGCGGGTATTTGGCGCTGACCAGCCCAAAGAAGGAAATGAACTCCGCTTTACCACCCTTGTCCCTTTCAAGGATATACAGGATGGACTTGAACTCCTCCAGGATATCCGGGATGACGCCAAGTTGCTGTTCTTTTGGCGCGAAGCTGATCTCGCTGATTTCCACGGTATTCATTCCGGGTATTGCCCTCGCGCCACCCATGAGATCGTCCTCATCCTCCAATTCTTCTTCCCAATCTTTTTTGAGTTTTTCGGTCTTTCGGAAACGGCATAGTTCTTTGCGGAAATACAAGAGGCCGATGATAACATACCAGGCCACCGTCAGCACCAGCGCAGCGATCAGGAATTGCTGCCAGGTGAATTGATGAAAAATTAACATACGATTTTGCTTTAACCCCCGGCACCATTACCGGGGGTGCAGCAAAATTGGACAGCCTGAAAAGCCCGGAAAACAAAGCCACTTATGGCGGCTAAAGATATTTTTCAATCATCCGGGTTATGTTTCCTTTTAGGTTTCAGCTTCAGGTCATCATCAACGCGGCGCATGATCGCGTCCCGCATCTCGTTAAGGAATTTGGTGGGGCTGGTCATTTTCCTTTCCTTGATCTGTGTAAACCTCCGGTAAAAGCGGCTTAGGTCAATCTTTAAGCTTTGTTCCAGCCAGGTCACGATCTCCTGTAATTCCGCCTTGCCGTGGTTGATCTGACCGGTATCATAGATCCCATAGATCACTTCCACCAAATTGCAGGCATCGCCCGTCCAGCGCAGGTCAATGCCGTTCAGGCCCAAGTCGGGCAAGCGCACTTCTTCGAGCAAAGCATCTCTTAGCATTTCATAGGCTTTAATTTTGGCGATGGTGTGATCGGCATAAGTGGAGAATTCCGGGTCGTATTCCACCAGTTCCGGCAACAGGAAGCTGTCCATCGATTTGCCGCGGATAAAACAAAGATTATCCAGTTCGGTCGCCTTAGCTTTGGCGTATCTCCGGAAAAAGCCCACTTGATCTAAATAGCGGTCAACGCTCCTGATCTCGTCCAGGAAATAATGATTGGTCACTTCCGGGCTGCCTGCGGGCAGGCGCTGCATAATATGGTACCATTCGGTGTGATAAATATACCAGGACAGAAAGGCGGGTTTAGCTTCCTTGAAACAATAAATCTCCTCGGCATCATCTTTAAGGCCATATTTAATAATATGATCGCGTAACGCGTTCAGGTATTTACGCACGCAAACAATAATAGCTGCCAGCCGGTCAAAACCGTCCGGGCTTTCTTCAATGATCCCATCCATCTCCTTCAAAAACGCTGCATAGCGTTCTTCCACATACTTTTTTAGCATATAATTTGGTCTTTAAATAACATCCCGCCACCTTAGCAGGAAACGCGTAGACTTTCTTCATAGGCGATACCTTTTGCTTATTGGTTAAACGGCAAAACTATATTCAAAAAAAGCGGCGGTCAATCCCGCAAAAGGGGATTTCTTACTTATTCACCCGAAAGAGGGAAAGCGTTCATTCACCGGGGCGTTTATGCTCCAGCAAATACACCAATTGGGTACGGCTTTTGGCCCCTGTCTTCTTTAACATATTGCTGATATGCGACTTGACCGTTTCCTCGCCGCGGAAGATCAGTGCTGCGATCTGTTTGTTGGACAGGCCCTGCCGTACATAACCCGCTACCTGCGTCTCCGTTTCCGAAAGATCATAAAAAGCGCAGTTCCCCAAAAAATCAGGTGGCGGCGGGTTATGCTCAACCGGTGTTTCTTCCACCCTTTGTTTTGCCGCCTGCGCATCCTTATGCGCTTGCCTGGCATGCCGGATATTGTCGCTGATCTGTAACAGCGCCAGCGCGATAAACCCCAGGTTCGCCATCATGATCCTGAGCGCCTGGGGCGGCGCACTGAAAGCAAAAGCACACATCGCTTCCCAGGGCAGGATCGCGACAAAAGCGCCCGTTTCGGCCATAAACTGCAAGCCATCACCTGTCGCTTTACCTTTTTTATCGATGGCGATAAACATTTTCACTAATACCAAAAGCCCATATATGGCCGGTATCGTCAAACAAACCAGGCGGTCAAGCAATAACTGCCCGTTGCAGGCATAGATCCCTACAAATACCACATAGGGCAATAGCAAAAAATATAATACCCCATAAGTGGCATAGAACCGCAGTCCAGGCAAGTCAAAAGCCTTATAGAAATAAAAAGGGAAATACGCGCCCATCAGGTAAGCCACACCGTCCAGGATCATATACTGCACTTTGATACTGACCGCAAAACCTTTCGGGTCGGGTAATATGCCATTCCAGACATTGTAATGGATCAGCAATAAGAGCAGCAGCATAAACCAGGGCCGGTGCCGGTCCCCGCGGTGTTCGAGATAGCGGGGCAATTCATACAATACCAGCAGCATCGTCTCTAATACGATCAGCACCAGCGTCAGCGGCTGCAGGTGGGTTTCAAAAAATTTCATAGGTCTTTTTCATTTTTAGTTCATAATCCTGTTTATCGTGACGGGTTCAGGTAAGGTCAATACAGCGCTCCGTCCATTACGCAGTATGCTGGCGCAGTAATTATTCAAAAAATTGGATCGTTACGCGTCTGAGGCTTACTGCCGGGCGGCACACCTGGAAACGCGGGTTTCCCTGAAACTGAACGAGAGCTGGGTAACCGGAAAATCACCCATGTCAGAAACAAGTACCGCCCGCGTCGTCGCAGGCGTGGTCATGTTTCCCGTCTTGGTGACTTTAAAATTTCCGGTTTTATGCTCTCGTTCGGGAAGCGTTATACACGCTGTAGTAGTATAGTGTTTTATTTCTTTTATTGCTATTACTTCATATCGTTCATTTTAGTTCAACCATTATTTCGGCGCTGTGCCTGGAAACAGGCCGTCAGCGCCATATATGTTAATTGCAAATTAAATCTTCGTCTAAGGATAAAGCCGCCATCGCCTCAGACGGTTGCGCCGTCATCATGCTCCAATGCCCACTGTTCCTGTTCTTGCAACTTTTGATTGTAAACAGTGATCGTCAGCGGCTGAAAGCGAAAGCCGTACAACTCCTCGTGAAACCGCCAGGTCAATAAAAAGATATTCAATATCTCGCTTAATTGTTCCTCGTCATATAAACCCGTCAGTACAAAATGCTCCATATACAATTCGAGCAGCAAAGGCTGTCTATCCAGGTCATCGCTGATCTTCCGGCTGGCCGAAAGGTCATCCTGCGATTCCTGCAACCAGGCCACCGCTTTCGCCAGCACCGCCGCTTCACGGTCTTCACCCAGCCTCGGTGTTACCGGGCCAAACGATCTATCTTTCATAGGTTGTAAAAAAGCACTCCGGCAGGCCGGAGTGCCCTCAACTAAATTTAAAGTAAACATAAAAGCAGCGTGCGCTCCGGGCGCTGGTTTTACTAACTATTACTGATCTTATAAAGAACAAAAAGCGCAAAAAGGTCATTTATCTTTTTTATGTTTGAACGGGTATCGCCGTTGTTCCTTCCGCCAGTCCCGGAAAAGCCAGGCCATGATGGCGATAAAGAATATGAAAAGTAAGCCGATCCCGGTGTAAAATTTCCAATCCATATCATTTGTCATTCGCCGTACATCAACCGTTTCGTAAAATATTGCGGGTACAAGTCATAACCCTGCCCCAAAAAGAACCGCTGCGCTTGCGCCCGCCACCCGGCACAATGCACCTGTATGCGTTCACATTTCCGTTTCCTGGCCAGATCGGTGATATAATTTTCCAAGGCCCTTGCCGTTTGTTGTTCCTTAGCCTGCTCATCTACGGTCAGGTAGCTGATAATTAATAAGCTGCCATCAAAAGCCAGCTGCGGCAGCACATGCACGACGGCAAAGCCGGTTACTTCCTCTCTTTCTTCGCAGACGAGCACTTCGTGGTGACTGCTGCTGAATAAATCGGTCAATTGAGTGATGAGCAAACTGTTACTGGTCTTGTAGCCCAACCCTTCCATCAGTAACTTGATAAACGGAGCGTCATGGTAAGTACCTTTCCTGATCTTCATTGCCATCATTTTGTTAGGGTCAAACATTTTATAAAATCAGTTTCCTTCACCTCATAAGGCGTTCCGTCAGGACGGAAAATATCATGAAACCATAATTTTGGTTCACTGCCATCCGGCAGGGGTTCATCCCAGGCATATTTTGTATTGGTTTTCCCGCTAACCAACCCCCAATTGATGGCACCGATGTTTTGGGCTTTTAACAGTGGCATAATCGTAAAGAAAGTGCTGTTGCGTTTGCGGGCCATGTATTCGGTGCAGATCAATGGCCTGCCAAAAGTTTTAAGCTTGTCGATCACCAATTGGTGATGTTCCGCATCTTCATAATTATGATAACTGATCACATCGTCATTAGCCAATATAAACGCATTGATCCCGACCATTTGATTATCGTTATTCCAGTAGCCTGCGGTTAAAGGCTGGTTAGGATTAACTGTTCTCGCCCAGGCAAATACCTTTTTTAATAAATCTAAACTTTGCTCAAAATGACCGTTATTACCCGGTTCGTTATATAAGTCCCAAAGCAATATTCTTTTATCATGTTTAAATCTGGTCAGTATGTCTTTTACATAGGCTTCCAGCGTATCAGGCAGTTTAGGATTTTCCCAATAAGCTTTGCCAGGGTCTTGGAGCCAGCCGCTATTGTGGATACCAAGCTTAGGCAAAGGTTGTTTCCCGGTTTGGTAAGTATCGTTCCAGCAATCATCAAAAAACACGAATATGGTTTTGATATGATGGCGGTTAGCAATAATCAAATATCGGTTTATACGACCTTTAAAACCTTTTGGGTCTTGCGCCCAAGCTGCATGATGCAGGAAAACACGCATACAATTCATCCCTATGCTTTCTGCAAAGCCCAATTCCCGGTCAATCAAGGGCGGATCAAAAGAACCCACCTGCCACATCTCCAGTTGGTTGACGGCATCCGATGGAATAAAATTAGCGCCAACCAGCCAGCCCCGCTTTTTATACCAAGCTTGTGCTTGCTGCACCGGCCAGCGGGTCGCTTGTGCTTTAACATCGGTATGGCAAAAACCCACTAATAAAATCAATACTGCTTTGTTGAACCTCATTTTCTATGTTTATTTTTTGGCTTTTAGGCGGCCAGCCTGCTAATTCGCTCTATATCTTCATGCTCTATCAACTTACTGTCGGCTATCAGCCCGGTTTGGCTAAAGCCTAACAGGAAAGGGCCTTCCAAAGCGTTATACAATTGCCTGATCATGGCCTCGCTACCGGATTTGCCGATCAGCACCGTATCAGGATAAAGATTAATGATTTGTGCACCGTATTTACTAATGGCTTCCGCCTGCGGGCTGGCCAGTATTTCCTTATTCAATTTAAAATAGGCTGACCGCTGAGAAATTGCCATGTCATATCTGACCGCTTCTACCGCAAATACTTCAATAACATTTTCCAGCTTCCGCAGCAACGGCTGTAAAGCCTTTTCAGAAACTTCCAACTCCATCGTAATCAGTACAATTTCGTGTATATCTGTCGGTGCAGCGGTTAAGCTGATGCAGGGGATCAATTTCTTATTGACCACCCCGGTGACCAGATGCAGCAGGCCTGGCCTGTCTTCTGCTTTGATCGTCAATACATATTTATTTTCCATATAATAATTTAATTGATTTCTAATTGATCTTTTCCAGGCAATGAAGGGAATGGTGTATGTGGCCCCTGCTGGTACCAAAATACCGTTGAAGCGATATCGTCCTGCAAAGGCAGATAACGGTCCATATCGCTGTGCCAGCCCAGGTCTTGTATCGTCACCTTTAAGTTTTTCTCAAAGCGGATGGGATCAGTAATATGAAAACGATACATCCCGAAACGCTGTTGGGAGCCGTAATGTCCGTCACCTTTAATGACCTGTACCAACCCGGCATAAGGCGTAGTATAGGTGGTGAAGTGGGAACCGCTTGCGTCCCTGGTATCAAAATCATAAGAACCGCAGAAGTAATCTTCGGTGCCGGTGCCGCAAATGGTCGGGAAGCCCTTATCACCATCCATGTAAAACTTGATCTCTCCTTCGCCCCACCAACTATTGTTATGCGCACCCAGCGCGATGTAAGTGCCGACATACTGGCCCTTACCAACAATAGAATCCACCAATACATATTCCTTTTTAAAGGGCTGCGGGTTGACCCGCCTAAACTGGGCATGAAAGTAGGCAGCATCCTCCGGTACTTTGTTCAATTGATAGTCGATCTGGTAATACAATACCATGTCCTTTTTGTCGCTGTTCTCCAATGTAATTTTACAATGATGGTGGAACGGCATGGGCCAATAGCAGTTAAAGGCGCTGCCGGGGTTTACGCAAACTGGCAATGAAACCAGGGGCGCATATTCCCCCCAGCCCATACAAAAGAAGTCACCCACCGGCACTGCCACCGAGGGCGTGGTTTCATTGTCCCAATACATCCGCAAGATCTCGTAGCGCCAGGTGCCGGTCGGCGTCATCCAGATATGGTTGATCGTTCCCGGGCCGTCAATATCGGCAATAGTAAAAGTGCTGCCTGCTTTAATGTTGATCGAAGGGCTGATCTTCCAGCCCTGGCCAAGTTCACGGCCAGGGTATGCACCCGTGCCGGTCAATGCCCTTGCGCCGCCGCCTTTGGCACCGGTAAAGTTTTCCGGGCTGATGGAGCGGGTTTGGGCATTCGAGACACGGGATAAATCGGCTAAACTGCCTTGCCCAAACGCGCCAACAGCAGAAAATACAGCAGTGATGATTAGTAATATTTTATACAAGTTCTTCATGGTTTGTCTTTAACGGGTACTGTAAAATTCAGCGAAACCAGGGTGAGACATTTTTCACGCGTACTGGTTTGGTAGATGATCGTAACTAAATATTTTCCACGTTTCATAATTGTTGATTGTTTTTCTATTACTATGTCGCCTTCCTGGTACGATGAGATACTTATTAATTGCATTAATTTCCCCCTTTAAGCCTGTCGATTCTTTCCATTAACCTTTTCAGCGTACCCTGGTAAACAACGTTGATACTATCGGATTTAACCGTTTTTTTGCTCCAATAGAGCGCTGATTTAAGGTCAACAGTGTCCGTGCTATATTTTAGGATATCACAGGCGTTTTTATTCAAAAGGCCCATGTCGGAATGGTCATCGTATATATTGGTATAATAGATCAGTGCTTTGCAATAAGCTTCCCCATCTTTTCCGTAATAAAAAATCACCTTCGCTTTTGCGACGGCCCTTGGCCCCGAAAGCGGATCATATTTTTGTGACAGGTTTGCTTTTAGCGCGTTCCAGTCCGGTGCATTGCCGGGTTTAAGCTTTTTCAAAACAGGCATGATATCCGTAAGGATTAATACCTTATCGATGACATTTTGCGCATAGGTTATTTTATGCATGACCTGATTGACCAGCCCCGTCCGTTGATAAAATATATTGAAATACTGGTCATGAGAGTTGTCGGTGAATTCAGTGATAAAGCGTATGTTTTCAGGGGTATATAATTCGTTATCCTTTAGCTTAACAAGATAACCAGCCATATAATCATTGGCCACTTGTTTGGCCAGTGAGCTGTCTTTTCTATTCAGTGTTTCCTCTGCAAGTTCAGGCATCACGGTGTAATTTCTGAAACCCTGTTTGTATTCTCTTAACCAGCGGTCATAGGCTCCGTTAGTGGCATTAGTATGATTCTGAGCCTCCAGATAAAAAGGGACAAAACAACATATCAAACAGAATATTTTAATTATCCGGGTCATTTTATTAAAAATTAAGGTGATAGAAATACAGGTAATGGTCATATAGCGCTATCAGGGTTTGACCGTAAACCCTAAAATCCCGCATTCTTTCATGATCGAAATTATCCACATAGAAACTGAAATGATACTTGCCGTCCTTTTCTGAATAAACATCTATGATGGCCGACTGCTCTATGACCGATGATAGTTCGTTTCCTGCTTTTATACCGGATTGAATGAAAAGCCATTTCCCGTTCGCGTCGGCATGTTTATTTACCATGACCGGCGGCGCGGCCAGTGTTCGCTGATGGGCAGATTTTATAGTAATAGCATTAATCTGCTGATGGGCAACGGTGTCAATTGTTTTACCATTGTACTTCAAGCGAAGACTGGAATCTAAAGAAATGAATGCATTACGATAATAGTAAATGTAAAAGATGCTTGCTTTATCAGGGCTGCTTACCATCATGCCATCGGTACTGAAAATACCATTACCTTGCTGTTTTAAAGGATAAGTACCATTTACAGCCTGACGATCAAGTTTAACCAATATATTCTTTTGCCCGTTTTTGGCGACCCTTAATACATACTGATCACTGCCGAGGGCGAGCGCTGCGGTAAAGTACTGCGGCTTAAGTACATGGGTTAACCTTACGGTAGCCAAATCGCCTGACAAGATAATGGGCTTTAAGCCATCCAATAAAGAAATACCCTTCTGGCTTGTTCGTACAAATACTCCAAGGTGCAGCTTTACGGTATCAACCCCGGTTATTTTTAAGGTTAGTGTATCTTTCGTGCGTACTTCGATTTTTAAAAGCATAGCTGGCCTATACCAGTTGCCCAGATATACTGTATTGGTATCCCCGCCGGCAAAATACAAGGATTTGCCGTTCGTTTTGATGAAGCCATATCCCCTGATCTCGTGCGAAGGCAGTTTCCGGATAAAACCATTTCCATAGTTAAATTCAAAAAATGAAAGGACATATAGTGCCGCAACGATAAAAACACCGCCGAAAAGGCAAAAAACTAAAGTGGTCAGTCTTTTTTTAAGCATGATAAAAATTTAACTAACAGCATACCATACAGGTATGCTGTTAGGTGCGATTAATTAATGCCCTATTGAATATAAAGGATAAGTACAATTGTTGCCGCCCTCGCCAGGACCCTGGTATTCATAAGCCGGTTGGTAAGACTCTGATGCCGGATCCCAAGTTGTGCACTGCGGCCCTGTGTTGAGCGCAGTACAGCTATCATCGGTAATGCCATCATCACACGCAAACTGGTTATAGACATCTACGTAAGTGGCCGGGATGTATTCCTGGGCTTTAAATGCAAAGCAACAGGCAATCGCAATAACGAAAGCACTGCTAAAAATCACTTTTCTTAATTTCATAAATTAATATTTAACATGATTTGCGCCTACTCTAAACAAGGTTTTCGGCTTCCCCTTCTATTGCAATAGATCTTTTTTCGATTGGGTAGCTCAGCACACCGGCAACTCCTAAAAGCGTAAAAAGGATATTAAACACCAGGTGCTGGCGCCAGGACATATTTTCCAGTATTCCACCGCAGGAACATGGAATATACTCACTGAAATTTAAAATCACCACGATATAGGCGGTAAAAACCACCATCATACTAAAGGCAGCGTACAACGCTTTTATTTGTGAACTTTTGAAACATAAGGCGATTGCGATCCCTATTTCCAGGGCAGGTACAATCCAACTCATCCAAGTTGCAAAAGGAGCCAGCAGGGGCGATTTACCTAATTGTATCCGGAATTTCTGGTAGTCGAGCAGTTTACTGGAGGCCGCATAAAAGAACAAGAGGATAAATAACCCGCTGATAATATCCGGTGTTAACGCTGTATGCTTTTTCATTATCACTTTATTGCTTATTATAAAAAGCCTTGATACTATACTTCAGCCCATTAGCCTGTTCCACGCTGCGATTTATCACCAGGGTTTTGCCACCATCTGCCAAAAACCATGTTTCCTCATAACTTTGACCCGGCGAGCCGTCGGCTTTGACCGATTGCAGCGTGATCGTAAAACCGGGCTGATCTGCATTCCAAAGTATCAGGCACTTACTCTTGTCGCCCGCGTCCGTGGTGTATTCCGTAGTTGTACCCGGAACAAGGTCAAGTGTACGGCTGGTTTCCTTCCCATCCTGGCTGGTTATCGTCCGGGTAATGGTGGCCTTTTCGCCGCTTTGTACGACCTGGAACTTAACGGGTAATACCCAATGCGGCGCGCTGCCAAAATCGATCTTTGTGGTATCAATGTTCCAGGTTCCTGAAAAGTTAGCCTTTTGTGCGAAAGCCGCACCTGTGCATAACAGGCTAAAAAAAATCATTAAAATCGTTCTGCTACTTGCTCTCATTTTTCTTTGTTTTAATTGTTTGGTTGTATAATTCCTTCCGGCAATTTGCCGTCGGGCGTATTAAATTCAATATTTAATAATTTGGCGATCAGCGGTGCGATATCCACTTCGCGTAAGGATTGGATATGCCCGCCCACCTTGATACTTGGGCCATAAGTAATAAATCCGGTCCACATCTCCGGGTTAGCCGGGTCAAAACCGTGGTGCCCTCCATGTGCCGGGATAAATACGCCTTCCAGTTTATTGTTCTGGATCAGGGTTCCCGGCCCGTGGTCTTGAGCCTGTGCCGAACCTGTCGAGCCGCTGAACACCAGCCCCGAACCATTGACACCCGAAAGCGCCAGCAGGGCCGAACTATCCGCGCCCATTTGATCCAGTTCCTTTCTATCAATAATCCTGAACAGTTTCCGCTTATCTTTTGGCAGTGTATTTAAGCTGTCGGTCACCTGTTTGGCCAGAGAAGCAAACGAATAAGGCGGATGGTTGCTGATCTCTATGTGGTCAAGCCCTTTTGCATCGATCTTTGCCCAGTTCTTATACTTCGGCCAGCGGTTGGTAATCAACCCAATGACCTGTGCCTCCTGGAAACCAGCCGGTTTATACCCCTGAAAATCCTTTAATGCGGGATCGGGCTTTCCTATCTTCCTGACGATCTGTTCCGCCCAGCTTTTTGCAGTGCGCATACCTTCTTCGATTTCTGGCAGGTCGGAGCCGGAGGACTTCAGGTACAGAAAGGCGCTTCCGCCAGCGGCGACAAATCTTACCGGCAAACCTCTGATCAGCATATTGGGCCGCATGACCTGATGGATCGTCGCAAAACCATGATCACCCACAATAATAATAGCGGTGCTGTCCTTTAGCCCATTATATTGGATAGCTTCCAGTATATCACCAATAGCGCGGTCATCGGCGGCAAGCGCCATGCGCACACTGTCGGCATCCCTGCCCTGTTCATGGGATATTTCATCCACGCAGGCAAAATGCAGGGCCAGGAAATTGGGTTTGTATTTCTTCAGGATATAAGCTGCCGCCCTGCCCAGGTTCTCATCGAGGCTAAAACGGCTGTCCTGCATATTGCTGCTGTTCAGTTTGCCGGTAGCATACTGTTCGATTTCTTCAATTAAGCCCGGCGTGGCATATCGCCTGGCTTCCGTTACCCGGTCGTCAGGGTGTCCATTATCCCATATCTCCGGCATGTTCCAGGTGATGGCGCTTTTATCCTTTGGTACACTGACAGGCCACTCTATTCCAGCAGTGGTTAATCCATGCTGCTTCAGCACTTGCCATAAGGTCGGTACCCTTATCGCACTGGTAAACCAGTTCCAGTTGCCGCTCCAGTCGCTTTTGGGCTGGTTGAAATTGATACCGCTACGGGCGGGCTGTGCGCCGGTGACCATGGCCGTATGGCTCGGATAGGTGTAGCTGGGAAAGGTACTGATCAAATGATCCGCATAAGTGCCCATTTTCATCAGCTTGCGCAGATTGGGCGCGGGCCAAGTCGTGTCGATATACATGTCCGGGTGAAAGCCGTCTATGGAGATCAATATGACATGCTTGACCTGGGCTTTGGCCGCAAAACCTATACAACAGCCAACAGCTATCGCAACAGAATACATTAAATTCTTTAATTTCATGGATTAAAATCTTGGTTTTCTTCGGTTGTTATCTTATTGTGTCGCCGTCGGCCAGGTTGGCAGTCCCGCCTGCATCTTTTGGTAATCTTCCTGTATATCCTTTGCTTTTGGCGCAAGCGCAGCGGCCTTTTTTTGCCAGACCAGCGCTTCCTGCACGTTGCCCGCCTTATACAATAAATTGGCATAGGTGTCGAGATAGGCATACAGTACCGGGCTGTTCGCATTTAACCCGGCTAAATTTTTCATCCACCCCGCAACCGTGTCCAGTTGCATTTTATCGCTGCCGTGCTGAAAAATATCCCAACAAATGCCGTTCATAGTGGTAGCCAGGGTTGCCATCGTATCGTACCGGAACCTTTGTACCTGCGCAATTCGGGCGCTTATATAGTCGGGCCAGTATTTGTCTTCCTTCTTTTCGCTCGCGAGATAAATAAACCAGTTGACCTTGCTTTCGATCATTGCCCTGTCCGCATAAGCCCTATCATACTTCCCGGAAATAACCGCCTTTAAGGAATCAAAATCCGGCTTCACTTCTGTTTTTTTGGCTTGATTTAGTATGGATGTGACTTCCGTATCTTTAATTACTTTATCAACTATGGATTGGGAGAAATCACTGTTCTTCATTACCGCGTCGACCTTGTCCGCATGATGATAAAAAACGTCGAACCCTTTATCAGTCGGTCTTTGTGTGAACCAACCGGTAAAGGTCAAGTTCAGTTCGGTATAAAGTTCCTGATCGGTCAAGTGACTGATATAGTTTTGGGCAATCTCCTGTACCTGCGGCTCATCGGCGAAATGGCCGGTAAACAGCAGATTGTCTTTTTCGCTGAGTTCCTTTGTGCTGAGTTTGCTGATGTAGGCGATGGCTAATGCTTTGGCATCGGGTTGCTTACTCAAATCCCTTAGAAAATCAAGGTTACCTTTGACAGAGAATTGATCTTTTGGGAGTTGCTCCAGGTAGTTTAAGGCGATAGCCAAAACAGCCGTGGCATCCTGGAATTGCAGCATGAATAGCCGATTGTCTTTAGCCGCCAGTTGTTGTTTGGGTATCCTGCCGAGATAATCCGCCGAGATCTTACCAGCTAATGCTTTATCAGAAGTGCGGAAAGACCTGGCCAGCCCTTTTTCTTCCGCCGTATCCAGCTTGCCCGGCTGGAAGTCCCGCAAAATGGCATAATACTGCTTATCCGGGTTTCGCGCGTCTTTTGCCAGTTGGATAAAGGCCGCGGCATCCTGGCTGCCGGTAACCTTATGTACTGGTTTGCCATCCGGATCAAAAAACAAAAAGGTGGGATAGGCATTGACATGGTAATTCGTTTCGATTATACCGGCTGTGCCATACCATTTCTTGATGCTGTCGTTATCTGCATTTGTTTTATCCATTTGCAGCCGAACGGCAATAAATTCCTTGTTGTAAACTTCACCCACATCACCTTTGTTATACACATTGGCGTCCATCCATTTACAGGGGACGCACCAGGTGGCGTAGCAATCGACAAATATGTATTTATGTTCCGCTTTGGCTTTGGCCAGCAACTGCTGCCAACTTAATCCTTGCTCAAAGCGGATGCCTTGTTCCTGCGCCCGGCCTTGCAGCGCGAATACCATTAGGGTTATTACAGCTATTATTGTCTTTCTCATCAGCTATTGTTTGTTTTATCAATTTATTCGCTCACCAGTGTTACACCAGCAGCCGGTGTACCATTGACCAAGCCCCTCAATACAATAGTTACATTATGAAAATAAGGCGTAGTTAAGGCATAGCTGGTGATCAGGTTACCGGTTGTTGCGTCCCTCACCTGGAATGCATAGGAAGTGTTTGTTTTCTTAGCCGGGTACTGCTTAAAATCGGTATAGGCTTTATAAGCCAGGCTGCTCACTTCAGAACCGTTCGCGCTGCCCGTTAAATTCACGCTGATGGGGTCGCTTCCGGGTGAAAGGTTGATGAACCTCACCCCGCAAAGGCTGTCGGTATAGTTCTGGTAAGTTTCCTTAATCAACGTGGCATCAATCGCCGAAGGTGAAGCGCCGGAAAGGAACAGCGAATAATAACTGCCGTTCGCAGTGGGCAGCGTTTGATTGTAATAGGACGTATTGGGCGTAGTAGCCGGGAACAGGTTTACCTTGCTTTGCCCGGCAACCAGGCTGAACTGGGTATAACTGTTATTGGCTACCGTTTGCCCGTTAACCACATTAAGCGTTAAAGCAGAGCCGCCGACTACCGCGTTGGTCACGTTTAGTGAAGCGAGCGGGGTTGGCGAAGTTAGGGATAAGGATGTTTTCGTGCAGGCGGTAAATCCTAATACCGTCAAGACTAATAAATAAGTTAGTTTTTTCATCGTTTTAATTTTTCGAGTGTAATGTTTTTCTTTCTTAATTTAGGGCTTTGCGCCGCTGGTGTCGTAACTTAATCCGTCATCGATGCCCTTTAGTTTTGCGGGTACGCCACGCGTCATCCAGAACGGTGGCGGCGCTCCTTTCAGATAATAGTCAAAGAATTGCTTCATCCGGATGGTGTAATCTTTATAGTCGACAGGGTTAACCAGAGAATGATTGGCATGTTCGTATTGCAAAAGCCAAACCTTTTTGCCTGCCCTACGCATGGCATAATACATTTCCAATCCCTGGGCGTATGGTACCGCGACATCTTCATCTCCCTGCATGATCAGTAGAGGCGTGGTGATGCTGCCAACAGAAAATATGGGGGTATTCTCTATATACAGGTCCGGCCTCGTCCAGGGCGTTACCCCGATACCAAATGGCGCACCGTTTGCCGATTCTTCATCCCACTCCTGGTTAACGTCTGCGCGGCTCTGATCATACATGCTCACTGCATCTGAAGGGCCTGCCGCTGTACAGGCTACCGCAAATAGGTTGGAATGGGTAACCAGGTAATTGGTTTCAAAGCCGCCAAAACTGTGACCCTGCAAGCCCATTTTGGTGGAATCTACATAAGGCAGCTTTGACAGGTATTTGGCTGCAGAAACAACCGAATTTACGGCGGATTGCCCGTTATGTCCTTTGGTAAAGTAAATGTCTGGGACAAATACCAGGTAACCATTGCTCACATAATAAGGAATGTTGATTTGGTTTCCGCTCCAGTCTGGTTCAATAAACCCGTTGAGTTTATCGCTGCGCTTTGCATAATAATGAAAGATAACCGGGTATTTCTTTTTGGGGTCGAAATTTTCCGGTTTATATAAAATTCCCTGTGACATCCTGCCGTCCGTCATTTTCCAGGTAACGAGCTCATCCGTCAGCCAGTTATAGTTCTGTTCCGGGTGGACATCGCTGACCGGCTTATAAGTTTTAAAATCTTTGGTGAAATACCAGTTTGGAAACGAAGATGCGGTTACGCGCGATACCAGGTACCCGTTTGCATGATTCGCTTTAACAGGAAAGCCTCCTTGCGGAACATCACTTCCAAAACTTGTTCTTGCGCCTGTATAGTAATAAGGGTCCATATTGAGCTTTTCGGGCGTCTTATTTTCGCTGGTCCTAACTTTCCAGAAACCATTGTACTTTGTTTTAAAGTCAAATCCTGTTAAAAGCAGTTCGTCATGTGGAGATAAAAGGAGATTTGTATTATTTAAAGTTGGGTTAAAATTAACTATCGTAAAAACGATGTTTTCCTGTTTCCCTAAACCTCGTGTAATATTTACCGGGGGTTCCTTTCCCCCGAGGTCTATTTTCCATATATCCCGTTTCCCATAAACATATACGGAATGGTCCAGGCCGCCCCATCCCGCATAATCAAAAATATAATGCCGGTGATCATCGACTTCTGTATACAATTGCTCAGGAACATTCCCTGTAATATTCCGGGTAAGACCAGTAGCTATTTTATAACTAAAGTAATTCAGGCTGTCCCGGTTGAACCATACGATATATTGTTCATCAGGAGATATCAGATAAGAATAAAAATCAAAATACTCCTTTTTTCTGATTATTTCTTTTCGCTCGCCGTCAACTGTTGAAACCAAATAGAGCGAGGGGCGATATTCCTCGTTAAAGTAGGCTATATAAGGGGCCCTTGTTACAACCAAAATATAATTTTCAAATGTTTTCGGAACAGAAAGGTCTTCACCCTGGTTGTTCAGGCGGATAATTCTTTTAGTACCCATATTCACCACCGCCCAAAATTTTGTTGTTAACCTATTTTCAAAATCCGGTGACAAC
>Ga0206799_1033_pt1 | contig 20260 bp, 15 predicted proteins | sample Alteio_BWOrgCont_67_FD_152900 | JGI IMG/M metagenome (GOLD analysis project Ga0206799, IMG submission 152900) | Enriched cells from forest soil in Barre Woods Harvard Forest LTER site, Petersham, Massachusetts, United States -... | ecosystem: Environmental > Terrestrial > Soil > Temperate forest >...
ACGCTTCTGTGTGCCACAACTTTCCTTCTGTTATTTCTATAATTTGGGTAGATACTATCACCACAATCGTTTTTTAGCAAAAGCGTGACCCGCTCCAGATTTCCCTCCTTCGCACGAGGCCACGGCGGACAGGCATGTACTTTTCAAACTCAAAAGCTTTTTCCTCTGTATCAAAAGCAAAATACATGATCAGCTGCCACAGTCTATCAGTTTTTGTATGAATGGAACCACCAGGATTATCTGTTTCTAATCGCTGTACCAAACATCATCTTTGACCGTGCCCTCATTTGCCAGTAGACTAGCTATATCTACCTGATTAATCCAATTACTGTTGGAAGCCCATGGAAAAACAATTCGATCATCAGACCAGTCAAGCACAGCTGCGTGCCCTGTGGTTAGCAGAAAAAACCTATAGTATTGAAAACAATCCCGGCCAATTATATAATATCGACACCCCACCTCCTACCGTATCAGGGGCTTTGCACATAGGCCATATTTTTTCCTATACCCAAACCGATTTTATTGCACGCTACAAGCGCATGTGCGGACTGAGCATATTTTATCCCTTTGGCTTTGATGACAATGGACTACCTACCGAACGATTTGTAGAAAAAAAAAGAGACGTAAAAGCATATCAACTCGGAAGATCTAAATTTATTGAGATATGCTTAGAAGAAACAAAATCAGCAGAACATGCATTTACCGATCTATGGCAACGCATAGGCCTTTCTGCCGATTGGGATCATACCTATTCGACCATATCTGCGCAGGTACGAAAATTATCACAAGCATCCTTCATTGATTTATATAAAAAGGGCTTTGTCTACCGTACCGATGAACCGGCATTGTACTGCACACTCTGTCGCACTTCAGTAGCACAAGCAGAGTTGGACGACAAAGAAGTCGCCTCATTTTTTAATGATATTGTATTTAAAGATGCGTATGGTAACGACCTACTAATTGGCACCACTCGTCCAGAGCTACTTGCCTCATGTGTTGCATTATTTTTTAACCCAACTGATGAGCGCTATGTGCATTTAAATGGCGGTATGGCAGAAGTGCCTCTGTATAAGATCAGTGTTCCAATATTGCCAAACCCCGATGTCGACGTTCAAAAGGGGACCGGGTTGGTAATGTGCTGTACATTTGGGGACCAAAAAGATATCCAATGGTATAAAACCTACAGGCTCGATTATAAACAATCAATCGGCTTTGATGGCAAGATGACCAAGCGGGCAGGATTTTTAGAAGGGTTATCTGTTGCCGATGCCCGTAAAGGAATCATCGAAGAATTGATCAAATATAACTTACTCATCCGCCAACGACCAATCACTCACGCAGTTAATGTACACGAGCGATGTAAAAAAGAAATAGAATTTGTACTGCTCAAGCAATGGTTTATGCACATATTAAAACATAAAAAAGCATTATTGGCCCAAGCTGATAACATTAATTGGTATCCTGCATTCATGAAAGCACGCTATAAAGATTGGGTAGAACATTTAGGCTGGGACTGGTGTATTTCCCGCCAACGCTTTTTTGGCATTCCATTTCCAGTCTGGCATTGCACTGATTGTAATGGGTTGGTACTGGCAGATAATGCCCAATTACCGATAGATCCCCAAGAAACAGGTCCGTCATCTGCTTGCATTTGTGGTGGCACCAATCTGGTAGCTGATGCAGATGTGATGGATACTTGGAATACTTCATCAATTTCTCCTTATCTATGCGCACAGCTATTGCATAGCACTGATATCACCTCGCTTGACGCGCAGCAACTGGGCAACTTCATCCCCATGAGCATGCGACCTCAGGCTCATGATATCATTCGTACCTGGGCTTTTTACACCATTGCCAAGGTCTGGATGCATCAAAATACACTTCCATGGCGCGATATTGTAATTTCCGGTCATGTGCTGAGCGATGAGAAGGAAAAGTTATCAAAATCAAAGGATAATGCCTCACTTGCCCCCCACAATTTACTTGAAAAATATCCGGCTGATGTTATCCGTTTTTGGACTGCCTCTGGGTCACTGGGTCATGATGTTACGTTTTCTGAAAACCAACTTAAAATTGGTCAGAAATTGGTGACGAAACTCTGGAATGCATTTTGGTTTGTACATACCCATATCACTGATATAGATACACATACGCCTCCAGCACAATTAGGAGCCATTAATGAGTGGGTACTACATATGGCAACTGATTGTTTTAATCAATATCAAAAAGCACTTGAAATGTATGAATTTAGTGCAGCATTGTCGCAGGTAGAACACTTTTTCTGGAATATTTTTTGTGATAATTATCTAGAACTGATTAAAAATCAGCTCTTTAATCCGGATCAGTATGATCAGAACCAAGTACTAGCAACACGCTGGACACTCTACCACGTGGGCTTACGAATTTTGCAATTGTACGCACCCTATTTGCCCTATGTTACTGAAGCTATTTACCAAGAATTATATAAAAAGCATGAAAAGACCATATCATTGCACCAAACAAAATTTGCAACGGTACAAACCAAATGCCAATTTGCCGATACTGCGCATATCATGCAGCAAATAGTCACGCTAACTGCCAATGTGCGGAAGTTAAAATCATCAAAGCAACTATCACTCAAAACTGCTATTGCTCATCTTACAGTCATCATTGATGATGAAAATCTGGTAGCTATCATTAAGCAACATGACCAATTAATTCGTGGTATTACACAGGCTGAAAGGACAGAGTATGGTTGCAATCCGACAAATAGTTCGAGTATAGAAGAAAAGGATGGCGTATGGTATGCGGTAACTAGTAATGTACAATTTTGACTCATCGATACATTTTTACTTCGTACTTTTTAATAGTTATTCGTTGGTGATGCAGATGAATATCGCGTCTCCATACGCTCAGAGTAATTGCTAGCAATTCATAGGACCTCAGATGATTTTAATTGAAGATACTCAACAAGATGTCACCCTTGATATTGATCAGCTAGAGCGTGACGCACAAAAGATTCTAGACAGCCTCGATTATAGCGATTATGATTTGGGCATTTTGCTGACTACCAATGAGGAAATACATACCTATAACAGGCAATACAGAAAACAAGATAAACCAACCGATATCTTGTCCTTTGCTTACCATGATACGCTCAAAGCGGGCCAGCGTATTATACCACAATTTGATGAGGACAAAAATTTAGGCGATATCATCATAGCGCCCCAATACGTCCAAGATGATTTACCGCGTTGGCAACAGCCATTTGAACAGCGCATGCGCGTGCTTTTGGTGCATGGCATTTGCCACCTGCTTGGCTATGACCATATTGAAGACAAGGATTACGAGATTATGCATACAGCGGAGCAGTGGCTACTCGCGCAACTGGATAAGTAATCTTATTAAAAATACCCGAAATATACTATTAACATGATTCTCATTAACAAGTAGAATGCGTATTGAGTATCATGGATATATCAGTGAGCAAACAAGTAACTATACATGGGGAGTGGTTATGAGGAAGTTATTTCTGTTAATGGTAATGATAGCAACAATGAGTCTGATCTATGCGGGCCCTTCAGACTCTCATGCGCAGGATGCAGCGCGAACTTTACGGTTACTTAAAATTATACGTACTCTTTCAGATGCCATGCTCATTGTGGGTGTAGGATTAACCGCAGCGGTATTAATAAATGAATCATCCTGCCCAATGCTATCCGCAGCCCCTGAGTGTATAAAAATAATAACTGCTGCCGTAGCCTACTTCTATCATATTAGCAGCGTTTCAGTTGCTACTAGGATTGTGATCTACGGCTATAACTGGCAACTTGCCAAGGCGTAGCCAGACCGGACACCAAGGAATAGATGGAATACGCGTACTCACCCTTAAAAAATTTTAATCTATTGCAAAATCAAAATAGCTACTGTCAATATTTGCGGGATATGGCTCATCTTTGAGCGTAAAATGCCACCACTCTTCTGGATAATTTTTAAAGCCATACTTTTCCATAACTTTCTTTAGGTAAAGGCGCAATGCCATATATTCTTGCGCAACCAGCCCATTTTCAAAATGAGACGCCACATCAAATAAGTCAAATGATGAACCCATATCAATCGTGCCATCGTCCAATATCTTGATCGTATAGCCATCCAACAAAGTACGATTTCTTTCTGTCACGGGCTGTACGTTGTACCCACGTTTGATAAGTGTCAAGTCAACCGTGCTGCCTCTGCTGTGACCGGAACGTTTTGCAACGTAACCTAATTCAAATACATTTGCTTTATTCACTCGTGGATAATACTGAGCTTTTTTCGCTTGATTTGCCGCCTGCTCACTCCAGCGCATAAAGTGATTCACTGCGCGCTGCGGACGATACGTGTCATATACCACTAGTTCATAGCCATCTTTGTTTACTTCTTCTTGTACCTTCTTAAGTGCTTGTGCTGCCTGCCTAGTCAGAATACTTAACGGTTTTTCATACCCATCAATCTGCGTACCAACAAAATTTTCCTTACTATAATATCGTATAGATTGCTGAATAGTAGGATCAATTTCAGACAGATACACGAAACCCTTATTCCGAGCCTCATTAGATAGGGCAACAATCGACAGTACATTCACTATGCACAGCATGAGAAATGAACAGAGAATATTATTTTTGTTCATGCTAGTTCCCTTTGGTTATGAGCATTTCAACCTTCCAACACATCGGGCTTTAGTATACTCAGAGACACAAGTCCAAGCAAGTTTGGCATAGCAACTAATACCAAAATAGTATCCATCATCTCCCAGATCAGCGGTACTGGCATCAGCGCACCAAAAAAGATAATCACACAGGTCACCAATTGATATATACGCGTGCCACGATTTGCCGTCAAAGAAGCAAAACTTTGTATCCCATTAAAACTGTTACCAATAATGGTAGTCAAAATAAACAAAGAGATACTAATAAGAAGTGCTATCTGGCCAATTGCCGGTGCGTACAGACCAAATGCTTCAAAAACAAGCGTACTTCTAAATTCACCGTAATTACACACACCAGTCACCAATACTAACATCCCCGACACAAATGAAAGCAAGAGATCAGCTACACTTGAATACATAGCCAATAATCCCTGATCAGTTGGTTTTTTGGTATCTGCAACTGCATGAGAAATTGATGAAGTACCCAACCCTGATTCGGTAATAAAGACACCACGATACATACCCGCACGCATTGCTTGAAAAATGGTTGCTGCCAAGCAGCCTCCAACTGCTGAAGATACGGTAAAAATGCTCGCCGCAACAAGTACTATAGCATCACAAAAAGCTGTGCTATTAGTCATCAGAATCCAGCCACTAAAAAAAATATATGAACAAAACATAAATGGCACCAGTTTGCTCGCAACCAACCCAACGCGTTGGGCCCCACCCTGCAGCACTATCCATGCAAGCACTGCAAGCACTAATCCAGTCGCCCACAAAGGCACTCCTTGCTGTGCATAAATAGTTGCTAAGGTATTGGACTGCAAACCTGACCAGCCGACAAATAGAAAAATCATCACTACCCCATACCAAGTGGCAAGCACTACACTGACCGCCTTCAGATACTGCATCGGGCCACCAACTACGCGACCATCAGGAGTTTGAGTACGCGTAGATAATGCAAAGGTAACTTCGGCAAATTTTGTTGCTGAACCCAAAAAAATATAGAGTAAAAGCCAAAAAAGTGCGCCTGGCCCACCCGCCATGATTGCCACCGAGGGACCCACTACGCTACCCATACCAATGGTAGTAGACATAGATGCAAATAATGCATGAAATGGATTGATGGTTCGCTTAGCACCCTGTTCATCGAATTTGCCCTTGCCGCGCACCCCTGATGCAAGCAGGTGCATAAAGCGCCTAAAGCCTCGCACTTGTAAAAATCGTGTTTTAAGGGTCAAGAATAACGCTACGCCCAAAAAGGCGATTGTTGCCGGTAGCGCTAAAATATCATTGTTTAACCATTGAAAAAAGAGTAGCCAATTCATATCGTACCTTTGTTATAATTGCTTTGCTAAAAAAGAAAGTGCTTGCCGCAGTAGCAGATCGAAAGAGACTGCTGCCCCTTCATTTTTTTGCCGCACAAGGTGCATTGCGGTACTAATTTCTGCCCGCGAATAATTAAGTGATTCAAGCGCCTGACAAACAGAATGCCAATCATTATTGTTTTTGGCAACTGGCATATCCATAATGCCCGTTAGTATATCACCGATCTTGTGCTTTAGATGCACAATGATTTGTTCAGCTTTTTTCATACCAACACCCGGCACTTGCGCCAATGCTTTGGGATTTTCATCCTGTATAGCAGCCACAAACAATACAGGCCCCATAGTTGTCAGTAATGCTATAGCGATTTTGGGGCCTATTCCTGAGCAACCAATAATCAACAAAAAAAGTGTCCGCTCGTGCTCATGCACAAACCCATATAATGAAGGTCCCTGTTCCTGGTTCCAATGCGTATGAACATAGAGCTTCTGTAATTTTCCGATTTCAAATAACTGCGTATTGGGGACCACTATTGCAAGACCCAATGGCCCGGTATCAACCGTAAGCATTTTGTCATTAATTGTCGTAATGGTACCCGTTATATAGTTCAGCATAATAGTATCAACTTTCTATGGTATGGTATAAATATTGGTGGCACTTTAGTTAAATGTAAAATAAGGGATTATGCAATCACTAGCTATATTGCCATAGCCGATTTTAGAGATATACTGGGTGCGACCAGAGCACAGCACAGGGATACCTGAAATAAGCCTTCGTTTTTATTGACAAACATGGCATGCATGGTACATTATCTTTGCTTTAGCTATAGAAAATATTCATGTTATGCGGGAATAGCTCAATTGGTAGAGCGTTGCCTTGCCAAGGCAAAGGTCGCGGGTTCGAGTCCCGTTTCCCGCTCCAACCTTCGCCTATCCGGGGCTTCAGCCTCGGCAAGCTACGGTTGGCAGGCCAGCTAAGGAAATATACATTCAGAACAAGCGAAGGTTGGCCGCCGAAGTTTGCCAGGATGGAAATCCTGGACAAACGAAGGCAGGGCTATGTTGAGTAACAAAAATGACCGGCGGGACAGTCTTCGCACATTAGGATCTCCATCAGACAGGCTCTATCCAACCACCATGTGCATATAGTTTTTTTGTACAAAAGAGCAGTAAAAAATCCCTAAAATACAGTAGACACACTGACTAACCAAGGTTTACAAGGTATGAAATCACTTATAGAAGAAGCGTCGAGCATCACCAAAGCAATAGAAAAAGGCTGGATACGTGCGGGCAAGCCACGTGATTTTTCAATCAAAATCTATGAAGAGCCGGAGAAAAATTTTTTTGGTATGACCACTAAGTCAGCTAAGATAGCCATTGTTTTTGATGAGAAAACAATTACCGTACCAACAGAAAAAACTTCTGTTCCGCAACAGGTAAAACAAGAACAAAAACGGCATCTATCTCAATCTCAATCACCACAAAGACAACAGCGTGTCACTCCACAACCGAGAGAGCGCATCAACACACAAGAGGCACATAAGCCTAAAGTAGAGCAACCACGAGCGGTTGAGTTATCAGATGAGATGAAAGAATCAATAAGCGTATGGCTTGGCGATACCTTACGGCTTATGGACAAGTTGCATGCTTCTTTTGCACTACAGACAACGGATCAATTTGTCCGCATTACTTTTAATACTCGTTTGGTTGAAGATAATAACCAGGAAAAACTGTTATTTCGTAGCTTGTCATATTTAATGATTGCATCACTGCGTAACAAATTCAAAAAAAGCCTACGTGGCCTCAAACTCGTACTTGCAAGTGCGTAGGATTATATAATTCATCATGATTGTAGTATCTGAAAATCAGACTATTGTAGCTCACTGCACCCCTACTGGTAGCGGGGCAGTGGCATTGCTACGCATAAGTGGAGAAGATGTCCTTGCAATCCTTGCTCCCATATGCGCGCTTGCCTCAAAAAAATCGATCGCTACCGTCTCCTCGCACACCATCCATTATGGTACCGTTCATGATGCACATGGTCATGTTATTGATCATGTATTATTCTTGGTTATGCATGGCCCCAAAACATTCACCGGTCAGAATACAGTCGAAATTACGGCACACAACAATGTCTTTATCATAGAGGCACTCATAGCCCGCATCATTGAATCCGGCGCGCGACTGGCGCACAATGGTGAATTTACCCAGCGAGCAGTACTCAATAATAAAATAGACCTTATCCAAGCAGAGGCAATCAATGAACTCATTCATGCAAACACTCAATATGCATTAAAAAAATCACTTGCGCAGCTAGATGGTAGCTTTTCAGCACAGATAGAAAGTATAGAAAAAGCACTGATTTCTGCCATAGCACTAGCCCAGGCCAGTTTTGAATTTCTCGATGAGGAAACCATGGAATTTGGCACTCAAATTACCAACATTGTACAAAACATGTGCGCTTATATAGATAAACTCAAGCGTAATTTTAACCAACAGCAACAGATTAGACAAGGTATCAGAATCGCTATTATAGGGTCGGTTAATGCAGGAAAGTCATCCCTGTTTAATGCTCTTATCGGCACAAACCGCGCCATAGTATCACCCGTTGCAGGTACCACCCGCGATGTTATAGAGGCAGGTCTCTATATGCTAGGAAACTATTGGACTCTGGTAGATACTGCGGGACTACGTCAAGCAGAAGATATAATTGAACAAGAAGGTATTCGACGGTCATTGGAGCAGGCACAGCTGGCCGATGTCATTGTCTTAGTATGTGATTCCTCAAAACTTCTGTCGGCAGAAGAGCAGGCTGTCTATCAGCAGCTCCTGGACCAATATGAACATAAAATAATCCTGGTTCTCAATAAGACAGATTTACCGGTCAAAATAAACCTGTCTCAATGGAACTATGCAACAATAACGGTATCAACTACGGCTGGTCATGGACTTCAGGGCCTGGAGGCAGCACTGCGTACAAAAATCGACTGCTTATTGCATAGCGCAGACGCCCCCTTTCTGCTCAACAAGCGTCACTATCATTTACTATTAGAACTTGAAAAAAGACTCCTAGAGACAATCTGCATACTAGAAAAAGAGCACATTCCCTTTGAATTAGTTGCATATCATCTGGCAGAAGCAATAAGTGATATAGCCCAGCTAACGGGTAAATCAATATCGGAAACAGCAATGGATGCTGTTTTTAGAGAATTTTGTGTTGGTAAATAAGGCCACGCCACCTATCACGAGCCCCTCCTTCACATAACTGCTTATATTATATATACTGGATAAGTTAAAATAGACGTTAAAATAGGCAAAAAGGAATCTATGTTCAAAAAGAATTTTTTTCAATTGGTACTCGCTCCATCCATCTTTATATGCGCAGCCACGGTATGCCATGAACAGTTCAGCAAAAATGCCTTGCCCAAGAAGAAAATCTTGATATTTACCAGCCCCGGCGGTGGCGGGCATATGTCTGCAACGTGTGCCCTGCAGGAGTATCTGGGGGATGAATACGAAATTAGCACTTCATTTATCTTTCAAGAGGTATTGGGTTCCTTTGATCCTATATCAACCATAACCTTTGGTTACAGCTGTGGAGAAGCAACCTATAACTATTTTATTACCAAAAAATTCTATAGGATCCTTAATGCTATGGGAACTTTTGGTAGTTGGTACCATTCATCCTGGCATAACAGCATAACCAAAAAAATTATTCACTTTCTAGACACCAAAAAGCCTGATATGGTGATATCAGTTGTGCCATACGTCAACAATGCTCTCCTTGAGGCAACCCAATCCCTTGATATACCTTTTATTATGCTACCGACCGATTTGGATGTCCGCACTTTTATAGGAGGCATTAAAAAACCCGACTACAAAAAATTTCATCTCATTTTGGGGTTACATGACGATGAAATACTTGAGAGGGTCAATAAGGCAGAAATTCCCGCCGACCAAATAACTATTGGTGGATTTCCACTGCGCTCAGATTTTTTGGGTAAAAAAAACAATGTCCGTGTCCTCAAAAAAGAATTTAACGTACCACAAGACAAGCCCGTTTTAATGATTATGATGGGTGCCGCAGGCTCAAATAGTATCTATAAATTCATCAAGCAACTCAGCATTGTTCAAGAACCGCTCCATCTTATTGTAGTGCTAGGACGAAACGAACAGATACGAGGCCGTATCGAATCTATTCCGTTACCGGCATCACTATCAATGACCATCCTGGGGTTCACCAATCGCGTTGCCGATCTTATGGGAATCAGCGATTTATGCCTAACGAAGTCCGGATCTGTCAGCTTCTGCGAGGCTTTATACAGTGGACTGCCAATAGTAATCGATGCAACCACCCATTCAATACGGTGGGAACGATTTAATCATCATTTCACTGAAAAATATTTTGTAGGCTATGTAGTCAAGCGGTACGATGCCCTGCCACAGTTATTGTCACAGCTTCTGCAAAATCCACAAATCATAGACCGCATGAAACAGAACTTGCACACCATTGAAAAGCCAAAACTAAATAAAAACATTAAACCAATAATTCAACGATTACTGGCATAAAAAAGGGCGCTGAACAAAGCGCCCTCTTTATCTTATATTTTCTTTACAGTATCAACTGTGTAATACCTTGATTTCAACACGGCGGTTCAGTGCTTGCTCTTCACGACCACCGGTTACTGCTCTGCCATTTACCAGTGCCGGTATCTCTGCCCCACGTCCGACTGTTTTAACCGCTAGGCCCTCAGCCTTGAATCGATCTGAAACCACTTTTGCTCGTTTATTCGATAGGGCAAGATTGTAGACTGCAGACCCTGCTGAATGGCATGAATGCCCTTCTACTACAACTGCTGCCTGCTGGGGTTCATTTTTTTTTAACTCTTTTTTTGCATACTGTATATCTTCTGTTACTGCTGATTCTTGATCATCACGAACCGCATACTTATCAAAATCAAAATAGATAGGCTGCGCTGCATCCTCTTCATGATTTACCCATGCCAACTGCCCATCAACAGAACTCTGCACATCCACAGACACCAGCTGACTCAGATCATTTTCATCAACAAAGGCAAACTCATCCACGCTTTCATCGAAGAAATTACGCAAATCATCACCTGCCAATGGCAAATCGATGCGCGCGACCTGCTCAGATGTCATAGCAGGCCGAAGGTCTTTAGCTTTTTGTTTTTTATTAGATTTACATGCTGGGAGTAATACTATGGCAAGAAGTAGGATCGATAATTGTTTCTTCATAAGATAATCCTTTTATGGGAATTTTTAGTAGAGGAATTCCTTCATTGCAGGCCAAGTTAACACATTTTCTAGACATTTTCTACCTTTTGTTGGGCATATCAAGTATACTGAAACGGTAAAAGGGGGGCAAAGGCTCAATCGACAGCAGGTTTTTACTAAAACCATAACCAATTAAAGGCCTATGAAAAAAATTTTAATTAACGATAATTCTTGGCAAACACGTATAGCAATTGTCCAAGAAAATGAGTTGCAAAATCTTTACTTCTCATCTCATGCCCATAAAACACTGGAGCGAATCTATTTCAAAGGAATCGTACTCAAAGTATTGCCGGGCATTCAAACCGCCTTTGTAGATATAGGACAAGAAAGAGCAGGATTCTTACATATTTCTGAAATAGACCGAGAATTAGCTATATCCGAAATGAGCAAGCACCTACAGCTTGACGAAGACGATGAGCAGACGGAACGTAAGGTACGTAAACAAATCGATATTGCCAAAATTTTACATGAGGGTGAACAGGTTCTAGTTCAGGTTAGCAAAGAACCGGTATATGAAAAGGGCGCAAAGCTTACGACTTGTTTCACCTTACCCGGTCGCTTTGTGGTCCTTATGCCCAATATCCCACGCATGGGCGTATCAAAGAAAATAGCAGAGAAAGAGGAACGTATACGGCTAAAAACGATTGTGCGAAACAATTTACCCGAAGGTATGGGCGCCATCATTCGCACAACGGCAGAAAACAGGAATGAAGAGGAGATCCTCAAGGATCTACGTTATCTTATTGATACCTATCGTGCTATCGAAAAAGCATACGCCGCTGCTCAGCCAAAAGACAAAGTACACGAAGACATTCCATTACCTTTGCAAATAATACGAGATCATCTTGACAATGATGTAGAAGAAATTATCACTGATACCAAAGATAGCGAGCGAATGCTCTATCATTTTGTGCAAATGATCGCCCCTGAACGTGCTAACATTATTAAATTATACACAGGTGACACACCACTCTTTGACCGTTTTGGTCTCGAGCAACAAATAGAAAAGGCTCTTGAGAAAAAGGTAGAATTGCGCTCGGGTGGATCACTTATTATTGAATCAACTGAAGCAATGACCGTCGTAGATGTCAACACCGGCAAATTCACCGGTAAAGGCAACATGGAAGAAACCATATTTAAAACCAACATGGAAGCATCACAAGAAATTGTACGTCAACTTAAATTACGTAATATCGGCGGCCTTATTGTTATAGATTTTATTGATATGAGCCTAGCTACCAATAGACAAAAGTTGTTCAGACATTTCGAGCGATTATTGCGTGAACAAGACAAATTTCAGTCTGTGGTATTAAAATTATCAGAGTTTGGTTTAGTGCAAATGACTCGTAAGCGATCCGGCAAAACCTTGGTACAACAGCTAACCAATGTGTGCAAAGACTGTCACGGCTCAGGATTTATCAAATCGATACAAACAGAATGCTATACTCTCTTGCGTATACTACAAGAAAAACTGCGTATGTATAAAGATGCACCTATTATGGTACACCTTAATCCACACATTTTTGAATATGTGACCAATACCGAATACAACGCTATTTTGGATTTGGAAAAACAGCATAAATGCAAGATAACCTTGTCTACCGATCCAGCCATCCCATACAACCAATACAAAATAGAAAAAAAGTGATACAGTAGTGTATCATCCAGGAGTAACTGCGACTTTCTTTTATTGGTACAAGGAACATAGTGTCAAAAGTAATGTCTGTATTGGATAAATATCCACAATACGAGGCCGTAATCGGCATAGAAGTACACGTACAGCTCAACACAAAAAGTAAAATTTTTTGTGCGTCAGCAAATCACGGCTCAAAGGACCCTAATACCGACATCTGTCATATATGTGCAGGATATCCAGGTGTTTTGCCAATGCTTAATACTCAAGTAATCGACGACGCAATCATGGCTGGACTAGCCACTCACTGCTCAATTGCGCACAGATCGACCTTTGATCGTAAACACTATTTTTATCCCGACTTGCCAAAAAATTATCAAATTACCCAAGCATTTGAGCCCATATGCTTGAACGGATATATTCCTATCAACCTGGAAGATGGTACGACCAAAAAAATTCGCCTTAATCGCATTCATATCGAGGAAGATGCAGGAAAAAATATCCACGCTGCACAAAGCAATGAAAGTTTTGTTGATTTAAATCGAGCCGGCACCCCATTACTTGAAATTGTCACCGAACCGGACATGTCAAATGCATACGAAGCACGCACATATTTGAAAGCATTACGCCTTATTGTACAGTACCTAGGTATCTGCTCGGGCAATATGGAAGAGGGTGCTTTTCGTGCAGATACTAATATCTCCATACGTAAAAAGGGGGAAGAAAAACTAGGCACAAAATGTGAGCTAAAAAATATCAACTCCTTTAAATTCATCAGCGATGCAATTGAATATGAGTTAGCTCGACAAATTGAACTCCTGGAAACAGGCGACCGCGTGCGTCAAGAAACGCGCCTGTGGGATACGAAAGCAAAGCAGACCATCATCATGCGCTCTAAAGAAATCGCTGCTGATTATCGTTTTTTTCCCGATCCTGATCTGCCCAGTATCGATCTGACCGATGCACAGATAGAGGATGCGCGAGCGCGTATGCCGGAATTACCTGATCAGAAATTTGAACGATTCTGCAACAAAAACAATTTGACGCCCTATGAAGCAGAAATATTGGTTGATGATCTTGCACTTGCTAACTATTTTGACCAGGCAGCGCAACACACCACAAGCAAGCAACTAATCAACTGGATTCTACGTGATGTGATTGGATATCTCAACGAGCATAAAATCCCCCTATCAGAATGTAAAATAACGCCGGGGAAATTGGCCGCCATTATTGGTTTGATGGAAAACAACAGTATCAATAATCACGCCGCCAAAGAAATTTTTGCCGTCGTGGCACAAAGTGGGCAAGAACCTGCTGCTGTTATGAAGGCCAATGGGCTTGAACAGTTAGGTGCCAGCGATGAGCTTGATGCAATTATAAAAAGCATAGTAGATCAGAACCCAGAACAGACCGCTCAATACAAAGCTGGTAACCAGCGCTTGTTTGGCTTTTTTGTCGGCGCTGCCATGCAGCACACTAAGGGTAAAGGCAATCCCAAAATTATCCAAGAACTCCTGAAGAAATACCTGGCGTAGCCATCATAAAACCCTCATTGGCCAGATTAAAGACGCTGTTTCCGAGGCCACCCCATTCTGGCTACTCGTTTTTTGCTCATCACGCCCTTTTTCTAGCCATAAAGGGCACATTCATTTTTCTCCATACCTGGCAGGGGGCTTTTTACAAATAGAAGATAGCTGCTATAATAAGTAAATAGCGTATTATAAACACCTATTTGGTCAAAAGGTTACTATTTGAATGGAGATCGCGATGAAATCAGTTAAATTTCTTCTCTTGTGGACGCTTGTCCTTTCTTGTCTCCAGGTTGGGGTGGTACATGGTATGGATATGAATAAACTAGACCAGGAAACACTTGACGATCAGCTGATTGATGCATTTACAGCTGATAACTTTGAACGTTTCTCAGAACTTGTAAGCTTAGGCGCAAATATTAACACATTGAAGCTCTGGGACCGGTCAATACTTACCTGTGCACTTATAGAGGGGCTTGACAAGTGGATTACTTATTTGATTGATAATGGTGCCGATGTAAATTGTAAAAATAAGGATGGCTTTTCCCCCCTCGCGGAAATATTACTGGCAGGCAGAGGTGTTTGCTGTGATATTAAATATCCATTACTGCTGCTTGAGCATAATGCAAATCCTAACATTCTTGTTCATTCCTCTATCTGGATTGAGACCCAGTCAGGCAGGAAAAGGGGTAATATAGACATACCATTGCTGCTCAAGCTTGCAATAGAAAGCGGTGAGAGCGATGAACTGGCAAGACTGAATTGTGCTAGATTTACCATACTTCTTAATTGTAAAGCAATTGATCTCGATATAAAAAATTCTGAAGGTAAAACTGTTATTGCACTTTGTCTTGATGAGCGGCTCAGGCTCCCTGATAATATTAAGAAACTGTTATTTATCAAAAAAATGTTCCCTGAACATAAGATCGAATCCTATCTTGTCTGGGCTAAAAATCAAAACTTGGTTAAGTACGCCCTAAACCAATTCATTTCAAAGATAGCAAAGGGAGATAAGGGATTTGAGCCCCTTGTACCATTCTTAGAGTATCTCGATGTAGAATCATCTGTGAACAATCAGCCTGAATCTTGTCCTCTTGAAACCCTTATTGATATTATAGACGACAAGCATCCTAATCGCGACCTTATTTACAAATGCTTCGAATTTTTACTGACAGATGCACTCAATCCGGTATGCAAAACCAGGACAAACGCCCACCTTTCTCCTTGCAGACCGCTTAAGCGTGGCGGTTGTACCTTAGCCGAATTGATCATAAGAAAAAAAGAAACAACCTTATTTAAATGCTGTGCCAAAAATATTGACTTCCAACAACGCTATTACCACCATCTGCGTCGGGATATTAAAGGTAGAACCTTCCTGCACTGCTGCATAGAACATGATTTTGCTGAAGGCGTTAAAGTAATCTATAGCATTGACAATAACAAAGCACTGGAAGTAACGGACGCTAAAGAGCGCACACCTCTTGTATACGCTATAGAACTTGGCCATGTAGAATGCGTACAAGTCCTTCTTAATCATCGCTGTAATCCCAATCCTACATGCAACATTACTATACAAGATCAAGCAGGTGATACAATAACGGTGAAAAATGTTCTAGAGTTGGCGCAACATTCTTGCCCTGCCGCAGTACAAATAATAAAAGCCGCACAAGCAACAACGCTAGGCGATCTGCCTCACGATATTATCCGCACCATCATATCTCATATTCCTCACGAGGGGTTTTTACCACCACGTACGGGAGATGCAGATCGTATGCCGGGACGAGTCCTTATGGAACGCTTTGCTCATATCAAGAAGATAACAGATCAGAATGCAATACCGTTGTTTCAGGCAGCAGTATCAGGGTTGACAAAAAACTCTCTGGAACTTAATCAATGGTTATTGGCAACACAGAGACTTACTGATGCACAGAAATATGCAGTCTTGAGAGATTGCTTACGGTATACGCATCAGGATGATCGCTTTTGTCTCTTGTTAAATGATAATCCTCACTTAGTTATATATGAACCCGAGACAGTACCATTTTTGGTATCGCTTTTTGTGGATGCCATATGCCCTTCGGAAGCGATACTTCAAGTCGCCATCAATTGTACTATTCATATGAATTATCAGCGCAGAGCAGATATAAGCATCAATGCGCCAAGTAACTTGGTATGGCGGGAAGATAGGACGGGTACAAAGTATACCCTTGCCCCTGACGACCAAAAATCTGATGGTCCCAATGCCATGGATATCGCACTGCTTAGACTTGCGCACCCGCGGGGCGGCGATAAACAAAAACTTAAAGATGCCATTTTGTTGTTGAAAGGGGCCGGTGGTGTATTCAGTACGCATAGTACTTACATAAAAGAGGACGATTTAAATACGCTCAAGCTATCCAAAGATTATAAAAAACCGATTTTAGAATTAGTCATAGTAAATAGTTTGACAACCAATAATCTTGATGCCTTAGAATTGCTGATACAACAGCCCAATATAGATCTTAACGCACCAATCCATGGCATTCACACCCCCTTAACATGGCTGTGCTCTGACAAAAATAGTACCAAGGCACACGTAGAATTATTGCTCAAATATCGAAAAAAACGTCTGAACATAGATGAAAAAAATGGTGCTGGTAGCACCGCTTTAGATTGTATACTGGCAATGGAAGACACCCCGCGCTCGCAGGCCATTATAGAGCTATTGCGCAATAACGGCGCCTTTGCTCCCAATGATCTGGCATATCAATTACCACCATTGTACGCTCTCTTTGAGCCGGAAAATACAGCGGCTACACCAGCAGTCGGCGTACCTGTTGTGGCAACCATTCCCGGTGCACCACAACAACCTAACCCTGCTCAAGCGATTGCTAGCAATCCTGATGGCGCACCAGTTCCCAGCACTACTCCACCAGCTATCAACACACACTATTTTGGCAGCAAGTCCATCGCTTGGCTTGCAGGACTATCACTGTGCGCAGGCACAGCATATGGAATATGGAGATATTGCCATCCAGAGGAACAAGATGATGATGGGGTTGAGAATAATGCGCTCATTGAGGATAAATCCAATAGCATACATGGAGCTCGCGATGAAATCAGTTAAATTTCTTCTCTTGTGGACGCTTGTCCTTGCTTGTCTCCAGGTTGGGGTGGTACAAGGTATGGATCCAAATAAACCAGACCAGAAGGCGCTCGATGCTCAGCTTGTTGCGGCATATAGCACCAAGAATTTTAACGCCTTCTTAGCGCTTTTAAAGGAAGGGGCAAATATTAATACATTGGAAAACAACAATCAGCCATTGCTTACTGACGCGCTGTATGATGGGCGCGACAACTGGATTGATTTTTTGATTTCTCACAATGCTGATGTAAATTATCTATACGCAGATGGCATGACTCCCCTTCGTTACGTATTGCAAAACAGTCGAGGTCAATGCGGGCTGGGTGGTAAGTATCCATTAATGCTTCTTGAGAAGGGGGCGAATCCTAATATTTTTGTTCTGACCTCTATCTGGATTGAGACCCAGCCAGGCAAGACAAAAGGTAGTATAGAAATACCACTGCTACTCTGGCTTGCAAAGAACAGCGTTGGCCAGTTCGATGTGGATAAATCAAATTATGCTAGATTTATCATATTGCTTAATTGCAAAGCGATTGACCTTGATATAAAAAACTCTGAAGGTAAAACTGCTATTGAGCTTTGTCTTGATGAACGGCTCCAGATCCCTGATAATATTAAAATACTGTTATTTATCAAAAAAATATTCCCCAATAGATGCGATATTCAACCCAGCATGGCCGAATACGCTGTAAGTGAATTCATGACAAAGATAGCACAAGGAGAAAAAGGACTTGACCCTCTAGTGCCATTTTTAAAATATTTCGCTTTACAAAATAATCTTTTTGAATTTCATCCCCTTGAAATACTTATTGATGCTCTAAAGGATACACATCCTAATCGCGACCTTATTTACAAATGCTTCGAATTTTTATTGACAGATACCCCCAATCATCTAATACCAACCTCGTCAAACGCCTGCATTTCTCCTTGTATAGCGCTTAAGCGTGGCGGTTGTACCTTAGCCGAATTGATCATAAGAAAAAAAGATGCAACCTTATTTAAGTGCTGTGCCAAAAATATTGACTTCCAAGAACGCTATTACCACCATCTGCATCGGGATATTAAAGGTGGAACTTTACTGCACCTCTGTATAGAACATGATTTTGCTGAAGGCGTTAAAGTAATCTGTAGCATTGACAATAACAAAGCACTGGAAGTAACGGACGCTAAAGAACGCACACCTCTTGTATACGCTATAGAACTTGACCGTTTAGAATGCGTGCAAACACTTCTTAATCATCGCTGTAATCCAAATCCTGCATGCAAAATAACTATAGAAAAGCAAGGGAGTGATCCAATAACGTGTAACAATGTACTAGAGCTTGCAAAACATTCTTGTCCTGCCGCAGTACAAATAATAAAAGCCGCACAAGCAACAACGCTAGGCGATCTGCCTCACGATATTATCCGCACCATCATATCTCATATCCCGCAAGCGCATTTTCCATCAACAAACACAGAGCCTCTAAGCCGCGAGCCAACACAGTTCGTGGGAAAACGCCTAGCGAATATCAAAAAAATAATGGATCCAGATAAATTACCATTCTTTTATACTGCCGTATCACGCTGGCTCAATAATGATCAGTCACTGAACGAATGGGCATTAGCAACACAGACCCTGACAGATGAAGAGAAGCATGTGGTGCTGATATCATGCTTATATTTTGATGAATATGATCGTTGTGTTCTCCTTATAAAAGCGAATCCTCATTTAGTTGTAACTACATACAAAAACGTACCATTTTTAGTGTCACTTTTTATGCATGAAAAAGTCCCTTCGCAAACGATGCTTCAAGCCGCCCTTGATAGTATTCGTACTATGAATAGAGATGGTGCAGACATAAAAATCAATGGGCCAAGTAACTTGGTATGGCGGGAAGATAGGACGGGTACAAAGTATACCCTTGCCCCTGACGACCAAAAATCTGATGGTCCCAATGCCATGGATATCGCACTGCTTAGACTTGCGCACCCGCGGGGCGGCGATAAACAAAAACTTAAAGATGCCATTTTGTTGTTGAAAGGGGCCGGTGGTGTATTCAGTACGCATAGTACTTACATAAAAGAGGACGATTTAAATACGCTCAAGCTATCCAAAGATTATAAAAAACCGATTTTAGAATTAGTCATAGTAAATAGTTTGACAACCAATAATCTTGATGCCTTAGAATTGCTGATACAACAGCCCAATATAGATCTTAACGCACCAATCCATGGCATTCACACCCCCTTAACATGGCTGTGCTCTGACAAAAATAGTACCAAGGCACACGTAGAATTATTGCTCAAATATCGAAAAAAACGTCTGAACATAGATGAAAAAAATGGTGCTGGTAGCACCGCTTTAGATTGTATACTGGCAATGGAAGACACCCCGCGCTCGCAGGCCATTATAGAGCTATTGCGCAATAACGGCGCCTTTGCTCCCAATGATCTGGCATATCAATTACCACCATTGTACGCTCTCTTTGAGCCGGAAAATACAGCGGCTACACCAGCAGTCGGCGTACCTGTTGTGGCAACCATTCCCGGTGCACCACAACAACCTAACCCTGCTCAAGCGATTGCTAGCAATCCTGATGGCGCACCAGTTCCCAGCACTACTCCACCAGCTATCAACACACACTATTTTGGCAGCAAGTCCATCGCTTGGCTTGCAGGACTATCACTGTGCGCAGGCACAGC
>Ga0206799_1092_pt1 | contig 19479 bp, 17 predicted proteins | sample Alteio_BWOrgCont_67_FD_152900 | JGI IMG/M metagenome (GOLD analysis project Ga0206799, IMG submission 152900) | Enriched cells from forest soil in Barre Woods Harvard Forest LTER site, Petersham, Massachusetts, United States -... | ecosystem: Environmental > Terrestrial > Soil > Temperate forest >...
CCATTGCTAAAATAGCTGGTATTAAAATGTGTGATGCTTATCGTGCGCAATACGGCTGCAATTATATTTCGGTAATGCCGACGAACCTATATGGGTATAATGATAATTACCATCCTGAGAATTCGCATGTGTTGCCGGCATTGATTCGCCGTTTCCATGAAGCAAAACTTCAGAATTTACCAGAGGTAACTATCTGGGGCACAGGCTCGCCCAAACGCGAGTTTTTATTTGCTGATGACCTTGCCGAAGCCTGCTATTATTTAATGCAGAACTATGATGAAGAAGGCTTAGTGAATATAGGTACGGGCGAGGACCTTTCCATTAAGGATTTGGCTTTCCTGATCAAGGATATTATCGGGTATGAGGGTGAGATCAAATTTGATACATCAAAACCAGACGGCACGCCACGCAAACTGATGGATGTTACCAAACTGCATAGCAAAGGCTGGAAGCATACCATTGAATTGCCCGAAGGAATAAAATTAGCATACCAGGATTTTTTATCGCACAAAGCTAAAGGCGTATAAACTATCGCCACAACAACTGATCTATGAACTTACAGCCGACACAGCTTGAGGGTTGTTTTATTATCGAACCAAAAGTTTTTGGTGATGAGCGGGGCTACTTTTTTGAAAGTTTTAACCAACAGAAGTTTCAGGAACTGACAGGCTATGACACTGTATTTGTTCAGGATAATCAATCCTATTCTACAAAAGGCGTACTCAGGGGTTTGCATTTTCAAACTGGACAATCGGCGCAAGCGAAACTGGTGCGCGTGATAAAAGGTGAAGTATTGGATGTTGCCGTTGATCTGAGGGCAGGTTCCAAAACGTATGGTAAACATTTCAGCCTGATAATTTCTGAAAAAAACAACAAGCAGTTATTTATACCCAGGGGCTTTGCACATGGCTTTATAGTACTAAGCGACGATGCTATATTCCAGTATAAATGTGATAATTATTACGACAAGGCAGCTGAAGGCGGCATACATTATGCAGACCCTGATTTAAATATCGACTGGATTTTGCCTCATGAACAACTGATAGTGTCAGCTAAAGATCTTGAATTGCCACGTGCATACAACTTCGGCGGACTTCTAAATCAATAAATTAATAAATGAACAATATTGTAGTTTTTGGAACGTCCGGACAGTTGGGGCAGTGTTTGAAAAAGGTTGCTGAGACCAAAGGCATAACTACGATCTATTTTCCTCGGGAAAGCGAAGCTGATATCCTAAACCGCGATGCTCTAAAAAAAATATTCGATACTTATAAGCCTGACTGGTGCATCAATTGCGCTGCCTATACTGCGGTTGACAAAGCCGAAGATGATATTGACAGAGCCCGCAGCATCAATAAAACAGGTGTTGAAAATATTGCTACCCTTTGTGCTGAATATGATTCTATCCTCATTCACACCTCTACTGATTTTGTTTTTAAAGGTGATAAGCCTGTCCCGCTTGTCGAAGATGATATTGCCGAACCTATAAACGTTTATGGCTTAACCAAACTGGAAGGCGAAAAAGCAGTCACTGATTCGCTGGAAAAATATTATACCCTTCGCACCAGTTGGCTATACTCTGAATACGGCAACAACTTTGTGAAAACTATGCTGAAGCTTGGCGCCGAACGCGATGAGTTAAAAATAGTTGCCGACCAGGTGGGCACACCAACGTACGCCATGGACTTGGCTGAATGTATCTTACAAATCATTTTCAGCAAAACGACAGCCTACGGCACTTACCATTATAGTAATGAAGGCGTTGCATCGTGGTACGATTTTGCGAAAGCCATATTCGATATTTCGGGAACTGTAGTTAAAACATTACCTATCAAAACGTCAGAATATCCTACGCGGGCTATACGTCCTGCTTATTCGGTAATGGATAAGACAAAAATAAAGCAGGCTTTTAATATCGAAATTCCATATTGGCGGGATAGTTTAATAACTTGCATTAGTAAACTTACATCATGAAAGGTATCATATTAGCAGGCGGTTCGGGCACAAGGCTTTTTCCTATCACAAAAGCCATCAGTAAGCAGTTAATGCCTATCTATGATAAGCCGATGATCTATTACCCGCTTTCGGTGCTAATGATGGCTGATATCCGCGAAGTGCTAATCATTACAACACCCGAAGACAGCGATAGCTTTAAACGATTACTGGGTGACGGCCACGAGTTGGGTTGCCATTTTGAATACGCTGTACAAGCAGTGCCAAACGGCCTTGCACAGGCATTTGTGATAGGCGAAAATTTTATTGGCGACGATAAGGTAGCACTGATATTAGGTGACAATATCTTCCACGGTACAGGCTTTGGCGAACTGATAAAAGAGTTTAATGATGTTGATGGTGCGGCCATATTCGCTTATAAAGTTTCGGACCCGGAAAGATATGGCGTGGTGGAGTTTGATAGTAAATACAGGGCGTTATCAATTGAGGAGAAGCCTTTAAAACCTAAATCGCAGTATGCGGTCCCGGGTCTGTATTTTTATGATAATGAAGTGGTTCATATCGCAAAAAACATAAAACCATCTGCCCGTGGCGAATATGAAATTACCGATGTAAACCGCGTGTACCTTGAAAACAAAAGACTTCATGTAGGCGTAATGGATAGGGGCACAGCCTGGCTGGATACTGGTACATTTGATTCGTTAAGCGATGCCACCGAGTTTGTGCGGGTTATTGAAAAACGCCAGGACACCAAAATAGGATGCATAGAAGAAGTTGCCTACCGCCATGGTTTTATAGATAAGGCGCAACTAAATGTACTCGCAGATAAATATATAAAAAGCGGTTACGGGATGTACTTGAAAAGTCTGCTGCAATAATAATCTCCGGGTTTGATATTCAAAGATTACTTTGTAAACAATGATCCCCCGTTCAACGACAGGTCGATCATGTTTTTTGTCATCACTTTAAACTGGTTGTAAACAATGTAATTGCACCAATCCATAGATGCAACATTAACAACAACCCCCGAAGTTTGGGTTTTTTGGCCAACTATAAAAGTGCCTAAACCAAGTCCATCTCCCGGCTCCAAATTTTGAGCGAAATCATACGCTAATAATTCGGCTTTATAATAATTAAGTTTTGTGTTATCAATAACCGGAATTTCTGTACTCCCCGGTGCAAGCATCTTCACTACAGGAACGCAATCATACTCAGTGCTTTTCAGGGGTAATATCTCTCCGTTGGTTAGTCCTGTTCCTGTAAATAACGGTGAGTTTTCCTGTACAATTTTGTAGCCGTTCCACCTGTTTGGCAACGTTTCACCATATCCGCCAAGGGTATAATCAGCGCCTATACTGTTAGCTACCGAATAATTTACTATTGGGTCGTCAAAAGAAATGGTACTGTATTTCGTATTACCCAATGGGTCCGCAGGGCCATGTTTGTAGCCAATCATCATATTTTTACTCGGGTTATACCGGATTTGCCACCACATAGTATTCCCTGAAAGGATCAAAACATTTTTGCCCGAGTCAATAAACTTATCAATGTTTAACCTGGCCTGTGTTGTCCAGTATTCGCTATGGCCCGTTATTACAACAATTTTCGAATTTTCTATTTCACCATAATTATCCAGGTCTGAGTCTGCAACGTATCTTACAACATATGGCAACCCATCAATCCATTGATAAAATTGTTGATAATAGATCACATTGCTCCGGAGAAAAGATAAGACTGCGGCCCGGTTACTGGCATCGGGCAAGTATAGGCTTTTGCCACCAGCAGCATTATAGGCATTGGTAGTATTTGATGGATATACAACTGTTATATCAGCAGCCTGGTTGGTGGCTTTACAAACGAATGGAATTTGCCCCAGCCAGGTGTAAATGCCGCTTTGAAAATATTCGGGTATTTGAAATGAAAAAGTTTTATCATATCCAAAACCATCAACCCAGGGTTTAGCGCTACTAATTTTCTGTGTTACAATTGGTACAGTAGTGGTCTGAACGGTAGTTCTTTTCGTATTGTATAATGGGATTGCAGCACTTGCGTTAGGCGGGCCGGATAAAAATACATTAACAGTATCTCCCGGATTATAGGATACCTTGTCGGTATAACCATTAATTGTTGACATAAAGTCAGGCTCAGGCTGCAAATTATCTCCGAACTCGGTTGTAGTATATTGTCCTAAATATGCAGCAGTTGCATTAGCCTGTGGGGTAGTGGCATAGTCAAGAGCAGCTTTTGGGGGCATCGCAAATACATCTTTTTTGCAGCGATATAGTGCAACCATCAAAAGTAAATAGCCTAAAAAGTGTCTTCTTTTTATTGGTTTAGATTCCATTATAAGAGATGTGATACGTATTTTATATGTATACGTTTTTATCGGTTAAAGCGTTACAATGTAAACAAATTAAATTCTTAGTTATCAATAACAAATTATTAAATAATTAAAAACATATTGATTGGCATGATCAGGGGTTGTTGTTTATTTAGTATTCAATCAAAATAACTTACAAAGCTCCCCTTTGTTAGGGGAAATGCATTAGAATTACATTAGAATCGGGAGTTCTGAATGTTAGGCGATCATGTTAAGATCCACTTCGCCGGGCGCGTACCAGTTTAAGTCCTTATCCTTCCGGAACCAGGTAAGCTGCCGTTTAGCAAACCGGCGGGTGTTTTGTTTGATCAGTTCGATAGCATTTTCAAGACTTATCTTACCGTCAAAATAATCAAATAGTTCGCTGTACCCCACGGTATTTAAGGCGTTCAAATGTCGGTACGGCAACACGGATCGTACCTCTTCAACCAAGCCTTGTTTTACCATATCATCAACCCGTTGATTGATGCGCTGGTACAGTATTTCCCTGGGCAAATCAAGGCCGATTTTTACGCACCGGAATGGCCTGGCATTAATGGTCGATTTTCGGTAAGAAGAAAAGGGTATTCCCGTGCTTTCAAAAACTTCCAAAGCCCTTATTAAACGTTGCGGATTGTTCAGATCAACCTGGCTATAATATACAGGGTCCACAGCTTTTAATTTCTCCTGCAAAGGAATAATACCATCATTTTTAAATTCGAGATTGAGCCTTTCCCTTACTTCCGGTGATGCTGAGGGCAGCTTATCAAAACCTTCGCATATTGCTTTGATATACAAGCCCGAGCCACCAACCAATATAGCAGTATCGTGTTTTTTAAATATCTCATCGAGCAAGGCAAGACCCTGCACCTCAAAGTCACCAACCGAAAAACTGTCCTTTATAGAATGCGAATCAACGAAATGGTGCTTAGCCTGGGCGAGCTCTTCCGGAGTTGGCTTAGCCGTGCCGATAGACATTTCGCGATAAAATTGGCGCGAATCGGCTGAAATTATTTCTGTTTTAAGCTTTTTAGCGAGTGCAATGGCAACAGCGGTTTTGCCAACAGCAGTCGGACCTGTAATTACAAATAATGTTTTTGTTTCGGGATTAGTGTCCATAGCTCATAAAAACATAAGCTATGAACCATGAACTATGAACCATGAACTAATTAATAATCGTCACCACCATGATGGGCCGGGCCTTCTTCATCAAAGCCCTCATTATCCGAAAACTCACCTCCAAACTCATCCTCTTCTTCATCAGCGGCTTCCGCAGGTTCATCGTGCACCTCTAAATCATCCGTGTCGCTTACTTCTGAAAATCCTTCTTCGGTGTCTTCTTCCGAAAATTCCATTTCATTCAGGAAATCAAAATCTTCACTTGCCGGCGGCAGAATAGTAGGATTAAACACGTTGCCAAATTGTTTTGGGGCCTCACCGGTTGATTTAACAACGGCAGGATATGTAGTGCCGGGGTTTTCCTCAAGTATGATCTTCAGCAGCTCCACGTGAAAGTCAAAAGGGCGCTCGAAATTAAAAGTATAATAAAACTTTTGGTGCGGGTCGTCAATACGGTTGCTCAGTTTTACCTTATCCATCAATGCTACCCCACGATCGATCCTGCGCTGGTTAGGCATAAAAGTAATTTCTTCGCCCTTTATCCACTGATCATTACTGATGTAGAATGAAGAAGAATACTCGCAATTATAGCCTGTTGATTGATGTATTGCGCGATGAAGATCTTCAAATGTTTGCGTGGATTTGATATCGATATCCCTCGTCACATCATCATAATCCTCAAATGTAACCCTGAATCTGTATAGTGCCATTGTATATGTAAGTGGTAGTAGTTAACAAAAATAATGTTTTAATGTTTAAATATCATTTGCCACAACTTTTAAGCCAATTTCTTCACCCTTGCGAATTGTAAAATCAATTGCGGCCTCTCGTGAGTTTGATATTTCGCCTTCAAGTATAGCTTCGCGTATCTGGTTTTTTATTATGCCTACTTCACGGCCCTCTTTTATGCCAAAAATATGCATTATATCAATACCTGTAACGGGTGGCTGCCAGTTGCGTATCTGGTCGCGTTTTTCAACATCCTTTAGCTTTTGCTGTACGAGTTCAAAATTCTGCCGGTATTTTTTTACTTTATATTCGTTTTTTGTGGTTATATCGGCTTTACAAAGCAGCATTAGCGCTTCAATGTCGTCATTGGCGTCAAATAATAACCTGCGTACGGCAGAGTCGGTAACAATGTTTTGTGCCAGAACGATTGGCCGCAGGTGCAGTTGTACCATTTTCTGTACGAATTTCATTTTTTCGTTCAATGGCAGTTTCAGATCAGCAAATATTTTAGGTACCATACGTGCGCCTTTGTCTTCGTGTCCATGAAAGGTCCAGCCATGCCCGGCTTCGAACCGTTTGGTGGCAGGCTTGGCAATATCATGCAGTATGGCGGCCCAGCGTAGCCACAGATCGTCCGTCGTTTCAGCGATATTATCCAATACCTGCAGGGTGTGATAAAAATTGTCCTTATGTCCCTTGCCATCAATATAGTCTACACCGTACAACTTCGTCATCAAAGGAAATATTTTATGCAGTAAACCTGTATCAAACAGATATTTGAAGCCTATGGACGGTTTTGGCGAGAGGATGATCTTGTTTAATTCCTCCGTTATTCTTTCCTGTGATATAATGGCGATACGTTCTGTATTGTTTTTGATCGCATCAAAAGCTAAAGCATCGATGGTAAAATTAAGCTGTGATGCAAAACGGATCGCCCGTAGCATCCTCAACGGATCATCCGAAAAGGTTTCAATGGGATCAAGCGGGGTCCGGATCAGTTTATGCTCCAGGTCGGCAATACCATTAAAGGGATCTAACAATTCTCCAACCTGACCGGGATGCAATGCTATTGCCAAAGCATTTATAGTAAAATCACGGCGTTTCTGGTCATCTTCTAATGTGCCGTCTTCAACAATGGGCTTGCGCGAATGTGACCGGTACGATTCCTTACGGGCGCCAACAAATTCTACTTCCAGATCTTTATATTTCAGCATGGCGGTACCAAAATTTTTGAATACAGCCAGCTTTACCCGCATTTTTTTTGCCACACTCTCGGCAAATTGAATGCCGTTACCCACAACCGCAACATCAATATCTTTTGAGGGACGCTTCAGCAACAGATCCCGTACAAAGCCGCCAATTACATAAGCCTGAACGTTTTGTTCCGCAGCAGTTTCTGTAATTATTGCGAATAAAGGATGCCGGATGTGTTGCTTCATATTTATATATACGCTGCAAAAATCGGAATTACTGCGGCTAAAACCATAAAATAAATTAACGACGGATAAATTCAAAGCGGCCATCGGGTTGAAGGCGCATAATGGTGGAAGGTTTTTTTAGTTCGTGGCTGTGCTGTTCAAGGTCTACCACATAATCTACACCATCAATAATTTCAGGGTCTATCTGCCCGAAATTCTGCGGCGATGGCTTACCGCTTATATTCGCCGAGGTAGAAACCAATGGCTTTCGCAGGCGTTGTATCAGTTGAAAACAAAAATCATGTTTAGCAACCCGGATGCCTATAGTACCGTCTTCGTTTATCAGTGCCGGGGAAACATTTTTGGCGCCCGGCATTACTAATGTCAAAGGGTTTTCGGCGTATTCTATCAGGTCATAGGCAATTGCCGGTACTTCTTTAACATAGCTTTCCAGCTTATTTTCGGTATCCAGTAATATGATCATGCTTTTGGTTTCGTCGCGTTGTTTAAGCTTGTATATCTTTTCAACAGCTTCAGTATTCGTAGCGTCGCAGCCAATACCCCAAATAGTATCGGTAGGGTAGAGGATAATACCGCCTTCCTGCACAACTTTAAAAGCCTTGGCTACCTCGTCCCTAAGCATATTTCAAGTAAGTATCTAACGCGTTTGTTATTTCCATTTCGTCGATCAGTTGCATACATTTCGGTATACCATAAAGCTTGCAGGTATTTCGCACACAAGGCTCGCACTCCAATTTGCCTGCACGTATGATGTTTAGGTGCTGTTTATTATATGGTGCAGTGTTGTGTTCATTTCCGGCGCCAAATAATACAATTGTTGGTACTCCCAGGCTATTAGCCAAATGCGCCGGGCCTGAATCAGTAGTCAATACCGCTTTTGCGGATGCCATTAACACGCACAAGCTATCCAGGCTGGTTTTGCCTGCATAATTCTCAAACCGATCAGCGTTTCCCTCTCCAGCCAGCAATTCATCAATATATTCTTTCTCTTTTGGCGATCCAACTAAGGCGAATTTGATGTTTTTAAAAGTATGGGTAAGGGTATTTATCAGATGTTTACCCGAATCTAATGGCATACGCCTTGAAACAGCTTCCGAATTAAAGTTAAGTACAACCAGGTCGGTTTTTTGCATTTGTTCCTTTACTTCGAGCCTGACAACCCTTTCTGTTATTTTTTTACCCGTGAATTGCTCCAATAAAGAGACGTACTCATCAACACGATGAAGATTTGCAGGCTTTTTATAACTATTTGTCAGTAAAAAGAATCTTCCTTCCTTGCCGAAGCCAATGCGTTTTTTTGCGCCGGTTGCCCATGCCATTACTGCGGATGAGAGGGAATCAGGTAAGCAAAAGAAAAGATCATATTTTTCAGCCCGTAATTTCTTGCCAAAACGATAAACACCGCTCAACCCATTATGCTCCTGTTTTGCAAAAGGATGAACAAGGTGTATGCCCGGAATTAAGGATGTGATGCTGCTTAGCTCTTTCTTGATAATAACGTCAAGCTGCGCATCGGGGTAAACCTGCCGGACTCCGTTGACAAAGGCGGTACTCATTACCACGTCGCCAAGCCAGTTCGGCAGCCTTACCAGTATCTTCATTTATTAGAGTTGATTGGTTGATTAAGTTAAGTGGTTGATTAAGTTAGTTGCCATGATTAAAACATATTATTAGAATTTAACTACTCACACAATCAATTTAATCTAACCTAATCAACTATACTGCAACATTATTTTCCCTCAAAGCATCGTTAAGCGACGTTTTTTTATCAGTCGATTCCTTGCGTTTGCCAATGATCAAAGCACATGGAACCTGGTAATCGCCTGCCGGGAATTTTTTAGTGTATGAACCGGGTATTACTACGGAACGTTCGGGTACGTAGCCCTTATATTCAACCGGTTCTTCGCCGGTTACATCAATAATTTTAGTAGAGGCGGTCAACACTACGTTGGCGCCTAATACGACATCCTTTTCGAGGTGGATACCCTCGACAACTATAGCGCGCGAACCCAAAAAGCAATTGTCTTCAATAATAACAGGTGCGGCCTGTACCGGCTCAAGGACACCGCCTATGCCGACACCACCGCTTAAATGGCAATTTTTGCCTATCTGTGCACATGAGCCAACGGTGGCCCAGGTATCCACCATAGTGCCTTCATCCACATAAGCGCCAATATTTACGTATGATGGCATCATGATAACCCCTTTTGCGAGGTAAGCGCCGTAACGTGCAACGGCATGGGGCACTACGCGAACGCCGGTTTTTTTGTAGTCCTTTTTTAATTTCATTTTGTCATGAAAAACAAACGGGCCCACCTCTATCTCTTCCATTTTCCTTATCGGGAAATAAAGTATCACAGCTTTTTTTATCCAGTCGTTAGTATGCCAGCGGCTACCTATAGGCTCGGCGACACGAAGTTCGCCCGCATCAAGACGTTCAATTACTGTTTCAATCGCGGTAGTATATTCGCGATTGTCAAGCAGGTTCCGGTCTTCCCAGGCCTCTTCAATTAATTTCTTTAGATTTTGCATCAGAATTATAAACTTTTGACAAATTAAAGGATTTTTGAGGGAAATTTGTTTGCGTATTATTTACCTAAATTTAATACGTATAATTATCTCGGAATCGTTGATCAAGTATGCCTGTAAAAGAAAAATTAAGAATAGATAAATACCTGTGGGCGATAAGGCTGTTTAAAACACGAACACTGGCAACTGAAGCCTGCAAAGCCGGCAAAATTAAGCTGGATGGACAGAATATAAAACCATCGCACGAAGTTAAAGTAGGCGAGATATACCAGGTATCGAAGGGAATTGAGCGGAAGGTGATAAGGGTAACGGGCCTGCTCGAAAACAGGCTGGACGCTAAAAGTGTAATAGACTTTTTTGCGGATGAAACACCCATCGAACAAACAAACCAATTTAAATCAATGTTCCATGCCCCGGTGCTTAAACGGGATAGGGGTACCGGTCGACCAACCAAGCGTGACAGGCGGGAAATAGATGGTATGACGGGAAAGTTTTTTGAGAATGAAAATTGAGTTAATCTCCAAATAATTACTAAATTGAGGCCTTAAGCTAAACCGTGTTCCCCTTTTTGAAACTATACTTTGGATTTAATCAAAAAAGTCTATTTTTGACGCCGTTATACGATAGATTGGGTACACTATATATAATAAATTCCCTATGAAGAGAACTTTCTACCAATATGTTTTTTTGTGCACAGTTGTTTTGATTTGCTTGTCGTCGTGTGTGCAGCAAAAGCAAATTGCTTATTTTCAAAAAGCGCTGAATCAGCCTGATACTTTGGCTGTTGCATTGGCATATATCCCCAGAATACAACCAGGTGATATACTTGCTATTCCTATAGGCTCATTAAATCCAATTGCAAGCAGTTTTTTCAATCCTTTTTCAGCTATGCCTGTAACAAGTGATAATACGACCTCTGCCAATCCTACCAATCCCAGTCCCGGTTCAGGATCAGGATCAAGCGGAAGTGGCGCCAGCCCCTCCCTGGTACAGTCAGTCGCTCCGGGTTACTTGGTTGATGCAAACGGGTGTGTTGAAATACCTATCCTGGGCACGGTTAAAATAGCGGGCCTTACAACAATAGAAGCTAAAGAACTTATCAAAAACAAGCTAAAACAACATTTGAAGGAGCCAACAGTTTATGTACGCTTTCTGAACTATAAAATATCGGTATTAGGCGAAGTGATGCGCCCGTCAGTTTATGTCATTCCAAATGAGACCATCACCCTGCCGGAAGCATTAGGGCTGGCCGGCGATATGACTATCTTTGGCAGGCGTGATAATGTGCTGGTTATTCGCGATACCAATGGGAAAAAAGAGTTTGGCAGGGTTAACCTTAACAGCCGGGATCTTTTTAACTCACCCTATTACTATCTTCATGCCAACGATGTGATCTATGTTGAGCCAGGCAAAGGCAGAATTGCACAAACCGATAAAATTTACCAGTTACTGCCTGTTATATTAAGCGCTTTATCACTTATATCAATCATACTTATATATTCCAAAAAATAACGGAGTATAATTCTTATTTTATTTTGAGCTAATGAATTTAAATGAAGATTTAATAGATTCCACAGAAGAAAAGTATCAGGAAACTGATTTTATTGAAACGATATATACTTATCTGCGCTACTGGAAATGGTTTTTATTTTCTATCGTAATAGCACTTGCTTTAGGTTATGTATATTTAAAATTAGTTACACCAAAATATAAGATAGAAACTGATCTGTTAATTAAACCGGATAAATCATCGGCAAATAGTCAGAATGACCTATTACAGGATCTGAACCTTTTTACTTCGGATAAGATCATCGATAACGAAGTACAAATACTTCAGTCAAAAGATATTCTTGAAAAAGTAATAAGATCTTTAAATCTCCAAACCTCCTATTATCTTGTCAACGGGGTCAGAAAACGGGAACAGTATGGCTTGGTACCCTTTGAAGTAAAACTGATAAAGCCCAACCCATCAGCCGACCCCGACATGAAATATGCGATCCGCCTGATCGATTCGACAACGGCAGAGGTCAATGGTAAAAAAGTATTGCTAAACACACCTTACCAGGTAAGCGCAGGGCAGATAGTTATTAGCAGGAAAGCAAAATGGGAAGGCGCATTTAATAAGTTATACAATGTTAGGTTTAATGATATTGATGATTTAATAGAGGAGTACAGTAAACTGCTGAAGGTAGACCCGGTAAGTAAGCAAGCCACAGTATTAACGATCAGTTTAGAAGATGCAATGCCTGAACGCGGGAAAGATTTTTTAAATAAATTGTTAGAGGAATATAACCTCGCGGCTGTAGAGGATAAGAATATTGTGAGTTCAAATACATTGTCTTTCATCGGTAACGAGCTGAATGCGATCAAGGGGAATCTCGGAACAGTTGAAAAAAATGTCCAGAATTATAAATCTCAGAATGGCATAGCAAACATTGGCGCCCAATCACAAATATTATTACAGGGAGTTGGCGACAACGATGCGCAGCTTAATAAAGTTGTTATACAGCTTAACGTTTTACAGAACCTGGAAAATTATTTAAAAACGAATAGCAATGACCCATCAACCCTGCCTTCGATGCTTGGGATTGACGATGCCACATTATTAGGATTAGTAGTCAGCCTTGGCGAAGCACAACAGAAAAGGTTAAGCCTTCTCCAAACGGTAACCGAAACCAACCCTTTGGTCAGTTCATATGATGATCAGATAACATCTTTAAAAAGCGCAATAATTACCTCGGTAGAAAATCTGAAAAGAGGTTTAGAGATCACCAGGCAGAATTTGGAAGATAAGGATAAGAAATTTGAAAGTGCCATTAAGCAGGTTCCGAGCCAGGAGCGTGGCTTGCTTGACGTAATGCGCCAGCAACATCTGCAGGATACACTTTATATGTACTTGCTTCAAAAACGGGAAGAAACAGCTATGAAACTTGCCTCAGGGGTAGCTGATAGCAGAACGATTGACCATGCCCGCAGCAGCAAGCGCCCGGTAAAACCGGTTAAGGCCCTTGTTTACGTTACATTTTTTTTACTCGGGGTTATTGTTCCGGCATCAGGTATCTATGTTAGAGGCTTATTGAATTTCAGAATTTCCAGGAAACAAGATATAGAAAGGGTTACGCGCGTCCCCATTATGGCCGAGATATCTCATTCGGAATCGCAAAGCGCATTATTGGTTGTTGAAAAGCCGCGCTCCATTGTTGCCGAACAGATAAGGGCATTCAGAACCAATCTTCAGTTTGTTATTCCGAATGAAGACCAGAAAACCATACTTTTTACATCCAGTATCAGCGGTGAAGGTAAATCCTTTGTTTCATTGAATTTGGGTTCAAGCCTGGTTCTGTCGGGTAAAAAGGTAGTAATACTTGAGTTGGATTTACGAAAGCCTAAACTGCATTCGGGGCTGGATATTCAAAATACCAAAGGCTTATCAACTTATTTGATCGGCAAAGTTAGTTATGAGGAAATTCTCATGGAGATACCATTACAAAAAGGTTATTATATTATCCCATGCGGCCCTATCCCGCCAAACCCGGCTGAGTTGCTTGGCAATGGTTCTATCGGGAAATTGATTGACGAGCTTAAAAAGGAGTTTGATTACATAATTCTTGATGCACCCCCGGTTGGTTTGGTTACGGACGCCCAAATCTTAGGTGCTTATGCCGATGCGACAATGTTTATCGTAAGGCATAACTATACTGCTAAAACTCACATCTACGCTATTGAAAATTTAAATAAACACAAGAAATTCAAAAACCTGAACATTGTATTAAATTCTATTAAATTCCAGGAGGGTTATGGCTATGGTTATGGAAGTTATGGTTATGGTTACGGAGGCTATTACCAGGAAGAAGATGATTCTAAATCCTCAAAGTTAAACCATTGGTTTAAAGGCAAAAAGAAAGCATAGTACCAACTTATTTATTTATAATTTAACCGGTTTCCTATATCTTCAATTATGTTTCAAGAACAACACAAGCAGGTTTTTTCTGACTATTTTAAGTATCCTGACCAGGTAAAAATAGCCATTATAGGATTGGGCTATGTCGGGCTCCCCCTGGCTATTGAATTTGCGAAAAAATACGATGTGCTTGGTTTTGACATTAACACAAATAGAGCTGAAGAGTTAAAACTGGGTAAAGATGCTACCAAGGAAGCGAATATTGAGGATTTACAGCAAGTTATCAGGTTGCGGGAAAAAGGAAATACGGGATTGCATTTTTCAGCAGACAAAAATGATTTGAAAGGCAGCCGCATATTTATTGTAACAGTGCCCACACCGATTAATAAGTTCAAATCGCCTGACCTTGAACCCTTATTGAAAGCTTCCGCGATGCTTGGCGGGGTTTTGAAGGCAAATGATATTGTAATCTATGAATCGACTGTTTACCCCGGCTGTACGGAGGAAGACTGTGTGCCTGTTTTGGAAAGTGTATCTGGATTAAGATTTAACCAGGATTTTTTTGTAGGCTATTCCCCCGAAAGGATCAATCCCGGCGATAAAATAAATACCCTTACCACTATCAAAAAGGTAACGTCCGGCTCAACTCCGGTTATTGCCGACGTGGTTGATCATCTGTATAATACTATTATTACAGCAGGCACTCATAGAGCCCCAAATATTAAAGTGGCAGAAGCATCAAAAGCTATTGAAAATGCCCAAAGAGATGTTAATATCTCATTTATAAACGAACTTGCCTTAATATTCGACCGTATGGATATTGATACCAATGATGTATTGGATGCGGCCGGAAGCAAATGGAACTTTCTGAAGTATAAGCCCGGATTGGTTGGCGGGCATTGTATAGGAGTAGACCCTTACTATCTTGCCCACAAAGCTGAATCATTGGGGTATCATCCGCAGGTTATACTTTCAGGGCGTCGTGTAAATGACAATATGGGGGTGTTTGTAGCCAATAAGGTAGTAAAGTTGCTGATAAAAAAAGGTCAGAAAATAGCCGGCTCTAAAGCATTGATCCTGGGAATTACTTTTAAAGAAAATTGTCCGGATATAAGAAATACTAAAGTGGTTGATATTTGCCACGAACTTGTACAATTTGGGATGGAAGTAGATATTTATGACCCCTGGGCCAACCAGGCAGCGGTTGAACATGAATATGGTTTAAAGACGTTAACGGAATTAAATAATGAGACAATATATGATGCTCTTATTTTGGCTGTAGCGCATAAAGAGTTTTTGAATTTAGATTTGGGCAAGTTAATAAGCAGCAACGGTATAGTTTTCGATACAAAGGCTTGTTTGGACAGGGCACTGGTGGATGGAAGATTATAATTTGTAGTTATTGAAAAGCATACAGACCGCAAATGCTTATAAATTGTAGCAATGGAATGAATTTGCTATTTTGATCAATGATTTATGTTATCCCCCGCACCGAAGCTAAAATAAAGTAAATTTTGTTTGTAATATCCGATTTGCATATGACAGAATCGTGTTTAAAAAATGACAACAACGACAGTAAAATTTCTTAAAAACACAATTTGGTCATTCTTAAGTCAATCATCTACCGTCATAATTGGGTTAGTTACGAATATCATATTGGCCAGGATACTTACGCCTGTTGAGTTTGGCCAGGTAGGCATTATCATGTTTTTTATAACGGTTATTAATGTGATCATGGAAGGCGGTCTGGGTGGGGCGCTTGTTCGGACCAAAGATATTTCTGATGAAGATTACTCAACAGTTTTTGTTTTTAACCTTGTCATAAGTGTAGTATTCTTTTTAATACTTATCGCGTCATCCGGCGCAATAGCTAATTATTATAATAATATAAAATTGAAGCCCCTTATTTGTGTAAGCAGTTTTATAATTATCATTAACGCATTTAATATTATTCAGAATGCGAGGATATACAGGGAAATGAAATTTAAAATAAACATGTATATCAATCTTGTGTCGGTTGTTTTAAGTTCTGTAATAGGCATATTTTTAGCTGTTAAAGGTTACAGCGTTTGGTCATTAGTAATCATGAATTTAATTCTTGTGTTTTCTAAGACGGTTTTATTATGGATTTCGGAAGGGGGAGTGGGGAAATTAACATTTAATATGGTTTCTTTTAAAGGGCTGTATCGTTATGGCATTTTTGTAACGCTGGTTTCTTTTTTTAATGCTGCCTTTGATAATGTTTACCAGCTTTTATTAGGAAAATATTTCTCTATAAAACAGGCCGGGTACTTTTACCAGGCAAAGAAAATGCAGGGAGTGCCATTTTTTATTTTGAATTCACTTACGCTTGGCGTTATATTTTCTCACTTAGCAAAATTCCAGGGTGATAGTAAAGTTTTTCAGAAGGAATATATAAAGATCCTTTCTATTTTTTCTATTGTCATTGCCGCATTAGCGTCGCTTATTTTCCTTTTAGCCAAAGATGTTGTCCAAATTGTTTTAGGAAATATTTGGATGGAATCGGTAATTTATATGAAATTACTGACCATCGCTTCATTTTTTCTATTGCTTAAAGTATATAGTCAAAATGTTTGTAAGGTATTTAATCGTACTGAAAAGATATTCGTTTGGGAACTTATAGCAATTTTGATGCAAATTATAACTATCGTTATCGGTATTGCAACAAAAAGTATTTTTATAACGATGTGCGGTGCGATCGTTTCTAATTTATTAGCTTATTTAATTAATTCTTATTACTCGTGGAGGCTATTGGGCTTAGATTATAATGGCGAAATAATGGTTGTAGTAAAAATAACATTTGCCTCAATCATAGGGGTCCTGATATCCGATAGAATGGGTTTATTAACTACAAACTCGTTGTTACATATCCTTTTAATGACGATTACCTTTATCCTGGTTTATATTGTTTTTTTAAGAATATTGGGGCTGCTTGATCTTAAATATGTTGTCAGAGTGTATAAAAGTTTAAGATAGAAGTAATGCCGCTTTTGTAAATATTTATTAAATGTTCTTATTTGTATAGCAGGTTTTTAAAAATCAATAGGTGTGGTTAGAAAATATTTTGCACTGATATTATTTTACGGCCTATGCCGCTATTTGCCCTCCTCTGCTTTTTTTTTCGGAGGTCGGTTATTTAAGCGGATCAGATACCTATGCTGCAAAAATATATTTCAATCCTGTGGGAGCAACGTAAATATTGAGCGCCTGGCCTTTTTTGGCAATGGCCTGAAATTATGTATAGGAGATAACTCCGGGATAGGGGTAAATTGTGAAGTTCCATCCAATATTATAATAGGGAAAAATGTAATGATGGGTCCCAATGTGTTTATAGTTACGGCAAATCACCGATTTGACAGGATTGATATACCGATGTGCGAGCAGGGAAATTCAGAAAGCAAACAAACAATAATTGAAGATGATATTTGGATAGGGCGGCAAGTTATCTTTACTTCCGGTCGTACGGTAAAAAGGGGCTCAATAATTGCTGCCGGAACGGTTTTAACTAAAGACTTTCCTGAATATAGTATCATTGGCGGCAATCCGGCAAAACTTATTCGGTCCAGGCAGGGAACAATAGAGAAAGATAATTAGGGTTATTGGGATCAAACTAATGAGAATTGCAATTATTACAGCAGGGGACCCAAATGATAAAAAAGGCGCTTTCATCGCAACTCATCAGCGCATTAAACACCTGATTGATCATGGAATGGAAGTTGATGTTTTCATAATCAGGAATTATGAAAGTAAATTAATACAACTGCTTCGCAAAAAGCGTTATCAAAAAGAAGATAGGGAAGACTTTTTTGTATACGATGATATAAAATATAATAATTTATGGATCCCCTTTGCTTTGAGTGATTATATTCAGCGACAAAAGCTAAATCAATTAGGTTCGGTATTTATAAGATATGCTAAGAAATGGAGCCGGTTGTTTGCTGATTATAAATTGATTTCTGCCCATTCATTGGAACCGGCTATTATAGCAATGTTTGCCAGGGATCAATTTGGAGTGCCTTTTACCGTTACGTGGCACGGCTCCGATATTCATTCAATGCCAGGAATGAACAGTTCCTTCAAAACCATGACATTGAAGGTTTGCAGTATTGCATCAGCGGTTTTTTTTGTAAGTAAACAATTGCAAACCGATGCTGCAAAACTCGGCATTGATGTTAGTAATACCCATGTATTGTACAACGCTGTTGATCAAAATCAATTCAGGCCTTATTCATTTGAAGAGAGGGAGAGTCTTAAAATAGCAAAAAAAATTGATGGTGTTTTTAATATCGGTTTTATCGGGGGTTTGGTAGCTGTAAAAAACTGCCAGATTTTACCTGGGTTATTCAAAAAAATAGCTGATAATATTAAAAACGTTAAGTTTTATTTTGTTGGCGACGGGAAGCTTCGATCGAGAATATCTGAAGAATGCAGGGAGTTTGATCTGAATGTTGTTTTTATGGGCAATCTTTTGCAAAAAGACATGCCTGATATTATCAACTGCCTTGATCTTGTGGTTTTGCCAAGTATAAACGAAGGTATGCCTTTAATCGTATTGGAGTGTGTCGCCTGTCAAATTCCTATAGTCACTTCTAGAGTTGGGGGTATTCCTGAGGTATTAAATAACGAATACACAATTGAGCATGGTCCTGGATTCGTTGAAAGATATGCGGAAATTGTAATTAATTTGCTTCGCAAACCTGATAAGGAAAGCATTGAATTGCCGGCTATGTTTAGTTGGGAGCAAACATCGGCAAAGGAAGCCGCAATATATCGTGAGATATTAAAAAGCTGAAATTTATATTATAAAAAGATCACCTTAACATAAAAAGTACAGAGTTTTTATGAATATCAAAACACAAAGATCAATCCGGTTACCTAAAGTTTTTAAGGCGGAAAACCTGCTTGGGCCGATTTTTTCTAAAGACTTTGTTGTTATGATCCTTTTGTTCGTGGTTTTCATTCCTTCATCTTTTAACCACGATATCAATATAGTTTCCTTGAATGTAATTATTCCCCTGCTTTTTTTCTATTCTATATATAAATCACCATACTTGTTTGGTAAATTCCGGGCTTTTCGGCTTTTTATTATCCTTTTTGGCTGGATGTTGCTTTCAGGAATTGTTGCAACTGATACGGATCTATATTTGAATGAGATCAAAAAGATACTGGAATGCATTATGTTTATATTTGTGTTAATTCGATTTTCGAGGTCGAATTTTCGTTATATATATTATTTCTATATACTTTATATTGTTAAATTCATATATATATTTTATTATGCGTATCAAAACGGTTTATTTACCGTAGATGTAAGTTCTGAACGGTTTAACCTGGATGATTTGAATGCAAATGTATTTGGCTATTTTGGCTTCTTCGCCTTAGTTGGGTCGTTTCTTTTAATTACTTATACTCAAAAACTGCAAAAAACA
>Ga0206799_1083_pt2 | contig 19428 bp, 11 predicted proteins | sample Alteio_BWOrgCont_67_FD_152900 | JGI IMG/M metagenome (GOLD analysis project Ga0206799, IMG submission 152900) | Enriched cells from forest soil in Barre Woods Harvard Forest LTER site, Petersham, Massachusetts, United States -... | ecosystem: Environmental > Terrestrial > Soil > Temperate forest >...
CTGAAAATCATCCTGATACTGCTAGGTCTTTAAATAATGTTGGGGTAACTTACCAGGCGTTAGGAGGAGAGGAGAACATAAGAAAGGGACTAAAATATAAGAAAGAGGCATTAAAAATGTACCAAGCATTATTGCTTAAAAATAATCCTGCTGTGGCTAGGTTATTAAATAATGTTGGGGGAGCGTACCAGGCGTTAGGAGGAGAAGAGAATATTCGAAAGGGACTAAAGTATAAAGAAGAAGCACTAAAAATGCACCAAGTATTATTTCCTAAAAATCATCCTGCTGTAGCTATATCATTAAATAATGTAGGGGTGGCTTATCAAGCCTTAGGAGGGAAGGAGAATATTCTAAAATGCCTAGAGTATCAAAAAGAAGGACTTAAAATGCAGCAAGCATTATTTCCTGGCAATCTTCCTGATATCGCAAATTCATTAAATAGTATTGGAGAAGCTTGCGAGGCGTTAGGAGGAGAGGAAAACATAAGAAAAGGGCTAAAATATAAGAAAGAGGCACTAACAATGCGTCAAGCATTATTTTCTGAAAATCATCCTGATACTGCTAGGTCTTTAAATAATGTTGGGGTAACTTACCAGGCGTTAGGAGGAGAGGAGAACATAAGAAAGGGACTAAAATATAAGAAAGAGGCATTAAAAATGTACCAGTCATTATTTTCTGAAAATCATCCTTATGTGGCTATATCATTAAGTAATATTGGGAGATTGTACCTTGTCTTCGGGGGAAAGGAGGATATAAGAAAAGGGCTAAAATATAATGAAAAGGCGCTAAAAATATACCAAGTATTATTTCCTGAAAATCATCGAAATGTGGCGGATTCATTAAATAATGTTGGGTTAGCTTATTATGCCTTGGAGGACACCTATAAAGGGCTTGAATATTTTAAACAAGCTTATAGCATATCTCTTGCTTTAGGAGATTCTCAATGGATACAGATGCAATCCAACATAAAATCGTTACAACCCAATTTCCATATCGAAGCTGAGTTTGAAAAAATACTAGACAATGGGAAATGTCCAGGGGGTAATCAAATAGGATCAGAATGCAGGTGGATTATTAATTCGAGAGGAAAAATTGATGATGACTTATTAGAATTAAAGGCGGTAATTCAAAGGAACGTTTTGAATAAAATAGTCGAATCCGTAGAGCCTTACAAATGGAGTTATCTTAAGTGGTTTTTGTATGATCGGGAAGTCAAGGGATATGTAGAAGAGAGTTATTTAAAAAAGCAATTGAGGGAATTAGGGAATATAGGGGATAATATAGAAGTTGCGCAAATGTTGGCTTTCGAAGCAATCAATTTGGGTATAATGAAATCTAAGCAAAAGCCTTACTTAGTGGTGCAAGAATTTACTCGAAATAATCTTGAATTAGTTAAAAAAGTAGCAAAAGAACATCCCGAATTTTTTGTGGATGGATCGATAGTAGAAGCTTGTATCCAAGCGATACCCGAAGATGCAACATTTGCTGAACATGTATTAACTCATGTGAAATATATGGGTATGGAATTTAGAAAAGAAAGAGACATTGAAATAATCGAAACATCCAAGTAATCTAAAAAATGTTAAAACAACTGATATCTAGAAATTACCATTTTGCCAAAAAAGATACTGCGCAAATATTGCATAGAGTTTTTACTGATTACAGAAAGGTAGGAAAGAAAAATCATTATTGTTTAGAAGTAAATAAAAGAAGAATAGGATTTTCTTTGAGATCCGACTATCAAAATAAAGATTGTAATGAGATTCTAAGGGCAAGTAAAAATAATAACCCCTATAAAAGCATAAAGCAATGGAATACTGTAAGTTACTTTTTGTTAATAGTAAGTATAATGGGATATATATTAGTCAATGGTAAAGCGAGTGCTGATGAAGAAGAAAATGAAAACATAACAGATGGCAGTGATTTACAGTCATCAGAAAAACTCGATGGGGTGCCCAAAAAATTAATGGAAGGGCTTCCTGCACCAGTTGAGAATTATGTAGATTTTCAAAGTAAAAAAGAGCTTCTAGATGAAAAATTGAAGAATCAAGATATAGTGGTTATTAGCGGAGCCGGAGGAATGGGGAAAAGTACCTTAGCACTGCAATATGCACATTGTAAGCAAAGAGAAATTGTACCAGTTATATGGATTAAAGGCACTCAGATAGAGGAAGAGTTTTTTCAACTCGCTAAAATTTTGAAAATACAAACGGATGATTTCGATTCTGAAATGATTAGAAATCTAGTTTATGGAGACTTAGAAATGCTTTTTGAAAGAAGATCGATATTATTCATCTTTGATAACATTGAAAAAAAAGAAAAAATCGAGAAATATTTCATTAACCTACCCAATACAGCCAAAGTAATCATCACTGCCAGAAATGGGAATTTATTGGAAGGAATAACATCATTTCAACCATTTCATGTTAAAGGCTTTAAAACGAATGAAGCTATCTTTTATTTGAAAAAAAGTCTTAAAATAACTGAAGAAGAAGCTAAAAAAATAATCAATGTTGTTGGTGAATCCCCATTTAGGTTATCTAAAACCACAACTTATTTAAAAAAGCACAATCTAAAGAGTATTGATGAATTTTTACGAGAGTACGAAGAGAGTAAAAAAGGTCGAAAGCATGATTCTGAAATTTACCCTGAGGTAGAATTATTATTTCAAGATTTAAAAAAAGAATGTTACGAAGGTTGGCGATTACTGAAATATTTAGCCTATCTGGATGCAGAAGGAGTCTCAGTAGAATTTATCCAGAATATAATGGGCCAAACAGCAGATGAATTAGAGAAATCAGTAAATGACTTGAGAAAATTGTCTTTAATGAAGATCATGACGCAAAAAAATGAAACTTTACTTAAAGTAAGTCACAGAATTGTACAAGATGAAACAAAACAAGCATTGATTAAAGAAGATGTAACGCAAGCATCAAAACTATTGGAAAAATTGATTAATGCATTGGATGAAGTATTTCCAGGAGTTAATGATAATCCAGAAAACTGGAAAGAAGCAAGTCAATGGATAAATCATGCAGAAATGCTGGTTGAAGAAGCAAAAAAAAATAGATTTACCTTTTTTAAAGCAAGAAGAGCTAATATCAAAAATAGGATCTTACCATTATGAGGTGAAAAATAACTATCAGGAAGCAATTAGTTATTGGCAACAATTGTTAGATTATCAAAAGAATATTAACCCAGGAAATAATGCAAATGTTCCAAGGTTATACAATAAAATAGGCTGGGCTTATCGACGATTGGAAGGGAAAGAAAATCTTAAAAAGGCATTAAGTGATTTAGAAACAGCTCTAACAATGAATAAAGCGCTTTTTCCTGGAAATCATGAAGAGACAGCTATTTCATTAAGCCATATAGGATCGGTTTATGCAGCATTAGGAGGAGAAGCGCATTTAAAAAAAGGAAAAGAATATAAAAAGGAAGCGCTTAAAATGAGACAAGCGCTTTTTCCTGGGAATCATAAAGTAGTAGCAGATACATTAAATTATTTAGGTTATCTTTATCAAGAATTGGGAGGAGAAGAAAATTTAAATAAAGCATTAAAATATGAAAATAGAGCGCTAAAAATGAGACGAGCTCTCTTTGATAAAAACGATCGCGAATGTGATATAGCGATTTCATTAAATCGTATAGGATCTACATATTTAGCATTAGGGGGAGATAAAAATATACAGGAAGGATTAAGCTATTCACAGCACGCTTTAGACATAAGGAAAGAAATTCTTCCAAACAATCATCGAGATTTAGCAGTTTCATTCGATCAGGTGGGATGGACTTATACTCAACTGCAAGGGAAAGAAAATGTGGAAAAAGGATTGAATTTATTAAAAGATGCTTTGAAAATACGAAAAAAAATTTTTGTTCCATGGCATCCTGATATAGAGACTTCATTAAATCATATAGGTAATGCTTATATAAAATTGGGAGAAAAAGAAAATATACTTAAAGGTTTGAAATATCAAGAAAAAGCTTTGAAAATAAGGCAAATTCTTTTTTTTAGTAACCACATAGATGTAGCTCGTTCTTTGCAAGAGATAGGTCAGATTTATCAAACCTTAGGAGACGAAAGTAAAAATCTAGAATATATGAAACAAGCTTACGGCATTTATTCTGATGTCTTTGATGAAAATCATGACGAAGCACGAAATGCAAAAGCGAAGATAGAATCATTACAACCTCATTTTTTCACTAATCAAGAATACAACTTAACTTTACAATACCAAGATTGTTTAGGTGGCAATAAAGTAGGATCGGAATGTCGATGGATTATTGCTTCACAAAGAGAAATCAAAGAAAATTTAATAATATTGAAACAAAAACTTCAAAAAGATATTTTAAATAATATTGTTCAAGCAGTAGATGATTATGGATGGAGTAGCTTGGGTATCAATGGTGATTGGGGAGTCAAGGGATATACAGAGAAGAGGTATCTTAGGAGACAATTAGAAAGAGTAAAAAATCAAGACTATAATATAGAACTTGCGCAAATGCTGTGTTTTGAAGCGATGAATTTAGGAATAATGAAATCTAGAAAAAAACCTTATGAAGTTGTAGAATGTTTTACACAAGAAAATTTAGAATTAGTGAAAAAGATAGCTATAGAACATCCGGAGTTTTTTGTAGATGGATCGATCGTGGAAGCTTGTATTAGAGCTATGCCGAATGATAAATCCTTTGAAGAACATCTATTAAAACATGTGAAATATATGGGAATGGAAGAAAGAAAAGCACAACAAGAAGCTGCATAATTCGATCTGCAGTTGGCTTAAAATAGGCGAATGAAGCTCATTTTAAATGAAACCTAGACATAAGATTTATTGTAAGTCGTTTACATTAAGCAAGTTACTAATATTTCGTTGAAAAAAAGATAAATGATTTTCATTTAACTAGAATTCGATCATAAGAAAAGTTCTTATTTTCATTTTGAAAATTAATAATACTTTTATTATCGTTTTTGACTGTTTTTGAAAATTAGGAGAATTTTTATTTTCATTTCGATAATAAAACCGGCTTTTATTATCGTTTCGCTATGAAATCGATAATTAAGTATTGACTTGATTTTTGTTTTTAACCATTATCGAATAATGGACCATGAAACAATTCACCCATCTGGGACTTGGATTCAAACATTAGAAGGCTATAAGGCGTTTAATCCAAATAAACTTCCGCCAAAAATTGATTGGACACCAGAGCTTGTACGGTCTCTTTCTCAAGCAGATCTGGCTTTGGGACGTTTAGCTGGAGAAGGTATAATGCTGCCAAATCCTCATATTTTATTACGGCCATTTATTAAGCGAGAAGCAGTGTTTTCAAGTAAGATTGAGGGGACACAGGCAACGCTTGGTGAAATACTCGCTGTAGAAGCCGGTATAAAAGTTAATCGAAGTCCCGACGATTTAAAAGAGGTTAACAATTATGTCTCTGCTTTAGAATATGGCATAAAACGGTTAAAAACTCTTCCCTTATCACTCCGTTTAGTATGTGAACTACATGAAAAGCTTTTGACAGGAGTTCGAGGAGAGCATGGAACACCTGGAGCATTTAGAATATCTCAAAATTGGATTGGTAGGTCGGGTTGCACACTATCCGAAGCTTCATATGTCCCGCCACACCCTCAAGAAATGAAGGAACTTCTTGGAGACTGGGAAATTTTTCTCCACGATAGATCACTTCCCGCACTCATTCAAACTGCTATCATGCATTATCAATTTGAAGCGATCCATCCTTTTATAGATGGAAATGGACGGGTTGGTCGATTAATGATCACGTTATTTTTATGTGAACGTAATATTCTACCGGTTCCTCTTTTATATTTAAGTGCCTTTTTTGAAGCAACACGCCAAGATTACTATCAAAAACTAAAAAATGTATCAAATCAATCTGATTGGAATGAATGGCTTTTGTATTTTTTAACTGGCATACATAGGCAATCAGAAGATGCTTTAAGTCGTACTGCTAGAATTAATCAACTTTTATTGTCGTGGAAAAAAGAATTGATAGGAACACGATCCAAGCTATCCACCTTGGCTATTGATTTAATAGGATCGAATCCCTTTCTTACAGCAAAAGAATTAGAAAAAAAGTTTCAAGTTTCATTTACTACTGCGATGAGGGCAATTGAACACCTGCAAGAAAAAAACATTCTAGTCCTTGTTCAAGGAGATCAAAGAAATCGTGTGTATTGTGCCAAAGAAATATTAGATATTTTAGAAGAGCCAGCAACCCTTGCTTTCAAAATTTAAATAAAATGGCGAAGCTGAATTCAATTTTGAAGTGCAGCGTAAAAAATAGCGGTATTGAAAAATAACCTTAAATATAATTCAAGAAAATGTTTATTAGATTAACGGATGCTTTTAGAAGAAATATTGTAAATGTGATTTTAAGATCAGGCGAAATCTTGAGTTCGCATATAGTTTGTCGTAATCAGCCTAATGAAACACATCGTCAGTATGATTTCGATCATACAGGAAAGACATTAGATCTCAATTATGTCAGACAACAACATTATAATTCTCAGACAAAAAGTGTTGATATTGCTGAAAATAATAATACCTGGAACGTTTCTTATTGGGTTGTTGTGGTATCATGTATTTTAGGTTTCTTATTGATGAATAGCGAGGTAAGGGCAGATGAGGAAAAATTAGCGAATCAGAAAATTAATAAAACGGTTTTAGTAACACGAGAAAATTTTCAGAAAATTAATATTCAGCTGCAGAATGATAATCCGTCGATTAGTTCATTGAAGATGGAATTTAAAGCTACGCAAAATGAGTTAGAAGAATTGTATGATTCGATTAAAGAGAATACAGAACTTGGTTACATATTATGGGATAAAGGTCAAGGGTTATACGAAGTTTCAGAAAAAATTGAAAATAGATTGAAAGAAAACAATCAAAATTATCAGTACCATCCGAATGATTATATGCATGCGTTACTGAGTGCGCATGCATATATCAATTCTGAGGAAAAGGATGAAGTTCTTTTGGATGAGCTTTCTTTGGATTATAATACAAAAGAAGCGTTGAAAGATTGGTATGTAGATAAGGTTCACAATTATGTAGACGAGAATGGTTATTACGGGGTTATTTATAAAAATGAAAAAACGCATCAAATTGTTTTAGCCAATAGGGGAACCGAAGGTGGAGCGATGGGTGTAATTACTGATATGTTTAAACGTAATAGCGATTGGAACACAAATTTAAAAGAAATATTTATTGGCCAAATAATTGTTGGTCAACAGGCATGTAATTATAAAGCTACAGAAGACGCAGTTGAAATAGCAAAAACGACAGGATACCGATTATCATTTGCTGGACATTCATTAGGTGCATGGCTTACGGAACTCAGTGCATTTTATAGCCATGCCTATTTTAAGTTCCGCAATATCAAAGCAGTAACATTTGACAGTCCTGGAGCATTACCAATGATGGAAAAATTACAGTCGAATATTAAAAGTAGGCAAACGCAGGTAGATTTAGATGACATAGAAATAGTTACCTATTTGGCGGCAAAGCCAAACCCTGTTAATTGTGGTAATGAACATGGGGGTAGGGTGTATAAAATGGAAGTGGAGATGGGGTATACCGATTTGGTAGACAAAATATTACCTACTTGGATAAAGAATCAAGCAGGTAATACTATAAAAGGTTTTTTGGCAGCTGAAGGGCATTCATTAACAGGAATAATAGCAGCATTTGATCCGGTAACAGGAAAGCCAAAAAACTATCAAAGAATGTCAGATTGGCCAAGATTTAAGTATAAGGGAGATGCACAAGAATTTGGTGATACTGGGCTTTTAAAGAAGATAGCTTTAGGGCCTATATACTATTTGGTTCGTGATAAGACACTGATGACTATGATAGGCTTGATAAAAAAAATCCTCATTGATGATGAAGTAAATCAGGAGCAATACTGGACCTATTTTGAGCAGATAGATTGGGAAAAAGAGGAAGAAGAGACACTAGAATTAAGGAGCAAATTGAGGTTTGATAATCGGTTTGCATTGATTGCGAAGGCAAAATACAGAGAAGGCGATGATAACTATATTATGAATCCGACTAAAGGTAGTTTAGATGAATATCTCTACGAATTATATAAATATAAAGCAACGTCAGGAGCGTATAAAAAAATACCTAAAACGGTTAAAATTCAATTAGTGGATATTCTTAGAAGTTTTACAATAGAAGAGTCGATCAATGATGGTAAACACAAGCTTGTACCTAACGAAAAATGTGATGTCGAAAATATTCGGCAAGGGGCGAGAAGGTTATTTTCTGTATTACCCAAAAATGTCTTACAATCGCTATGGTTTAATGCGGATATGGTGACTTGCGATAGATTGATATTACCTGACAATCTTCCTTTAGCCCCATCCGATTATACTGAGATTCGTGATAAGAGGGAAGAATTAGAAGACAAAATAGGCAAGAAATCAGTAGTTGCACTCAGTGGAGCAGGAGGTATGGGTAAAAGTACCTTAGCCGCAGAATACGGGAGAAATTGTAAAAAAAGAAATTGGCAAGTACGGTGGATAAAAGGGATGCAAATAGAGGAAGAGTTTTTGAAACTTGCTAAGGATTTGAATATCGATATTGCCAATTTACGTCCTGAAGAAGTCAGAGATGCAGTCTATAAAGAATTTCATAAGTTTTCTAAAGTGCAACAGGTATTACTGATTTTTGATAATGTAGAAGATGGAGAAAAAATGAAAGAATACTTAAGGAATCTTTCGAATCATATGAAGGTACTTGTTACTGCAAGGGATCGTGATTTATTGGAAGGAATCAAGTCAATTCCTGTAAGAGGTTTTGAGACAGAAGAGGCTGTGTCTTATTTAAGGAAGGCTCTTGAAAAGAATATTATAGAATCTGAAAAATTAGTAACAGTAATAGGTGAATCTCCATTTAGATTATCTAGTGCAGTAGCTTATTTAAAAAAACACAGTTTAAAGAGTGTTGATGAATTTTTACGAGAATACGAAGAGATTAAAAAAGGTCAAAAGCACGACTTGGAAATTTACCCTGAAGTAGAATTATTATTTCGAGATTTAAAAAAAGAATGTCCAGAAGGTTGGCGATTACTTAAGTACTTGGCTTATCTTGATGCAGAAGGAGTTTCATTGCAACTCATACAAAATATCATGGTTCAGGAAATGGAAGTATTACAGAATGCAGTTAATCAATTAGAGCGGCTATCTTTAATTAATGTCTTAACTGAAGGAGGTCAAAAAATACTGAAAGTAAGTCATAGGATAGTACAAACTGAAACAAGAAAGGCATTGGCAGAAGAAAACAAAACACAGATTGAAGAAATATTAAGAAAATTAATTAGTGAATTAGATAAAGTATTTCCTAATGTTAATGAGAATCCAGAGAATTGGGATGGAATGAATGAATTGGTGGGCCATGCAAAAATACTTATTAAAGAAACAGAAAAAACAGATATGCCGATTGTTGAGAGGATCAATTTATTAAATAAAGTTGGGAGCTATTACTATCATATAGTCTTTGATTACAAAGAAGCACTATGTTATTGGGAGGAAAAATTAGCCTGGAAAAAACGCATCAATACAGGCAATCACCCGGATATAGCGGCTTCATTAAATAATGTTGGGAGTGCTTATCAAGCATTGCGAGGGGAAGAGAATATTCGCATAGGATTGAAATATCAGGAGGAGTCTCTCAAAATGAAGCAAGCCCTATTTTCTGGCAATCACCCGGGTATAGCGGCTTCATTAAATAATATTGGGAGTGCTTATCAAACATTGGGAGGGGATGCGAATATTCGAAAGGGATTGAAGTATCAGGAGAAGTCTCTCAAGATGAAGCAAGCTCTATTTCCCGAGAATCATCCGAGTGTAGCCGATTCATTATATAATGTTGGGATTGCTTATGAAACATTGGGAGGGGATGCGAATATTCGAAAGGGATTGAAGTATTTGGAGGAGTCTCTCAAGATGCATCAAGCCCTATTTTCTGGCAATCACCCCGGTATAGCGGATTCATTAAATAGTGTTGGGGTTGCTTATGAAGCATTAGGAGGGGAAGAGAATATTCGAAAGGGATTGATGTATCAAGAGGAGTCTCTGAAGATGAAGCAAACCCTATTTTCTGGCAATCACCTGGGTATAGCGGACTCATTAAATAATGTTGGGAGTGCTTATCAAACATTGGGAGGGGAAGAGAATATTCGAAGGGGATTGAAGTATCAGGAGGAGTCTCTCAAGATGAGGCAAGCCCTATTTTCTGGCAATCACCCGGGTATAGCGGATTCATTAAATAATGTTGGAAGTGCTTATCGTGCATTGGGAGGGGATGAGAATATTCGAAAGGGATTGAAGTATCAGGAGGAGTCTCTCAAGATGAAGCAAGCCCTATTTTCTGGCAATTACCCGGATATAGCGGATTCATTAAATAATGTTGGAAGTGCTTATGAAGCATTGGGAGGGGAAGAGAATATTCGAAAGGGATTGATGTATCAAGAGGAGTCTCTCGAGATGAGGCAAGTCCTATTTTCTGGCAATCACCCGGATATAGCGGATTCATTAAATAATGTTGGAAGTGCTTATCATGCATTGGGAGGGGATGAGAATATTCGCATAGGATTGAAGTATCAGGAGGAGTCTCTCAAAATGAAGCAAGCCCTATTTCCCGGCAATCACCCGAATATAGCGAATTCATTAAATAATGTTGGGGGTGCTTATCAATCATTGGGAGGGGAAAAGAATATTCGAAAGGGATTGAAGTATCTGGAAGAGTCCCTCAAGATGAGACAAGCCCTATTTTCTGGTAATCACCTGGATATAGCGGATTCATTAAATAATATTGGGAGTACTTATCAAACATTGGGAGGGGAAGAGAATATTCGAAAGGGATTGAAATATCTGGAGAATTCTCTCAAGATGAAGCAAGCCTTATTTTCTGGCAATCACCCGGGTATAGTGGATTCATTACATAATGTTGGTATTGCTTATTTAGCATTGGATGATATCGACAAATTTTTAGAGTATTTCAAACAAGCTTATAGTATTCGTATTGTTATATTTGAGAAAGATAATGAAAAAACAAAGCAAATAAAGTCAATTATAGAAAGATTACAGCCAAAATTTTTTACAGAACAAGGATTGAGACAAACATTACAAGAATACGATTGTTTGGGCGGTAATAAAGTAGGATTTGAATGCAGGTGGATCATTTCTTCTCGTGAAACAAGTAATGATGATTTAATAAAGTTAAAAAGGAAAATTCAGAATAATGTTTTGAATGAAATAGTTAAAACTGTAGATTTGGGAGTAAAGGGTTATGCAGAAAAAGGTTATCTTAAAGATAAATTAGAAGCATTGGGGAATAAAAATGAAAATGTAGAACTTGCTCAGATGCTATGTTTTGAATCAATGAATCTTGGGATAATGAAATCCGAGAAAAAGCCGTATACAGTAGTGGAAGAGTTTACTCGAAATAATCCTGAATTGGTGAAAAAGATAGCCGAACAACATCCAGAATTTTTTGTAGATGGCTCGATAGTAGAAGCTTGTGTAAGGGCAATGCCTGATGATAAATTTTTTCAACAGCATATATTTGACCACGTCAAATATATGGGTATGGAAGAAAGAAGAGAAAAGCTCCTTAAAACAGCATCGGGTTTTTAAAAGACTATGGTTTAGCGAATTACTGAACAAAAAACCACCAAAACACCAATTTATAGACATAAGCTTTATTGTAAGTAATTGGAGATAAATAGCTTACATAATGTTTGTGGGTTATTGCATATATTTCATCACCGATTCTGCATTGCAGGTCTCATTGTCTAAAATGAATGATTGGGTTGAAATTATCTTAATCCAAGGCAGCGCTATTGCTCGGTGAAGTTACAAAAATCACCGCTAAAGCGGTGATTTCTAGCCTTGGTCTAAGATTCTGCACTAATTTTCAAAGAAAATCTAAAAAATTACCTCCAAAGCGGTAATTTTCATTGCTTTCCCTCGAGAATCTCTTCAAAAATAAGTTTGTCAGGACAAATTACCTTTAAAGCAGTATGAATCTAGCGGAATTTATTCGTTTTCATAGAAAAAAAAGTGGTCTCTCTCAATCAAGATTTGCCCAACTCTCAGGGCTTGGAAAAACTACAATTTACGATATAGAACACGGGAAAAAAACGATCCAATGGGATACATTGTTAAAGGCACTGAAGACTTTAAATATTACTCTAGCTGCTAAAAGTGGTCTAATTTCACAATACACAGAAATCGAAAATTAAATCGAACAGTCAAGAAACAATTCTATGGAAACACATAAAACGGCATTCATTTACAAAAAAAATATCAAAATTGGAATACTAAAAGAATTAAAAAAAAATCAACTTTATACCTTTACTTATAATGATGACTATTCTGGGGCCTCTATTTCCTTGACAATGCCAATCGAGAAAAAGCATTTTGAATATACTCAGCTTCCCCCATTTTTTGAAGGATTACTTCCTGAAGGAATACAACTGGAAGCTCTTTTAAAAAAGCGTAAACTCGATCGAGATGATTTATTTGAACAGCTTCTGAGCATAGGCGAAGATGTCGTAGGTGATGTAACTATAAAAAGAAATTTAATCTGAAGCATGTACCATTGTCCTATTACTTACCTTTCAATAAAAGAAAAAGGGTACTCACCTCAAGGTTTAAAGCTCCTACATAAAAATCTAAAAAGTTTGAAACCTTTGCCTTTTGATCGCCAATCTCTCCTCCAAGAAGCTGTTTTTCGATCAGACAAAATGTCAGTTCAAGGTGTACAACCTAAACTAAGTGCCATTCTTTCTCTAAAAGACAGTTCTTTTATAATCGTTGATCAAGGAGGTGATTTTATTTTAAAACCACCGAACGTATTTCCCGAACTGCCAGAAAATGAGGCCATCACTATGCGTTTGGCATCTATTACAGGAATAAAAGTGCCTATCTGCGGACTTCTTTATGCCCAAGATAATACGCTTGTTTATTTCATTAAACGCTTCGATCGTCTTCCCAATCGAAAACGCGTGGCTGTAGAGGATTTTGCTCAATTAATGGGCAAGAGTCGGGAAACCAAATACGATGCTTCTGTGGAACAAATTATCTCTGTCATCGATCGCTATTGCACATTTCCTGCCATTGAAAAAGCGGAGTTCTTTAAACGCTTTATTTTTAACTATCTCATTGGCAATGAAGATATGCACATTAAAAACTATTCCTTAATTGAAAATCAAGAAAAATATGAGCTGGCACCTGCTTACGACTTCGTCAATTCCTCTATCGCATTAGGCGGAAAAACAGAAGAATCTGCACTAACCTTAAAGGGCAAAAAATCCAATCTTACTTACAATGTTTTATTTGATTATCTTGGTAAAGAACGTTTAAATCTCAATAAATCAACTATCGACGAATTAAAAAACCTTTTTAAAATTGTTATACCAAAATGGGGAGAACTGATAGAAATTAGTTTTCTTAGTGCCCACATGAAAACGCAATATATAAATCTCCTATCCCAAAGAGCTCGTCTTCTAAGCCTTATTTAATCCGTAACTTTCTGATTTGTTTAACAAGTGTACTATAAATAAATTTGACGGAAATAAAACCTAACTGTAATAGAAGTGTGAATTTATTTAAATTAAAAATATGGTTTGTAACTCATGTTTCTTGATTTCTTGTTATGAGAACTAAATACTCCTGCTACTCGTACGAGTTTAGGATTATTAGCTTGTATCCATGATTTGTATATGCAATATTCAAAACAACTAAAAAATAAAAACCTATGGAAGCAGCAAATTATCGTTATCCAACGAACGGAGCAAAATGGAGTCCAGCACCGTTACAAGATAATACACCAGACATTACGAATCAAGGCCCGCATTCACCAAAAGAATATTTTTACATTTTATCTAAAGATTTAGTAGAATCAATTTTACGTAAGGTTGTTTGCATAACTTCATTAAATGGTTGCCAGAGAATTTGCCAAAGTTGGAACCAATTGATTAAAGAAAAAAAAATCCTTGATCGTTGTCTTACTACATGCATTCCGGAGGAATCTTTGAGTAATTATTGAGGAGAAATATTAAAAGCATATAATACGCCAGATTCTCCACTTTTTAGTAAATTCTTTAAATTCGAGATTAGAAATAATTTTAATTGTAATGCAATGGCAGACGCCAATCAACCCTATTTTGATCAAGCGCTATCTATTTTTGAAAAGGAAACAGACTGCGTAAAATTAAATTTATTACACCATATCTTACGCATGTCGCTAAAAGCTCAAAAGGGATTTTCGACTATATTTTTTTCCAAATTTTATCAAAATTCTTTGCGCGCAAAAAAATCTGAACCACATTTAATCAAAGACTTATTTTGTCTAGTAACAAGAAAAAAGCAATATGTACAATTACATCAATTATTGTCTGACTTAGACTCATCAGTAGTAGCAAATGATAAAAAGCAATTTATAGGTTACTTGGATTCTAAAAACGCTTACGACCATGATTGCTGTTTTAGCAAGCTATATAAACGGCGAGATAAAGGATGAGCAATATTGGAATTATTTTGATGTAAATTCGCAACAAAACTATCAGGTAAGCTCGGAGTCAGGAGAAAAATTATATTCTCCTAACAAATTTAAATTAGTTGTTGGGGCTAAATATAGAACAATGGAAGACATCCATGTTCTTCGTCCCACTAAAGGTAGTTTTGATGAATTTTTGATTGAATTATATCTGAATAAAGAAAAGTTAAATCAATTCGTAAATTCTAAAGTTAAGATTCAATTAGAAGAGCTTCTTTCAAGTTTTAATATCAAACGCAATAAACAAGGTTATGTATTAATGCCAAATAAAGGATATAACGTTGAAAGAATCAAGGAAATAACAGAAAGATTATTGGATGTAATACCTGAAGATTTAAGGAAAATATCGCAAAATGGAATTGATTCGTATGATAAAATGGAATGTAACGATGATAAAAAACCCAAAAAAATAATTGATAATCTTTCATCATTAACAGCATTTTATATTGGAATTCATGATAAAGAAAAAGAATTAGAAGAAAAATTAGAAAGTAGCGATGTTGTGTTCATTACTGGACTGGGGGGAATGGGAAAAAGCACTTTGTCAATGAAACTAGGGGAAGATTATAAAAATCGAGGTTGGCAAGTAAGATGGTTAAATGGAGGAAAACTAGACGATGAGTTTTTTCAATTAGCAAAAGATTTAGAAATAGAAACGAATAATTTAGGATCTAATGCGCTTAAAAGTCTTGTCTATCAGGGATTAGGAAAGATCCATCAAACAAATCCGATATTGCTCATTTTTGACAATGCCGAAGATGGAGCAAAAATAAGACAATATTTGGAGAATCGATCTAATGGCATAAAAGTAATAATTACAACCAGAAATAGTAATTTAGTTGAAGGCTATCAATCTATACAGATGAATGGGTTTAATGAGGAACAGGCATTACGGTATGTGCAAGTAGTCTTACAAAAAAATAAAAATGAAGCAAAAAAATTGGTAGAAACTGTTGGATTGTCACCTTTTAGGCTTTCAAAAGCAGTAGCATATTGGTCGACCAATGATTTGATAACTGTTAACGAATATATTAAACAATACAAATTAGTTAAAGAAGGCCATGAACAAAATGCAGATATCTATCCTGAAGTGGAAATGTTATTTGGAAATTTAAGACGAGAATCTTCAAAGACTTGGCGCTTGCTGGAATATATGGTCTATCTTGGTTCCGATGCCATACCTGTGGAATTTATTATGCAGGTAATGGGCCAAACAATTGGAGAACTTCAAAAGCATGTTAATGAATTAAAAAAATTATCATTGATTAATGTGATAAGTGATGAAGAAAGAATCCTGATTAAAATAAGCCATAAAATTGTGGAGGAAGAAACTAAGAAAACTCTGGCAGACGAAGATGGAAGTCAAGTAAACGGTATATTGGAAAAGTTAATGATGGAATTGGGCAAGGTTTTTGAAAATATTTTTGAGGAGTATGATCGCACACAAATCTCTAAAGAGAGATTGGAATGGTTAACATTTGCAAGAACATTGCTTGAGGAAGCAAAAACTCGGGCATTATACACACAAGATCGAGTAATGCTATTATATAGACTAGGCTTATATTGCAGTAAAATATTACATAATTTCCAAGAAACAATTAAGTATTGGGAGGATTTATTAAGTGATGAATATTTAATCAAAGATACACATTTTCCTCAATCATTGAAAGCAAATGTCTTGAACCAACTTGGTGGTGTTTATGTTAATCTGCAAGGAGAAGAAAATGCTAATAAAGGATTGGGGTATTACAAAAAATCTTTAGGACTATATCAAACTCTCGGAAACCATAAAGAACAGGCCCATTTATTGATAGATATTGGGATTACTTGTTTGTTAAAAAAAGATAATAATGGGAAATTGAGCGCAGAGTATTTTCAAAGTGGTCTTAATATGGTTAAGCAATTTTGCCTCGATTGGAAGGAAAAAACACTGAAGGAGTTGTTGCGTATTGGGATTGCGTATATTTATCAAGAAAGCAATGAAGAAATAATTTTAGGCATAGTGTATTTAGAAAAAGCTTTGAAAATGCATTATGAATTTGCTATTGCGAATAATCATCAAACCGCAGAATTATTAAACTCCATCGCCTTTGCTTATACTAAGCTAAATGATGATGGTAAAGCATTGGAATATTATAAACAAGCTTATTGTGTTTTGTTTACTGAATTTGGAGATGATAGTAAAGAAGTAAAAATTCAGAAAGATTATATTGAAAAATTTCAACCCGAGTTTTTTGAAAGAAAGTCAAAACAAACTAAGGCTTGTCTAGGAGCTGATAAAGTAGGATCTGAATGTAGGTATTTAATTACTTCTCGAGGTGTTACTGACGAAAATTTACTGAAAATAAAGCAAAAAATTCACTATGATTTGTGGTTTATCACTCTGGAGGCAAATGTCGATTATTGGACTTCATGGGGATGGAGCTCTAATACACCTGAAAATGAGCCTGGATTATGGGCATCCTTAAAAAGGGGTCATGAAGATGCTGATTATGGGATAAAAGGGCACATGGAAAGATTTGCTGATAAGTTGGCTCAAACGGAAAGAGAACTTGCAGAAATGTTATGCTTCGAGGCAATGAATTTAGGGATCATGCAATCTGAAAAAAAAGATTATGAAATAGTAAAGAGTTTTACCCAAGATAATCCTGAATTAGTAAAAAAGATAGCTGAACAACATCCTGAGTTTTTTGTAGATGGGACAATTGTTGAGTCGTGTCTGCAAACAATGTCCGAAGATTCGACATTCATGAATCATATTTTTGAGAATGTCCAATATATAGGAATGAAAGAACTACGAAAACAATGCTCGAAAATTGCTGCAGGTTTTTAAATTCTACTGCACAAAATTTCACCAAAACACCAATTTCTAGACATAACGTTTGTTGTGCGAAGTTTGAGTGTTTTATGTGCCAAACATAAATTTGGTTATTCCAATAATTGGTTAAGCTTCATGATTAATAAAAGAGTAAATCATCTCGCATAACCTCGAGTCCACTCCGAAAATCCTATTCGTAAGTTGTCTAAGCATACTAGAATTGCTTCTTTTATTCAGCCCAAAAATTAACCCCCGATTGTAGAATTCCTGAGATTTTTGTTTCAGCTTTTCAGAAAAGCCTTTCTTCCCTTTTGGTTTAGATGCAACAACATTTTCAAGACGCGCTTTATATATTTTTTCACCGAAGTTTAACAACTCTTCTTTTGTACGTTTGTTACTCAAAAACCTTGTAATGCTTTCTTTGGCAATTTGATTAGGTCCTTTACCAATAAAGATGTTAATTTGTTCGCAGATAGATTCTTCAATAAAGGGCTTAATTGCCAAACTAAATTCATTATTTTCTGATCTAGCAGAAATTACGGCAGCGACCGTTTCATCCATTGGCGATACGGATTGAAAATTTTTAATTTTTGCTTGATATATTACTGTACCAAAGTCTATTAAATCAACCTTTGTGCCCTTTTTCATAAGGTGTGCAATAGCTTGCTCTACCGTAGGGAAAATATTATGGCAAGTTTTTTTGTTGATAGTTGTTTTCTTGCCCGAGCTTGTCTGAAGGGGTATCACATCATCCGATGACAAATTAGCTGATTGATCTTCAATTGCTTTAGGTACTTCATTGATAAAAGAGTAAATTTTTTTAGGTAGTTCATCATCAAATAGTTTTGCACCAAAATAACTTAGCGCCGATTTCACTTTCCGATTTTCTTCGCTCGCCTCAATCAAATTTTGGGTGTGGATATCCTGTTGTGCTTCATCAGCATTTATTGGTTTGAGAGTAGGATTATTCTTAATTCTGCAGCTTTCCAATTGCATCAGCAAATTTACTAAATTCCTTTTTGAAAGTTTACGATTTAAAAAAGCTTTTAATTTCTCACGACAAATCCCCGTATCTCCTTTGCCTACGAAAGTGCTAGCTGTTTCATAGGCTAATTTATCAATCATTTCTTCGCAAAAAGGATCCGTTGCTGATTTAAATTGAGCGTTTTGCGATCTAAGTTCAAGCACTGCAATCATAGCATTATCCAATGGCGATTTATTAACTTTCATGTTCAAAATTTTGCCACCAAAGTCGACGCCTATCCAATCTTGTTTTGAAATGGGTTTATTAAAAAATGTTGTAATCCATGGATTGTTTGCCTTCCAAGTTTCGTACTCAGAACCTAATGAATTATTGGGTACAGTATTGGGTTGCTGAACTTGAGGAGGATTTATTCTCTGCATTTCCACTTGTTCATTAGCATTTTCCTCCTCTGTAAATATAGAGTTTCCAAAAGCTTCTATAGCTTTAGGACCCAACTCAGAAAATAGAACATGAAAGAGTATAAGGATTATAAATGGAGATACGAAAACACCTAAAGACAAATAAGCCAAGTCGAAAATTAAAAACGAATGAAAGATTACACCCAATACAGTATTTAAAACTCTTGAAACTCTTAACGCTCTTTCCTGTTCTTCTTTTTTCTGTCCTGATTCAAATTCTTTGGGTAAAAGCACTAAAATGAGATTTAATGCTATGTAACTCGTAAAAGAAAGGTAAGCCATTGCTTGTGTACTCGTAAATAGTTTTTGGATAAAAAACAATAGCTTATTATTTTCTGTAAGCAATGAAGGAGCCAATTCAACTATACGATCTAGTAATGGCTGATGACCTAATGTAATAAAAGAAGCAGCGTCAACCAAACACTTTCCGGCAAAAGCCCCTAGATAGGTATTTAAAAAACCATCCTGCGAATACGAGTAACGACATTCTCCTCCATAAGGTTTCCAGTTAGCATATTCATAGTAGGCAGCACCAAAAACAATGACAGATTTTTGATAAATATTCATATTTTGTTA